>Ga0114976_10000080_pt1 | contig 51243 bp, 61 predicted proteins | sample S_130805_EF_Meta_FD_87319 | JGI IMG/M metagenome (GOLD analysis project Ga0114976, IMG submission 87319) | Freshwater microbial communities from Lake Simoncouche, Canada to study carbon cycling - S_130805_EF_MetaG | ecosystem: Environmental > Aquatic > Freshwater > Lake | place: Lake... | reverse complement strand
GGGTCCCCAGAATCGGGTGTCCATCTCTATTTAATTACGATGTTTTCTTGTCTTCCTTGCATTTCTCTTCTTGATTGACTTCCTAGCATTACGCTTCTTACCACCTAGCTGCCCTAAAGGTTTGGACATTGGCTGTATGGGCGGTAGCTGCGGTAGCTGCGCTAGAGGTTGTGACTGCGCTAAAGGCTGTGACTGCGCTAAAGGCTGTGACTGCGCTAAAGGCTGTGACATTTGAGGTGATAGCTGCGGTAGCTGTGACATCTGCTGCTGCGCTAAAGGCTGTACTGGCGCATTAACTCGAACATTAACTGGTATATTTGGTGACGGTCCTTGCGACTTCTTGATAGCCATAGCCGAAGCAAGCATAGATAGGATATACTCAGGTGAATGCGCGATATTCTCAGGTGGGCTGATCTTAAAGTCAATCAGACGTTCAGTGCCAGGAGGGGCATTCATAATTAGCTGCTTCTTTAGAGCTTGTAGCATCTGGTTTTCCGTAGAGGTCAGCTTCTGCTGTTTATCAACTGGCGCGGCCTTTGGAGCAGTTCCAAAAAAGCTTGTTTTTGCAGGGGGTGGTCCTGTAAAAGATACACTGACCGACATTGCCGCATTTACAACACCCAGGGACTCGTATTTATTTTCATCATATGAACTCGTTGTTTCCAAGCGGATTCCACGATCCATCTATTTTACGTGTTTAAAATCCGTATGGTCCGTAGTCTCAAAGAACAAGGTGAAGGGTAGACTCCTTCTGGATATTATAGTCTGAGAGAGTGCGACCATCCTCTAGCTGCTTGCCGGCAAAGATGAGACGCTGCTGATCGGGAGGAATGCCTTCCTTATCCTGAATCTTGGCCTTCACGCCCTCAATCGTGTCACTAGACTCTACATCCAGGGTGATGGTCTTACCGGTTAGAGTCTTCACGAAAATCTGCATCGTATATTATACCATAGAGATTTGCTTTTAAACTGCACTGCACTTTTTAGAAAAAAGTGCGCAAAAACGAGTGACCTTAAAAGGAGTGCAAAAGCCCAGCAACTTTTTGACGTACTTTTTTCTAAAAAGTACCTTTTTTCTAAAAAGTGCAGTTAAGCCATACCAAAGCCACTCATGTTCAAAGGAGCCAGGAAAGGACGCACGGTAGATCCAGTTTGTTCTTCAGACTTGCACTTGACCACTGTCGGCGGGCAGACAGGTCTCGGGCAGGGGGCCGGAGGAGGGCACTTGGTGGGTGCAGGGCACTTTACCTCAGGGCACCGAGGTCTAGGGCAAGGCGGGCACTCGCCAGCATCCTTCATACATGAGCTATTATCAACAATAACCGGCTGGGGCTTGGGTATGCTGCTCTTCAAGACATACTTACTCAGATCAGGCACAGGCGGGCACTCAGTCTTCAACATGTAATTAGACATGTCAGGCATCAGAGAATTTGTAGAAGGCACCTGAGACTTTAGAATATACTTGCTCAAGTCAGGCTCCACTGTACGCGGGCAAGGCGCAATAGGCGCAGGCTTCAGCGCAGGTTCTGCAGCAGCGGTTGCAGCGGCTGTTGCTGCAGCCACCTCTGCAGCACAACCACATGACTTCTTAGGCATGCTACATCTTCTGCAGACCGGGACGCTGGAATCTTCATCTTCTGCATTCCAGCCATTAAATCCCTCTCTAGCTCCACCAACTCTCGTGAACTGGAACCCCTCTCTAGATCCTCTGAATCCTACGCGAGTGAACTGAAAGCCGTATATGACACCGCCTCCTAGAAGTAAGGCTACAAGGCCAATTATAAACATATGGACATTAGTGAACTTCATCACCTTTCTAACTTAGCACAATAAAAACAAGCTTAACCCTCAGACCTTACAGCTTACACCTTCCTTCATCGGAAGATCCAACCGGCGCCGGTCCAGATAAGCAGTCGGGTAGTGTCCAGCCCTTCCAGTTAGGAGGTGGGCATCCACATGTCTGTGGTAGACCAGGATCCATCGTAGATCCTAGACGGCCGCACACCATCTTTGTATGTCCACGCCAAGAATACGCTGGTGATAGCTTAGAGCCCTCAGGAATACAGCCAAAGTCTAGAGGGTCAAGGCCGCGCAGTTTTACCTGATCACAGATACCCTTTACTCTTCCCTTCCAGTCCAAGTGCGATGGTCTATTTATCTTCTGAATTGCCTCTGCTCTGTCATCCATACCGGACATATTCTTATCATACGGTCCTTGCATAGTTACAGAAGAACTCGGTTTGATAGAATCCATGCTAGGATTATAGCTTGAATGTTCATCACCAGTCAATAAATCATAGCCCTTATTCATAGAAAGCGTATTTGATTCATGCGTATGAGACTTTTCAGGCCCTGATGTATTATATCCTAAGTCAAAAGACATCTTGAACATGCCCTTGTCCCTCAAATTCTTAAATACATCAGGTGCATTTTCCTCGCCGACTAATTCTGCAATAGCCTGTTCAACAGGGCTCAGGATCTTTCCACTTCCCTGCTTTGTAACGTCAGGGATAGGCTTCTTGGGATCAGCTAAATTGGGTATAATTGCCTTGATATCCTGGCTGTAGACCGGAACATCTGTTGCTGTCCAGATTCCCTTATTCAACTTATTTATCATATCAGTCGTATCCGTGTACATTGCCTGGAGATTCTTGATTCTGGCCTGTACAACCGGATCAGTGGTGCCACTAGATGAGAGTATCAGAATTGCAGCCATAACCTTTGACTGAAGAAGCTGGAGCTCGGCCTTCGTCGCCTTTGTCTTACCCTGCTCAGAAGGATTCTGAAAGCCTTCATTGCCAGCATTTGAATCTGAGACTACGCCTGAAGTCTGAAAGAGTCTGACCTTGCGCTGCAGGAAGCTGAGTCCCTCCTGCATATCAGCAAGCTCTTGCTGATTCAGAGAGGCCTGGATACCGGGGTTTCTCTCCAAGACTGAAATCTCCTGTTGTAATCTTCTGCTATCGGCCTGAATCTGGGTTAGCGGCAGAGAGACCGTCGGGTCACTGCTATTCCCAATGCTCGGTCCCTCGAAGACTAGAAATGCCTTCATATCTTCATATAAATTTTGCATCTGCTTGAGCTCAGCAGGAAGCTGCGCGGGATCCTGGTATTGATAGGACCCTACAGATGCAGTCTGGGCATAAGGGCCAGATGGGAGAGTGCCTGGCGCGGAAGAATTAGGTTGAACTTGAATATCTAGCCTGGCTTCCTTGATACCTCTTGCTATAATTGGATCTGCCTGTTGGATATCTTCAAATCCATCAAGGAGATGGGTACTTTTTACCGCTATGACAACTAGTGCCAGGAAGAGAAATATGTATAATATTTGTGAGACCTTCATTCACTATCTAAGTCATAGTTAGATTTAGTAATCAAAAATTGACAGTTAATTATTTTATATTCCAAACTATAAAATGAAGACTACTTATTCTCTCGGTGATACAGTTGAATGTGGTATTGATGAGGCAGGGCGTGGGTGTTTTTGGGGACCTCTTGTAGCCGGGGCCGTCATATGGTCACCTGAAGATGATTGGACTGATGAGCACCGCGAACTGTGCCCCTTCATTAAAGACAGCAAGAAGATTCCTAAAAGAAAGAGGTCTGCTATTGCTGCTGGTATTCAGAGTCTTGCAGTGGATTGGGGGGTCGGCTTCGTAGAGGCCAAGGAGATCAATGAGAAGGGGATGACCTGGGCAAATAGGGAGGCATTCAGAAGAGCGATGGGGTCTATGTACACTGGTTTAGAACCTCAGCTACTGCTGATTGATGGCATCTTGAATTTACCTGATGAAGATCTAGCAAAGGATCAAAAGCAGGAATGTATTATTGGTGGCGATGGGCTATACGTGCCAATTGCCGCGGCATCCATCTTGGCTAAACATGGTCGTGATACCTGGGTTGAAGAGTGGTCTTCTGCGCCAGAACATCAGGATTATGCGATATATTATGATCTACTGAGCAATATGGGGTATGGCACAGCAAAGCATAGAGAGGGTCTTAAAAAGTATGGAGCACATGAACAACACCGCTCACAATTTATTCGCAATTGGCTTTAGCAGCTTTTTGGAAAAAAGCTGGCAAAAAGGATAAGCTGGCAAAAAGGATAAGCTGGCAAAAAGACCTTTAATCCTTATTCTTGTTCTTGCGGTTCTTGTTGGTGCGGTTCTTGTTCTTGCGGTTCTTATTGGAGCGGTTCTTATTCTTGTTCTTGCGGTTCTTGTTGGTGCGATTCTTGTTATATGCACCACCCTTCATCGGGGGCATAGCGCCAGCAGAACCAGGCATGGTAGGTGCGCCAGACATTGCAGGAGGGGCCATCTTATACTTATCCCCTACATTTTTTTTACCCTCTTTCTCTTGTTTTAATAACCAGCCTTCCAAGAGAGCCAGATCTTCCGCGCGCGTTTTCTGATCTGTGGTAAAATGTCCCTTTGACTCTGAAATAAAAATAAGTTTCTTTGCCTTACCTACTAAATGACCTCGTACTCGCCGTATATATTTCAGAATCTCATATGGGTACACTTCCAGATCTGCCTTGTCCGTTCTGGCCACCACAAAGAGATCCGGATAACCTTCTTTAGGAATTCTTTCCATCGGACTCCATCGGCCCGTTGCAATTATATCAGTCGGATTTGATCCAATTCCGAATTCTTTCGTCTCCAGCTTTGTTAAGGAGTAGAAGGGGTTTGAAATAGTACGCAGAATATCGACATAGGGGGATTCTACGTAGATGGCACCCACTAGACCGGGAGCCTGTCCAACCGCCGCAGTCACCAGGAGTCCACCTGCAGACCTTCCGTAGAGAGCCGTCTGATTTGGTGAAAGGCTGAACTCCTCCTGTAAATCTTTAATAGCCTCTATGAAAATCTCAATGGAAGCTAAACGGTTTTCACGCTGCCCAGTACGCCTCCAGGCCAGGTCAGCATCACCGCTGCCGGGTAAGGCAACTGATGCGATCGCCCAGCCAGCCTTTAACAAAGGAAGCCAGCGTTTCACCAAAGTACCGACCTTTGTCGTGATACCATATGCACTATATGCAGTCACTAGGAGACCTCTTGGATAGCTACCGCTTGTTTGTAAACCTCTGTTATGGTCAAAGACCACAAAGGTCGGTGCCTTTGTATTATAATATGAGCAGACGAACGGATTGGCTTTAAGAGGTGAAAGTTCCCATTTTAACGTATTCACCTCGTAGGGCGTATAACGCATATCCGATATAGAAAGTTTAGTAGGCTCCCTAGAATCACAAGATATCTCGCCCCAGACGAAGATTTGAGATTTGGCTTTAGCATCTTTTATACTCCAGACGGTTCTTATACCATTTGCGACAGTAACAGCCCACTCACCTTTCAAAGAAATGGACTCTAGCTTTTCATCGCTAGGTAGACCAAGAGAGGTCTTATTATTTTTTATCCAGGTGTCCTTCGTTACGGGTAATATAGTATCGCCTTTTGCGACCCATGTTACTGTCTTGTAGTCGTCAGATATGATACCAAGCTCCTCCGTGACAAAGTCAGATTTAATTATGCAGGCAGATCCATCTTCCAGTCTTTTGAGCTCCAGATTCTGAGTTAGATCAGTCGGCAACTCATACAATATAGTGATCTCACCAGATTTCACGTGAATAGTTCTCAGAGAGTTGTAGCGATGGTCGGCTTCGGATCCCAGATATGCCACTAGGTGACTGTCTAAGAATGCTACGTTAGGGCCGACATTTTGAACTTGCTGCACTTTCTTATACGGTTTATCCTTTTTATAGATTTCTAGGGTGAACCGCTCATAGCCATCAGGATTCTGAACTGCCGCGGCAATGTACTTAGAAGCAGGGTTCAGATCTGCATCCCAGGCATCTACAGTGAATTTATCTGATCCAGACCCATAGGACCATGTCTGAATTGGGGAAAACAGACTGTATTGTACTGACCAAGCCTTATACGTGTCAGGTTCACTTACTGTGATCCTCAGATCCTTGGTAAAGTCTTTGACTAGATGTTTTAAAGGCTTCAGAGCATCCGTAAACTGTAAATTCTCAAAGTCTACCGCTGCATCCCACCTTGGACCATGCTGCCCTTCCATCCACGAGAGATCATTTTGCCAGGCCATGAAGCCTAAATCTCGTATGGGTGTTATATTGCCTGATGCCATTAGTGGCCCCTAATCTTACCAACGTTTTTCACAGTGACTATTGTGCCCTCCCTCACAGTAGTCTTCTTTCTTGAAATCTGTATCGGCCTTGCAGCACTCGCCATGAGTATCTCTTGCCGTCGGGAGTTTAGAGCCGGTGAGAGGATCATAGTACTGGCCACAGAACTTCTTACCACACTGCCAGCACCACGACTTTCCACAGCCTGCGCCAACTGAGAACTTATTGTTCGTTTCTAAACCACATGCAAAAATATAGTTGCACGCGGCATCTTTTAGACACCATCGCTGACACCAGGGGCACTGCTTTGCATCTTCCGTTGCCATCTAGTATCTAAACCCAGACCATCTTATCTATGAAGAGATGAAGCGCGTCGTTTTCTTGTGGAATCAGTCCAATACCTTTGGCCTCAGTCAGGATGCTGCGCTTATTGAGCATGCGATTCTAGAGGCAAACAAGGATAACGAGACCTTTGAGTTTGTAAAGATGGATCCTCTACAGCCACCTTCCAATGCTGACATTGTTATCCATCTGGAGATTCCTCATCCTGTCTGGCTACCGTGGGCACCTGTGCATATCTGGATGGTGAATCCTGAGTGGTGCTCGCCTGCATGGATGATGTATTGTGAGCGCTTTAGTCAGGTGTGGGTAAAGGAAATGTCTAGGCTGGAGGAGTTTGGATCCAAGGCATTTTACGTACCCTGGGCGGTAAAGGGGCCGCTAAAGCCTGTAAAGCCCGACGCGCTGGGGCTCAGACAGGCTCTCTGGGTTCTCGGTGCATCTCAGAATAAGCACGCGGCGGCTAGGGCTTTGCTGCCTCTGTGGCCCACGAATTTCCCTCTAACCGTCACCACGACGCTGGAGGAGGCTGATCTGTCTGGCGCCTTGTTCCCTGCATCTGTTACAGTGAAGCGTGGCTTCCTGGAATCTTATGAGCTAGAGGAGCTCAATCGCACCTCCGCTATTCACGTCTGTATCAGCGCAGCAGAGGGATTCGGATTCACTGCAGCCCAGGCTGAGGCCAGATCGGCTGGTCTACTGCTGAATACCCTCCCTGTATATGAGGAGTACTACAAGGGTAGACCCTACGCGAGCTTTCTTCAGACGCCTACTGCGCGGTCTAACAAAGACCATATGGGCTTTGTGGCCGATTTCTCGTCGGTCACCACAGATGACATAAAGGCTGCTCTGCAGGTGGTGCCCTACGGTGAGGAGCAGGTACAGGAATCAGAGGAGAGACTGAAGGATTTTGTTAAAATTGTTGGGAACCGTATTCTCAGGCTTCTGAATCAGCCTGAGCCACGTAAGATGCCGCCGACGATCGCTATGGATGTGTGTCCACCAATTTCTGTTCTGACTCTGACCTACAATAGGCGCAATTTCATTGACCTCGCCTTTATTAACATGCTAGTTACAGACTATCCCAAGTCTAAGATTCAGTGGGTTATTGTGGAGGATAGTGACGACCCTGCCAAGGCGTCTATGGACAAGATCAAGACCTTCGAGTCCAGAGATCCACAGATTGAGATTACCTATGTTCCCATGTCTCATAAGCGCAGCATTGGCTACAAGCGTAACCGGGCCGTCAAAGCCGCCAAGCATGATATCTGTCTGAATATGGATGACGACGATGTCTACCCTGAGACATCTTTTAGACGCCGTGTTGCCTGGCTTTTGTCTTGTGCGGGCACTGGTAAGAAGGTTGTAGGCTGTACGACGATTGCGATGTATGATCTGAATCTGGGGATCAGCGCGGTCAATACGCCCCCCTGGGCCCTCAAGCAGTCCCAGCGCGTTTCTGAGGCGTCCTTCTGTTTCTACAAGGATTTCGCCCTAGAGAATCCCTTTCCCGATGTGCAGCAGAGTGAGGGTGAGGGTTTCGTTGACAAGTGCACCGCGGCAGATCAGTTTCTAGAGATTCCTCCCCAGCAGATTCTGGTTGCGCTCAATCACGGGACCAACACGAGTGGTCGCGTCATTGCCGGTAGGGCGCAGACTGGTTGTTTCTGGGGCTGGGATCAGCGATTCATTACCTGGTTGCATGGTCTGATTGGTGTTCAGGTTGAATCTGTCCCTGCGGTTGAATCCGCTCCGGCGGTAGAATCCGCTTCATAACCTTTTTCACTAGGATGCAGCCATTGGAGTCTATTGTAGTTTGAGCATCAGGATGCATCTTCTCCACCAGCCTCAACATCTCAGGTACCTTTTCGGGTGCCAGGCCACAAATTAATTCAACTGATTCTGAAAAGGCGCTAACCTTTGCCGAGTCACCATTTAATCCATTAAAAAATCGGTAAGGTCCTAACTCCTTATAGAGCATTTTAGACTGTGCATCGACATCATCAATATAGGATGAGACTGAATCAAAAATTTCTTCATTCTCTGCATCCAGTCCACCTTCCTTGTTCAATATCTCCGTTACCTTTCCAGATATCTGTTCATTTGGATTCTCCCTCAGATTTTGTAGGGCATACTTTAATTTGTATTGGGCTTCCATCTCTAACTAATTAAGAGGAACACATAGTGCAGCCGCCATCTGCCGCTTCCTTCACAGCCTCCTCGTACTCCTTGGAGAGGCGCTCAAGCATGGCCTTTCGGTCCGCTGCCTTCTTCTGCTCAGGAGTTAACTCCTCCTCATCGCTTGAGTCATCTGACTCATTCGCTGCATCATCTGCATCTGTACTCAGATCAACAGCAGCATTACTAGTGGACCCCTGCAGTAAGAGAGGGTCCACGGTGAACTTCTGGGCCATAACCGGGGCCTTCGTCCTCAGATAGTAGCAACCCGTCTTAAGACCCTGCTTCCATCCGTGGAAGTGCATGCTCGTCAGCTTCGCATACGTCGGATTCTCAATCGAGAGATTGAGACTCTGACTCTGACAGATGAAGGCGCCCCTAGCAGCGGCCATGTCAATCAGTGAGCGCTGCTTGATCTCCCAAGAAGTCTTGTAGACTGCCTGTACATCCTCGGGAATCGTTGCGAGGCCCTGGACACTTCCATTCTGGGCAATGATCTGCTGCTTGAGTGCATCATTCCAGAGACCACGCTTCATCAGCGTATTCAGGAGATACTTGTTAATGACGACATACTCGCCAGCCAGAGTGCGCCTGGCATAGATATTGCTCGTCATCGGCTCAAAGCACTCAGTATAGCCGAGAATCTGACTAGTAGATGCAGTGGGCATGGGAGCAATAAGAAGAGAATTGCGCATACCCAGCTTCGCATTAGCACGCAGCTTTGCCCAATTCAGTGTAGCCTCCTTCTCCGTAATAGGTTGAATAGACCAGAGATCTGGCTGCAGGATGCCCTCGGATGCAGGCGACCCATCAAAGGTATCGTAGGGGCCGTCAAGTAGGGCAACATCCGTACTCGCCTCAACTGCCGCGAAATACATGTGCTCAAAGATGAGCTGATTGAGCCTCGCTGCCTCAGGCGTCTCCCAGGGCAGCCGCAGCATAGCAAAGACATCGGCGAGACCCTGGATACCCAGGCCAATGGGCCTGTGGCGCATATTGGACCGCTTCGTCTCGGGCGTCGGATAGAAGTTGATGTCAATTACCTTATTGAGTGCCTTGACCACGGAGGCCGTCACCTTGCGCAGCTCAGCAAAGTCAAAGTGAGTCGCCTCTCCATTTGCGTCACTTATGATGAAGGAGGGCAGTGCAATAGACGCCAGGTTGCACACGGCAGTCTCATCAGGAGCTGAAAACTCCATGATCTCCGTGCAAAGATTAGATGACTTTATTACCCCGAGATTCTTCTGGTTGCTCTTCTTGTTCGCAGCGTCCTTGTACAGGAGATAGGAGGTGCCCGTCTCAATCTGCGAATCCAGAACCTTGAACCAGAGCTTCTGGGCTGACACGGACTTGCGTGCGCGCCCCTCGGCCTCGTACTTCATGTATAACTTGTCAAACTCGTCGCCATAGACATCTGCGAGCCCTGGGGCCTCATTGGGGCAGAACAGGCTCCAGACACCATCCTCCTCCACACGACGCATGAAGAGATCAGGGATCCAGAGGGCATAGAAGAGGTCCCGCGCACGCTCCTCCTCTGAGCCAGTATTCAGCTTGAGCTTGAGAAAGTCTTCGACGTCAGCGTGCCAGGGCTCAAGATAGATCGCAAAGGATCCATTGCGCTTGCCACCGCCCTGGTCCACATAGCGGGCAGTGGAGTTGAAATTGCGCAGCATGGGCACAATCCCATTACTCTTGCCGTTTGTCCCCTCAATCAGAGAGCCGCGGGCCCTGATATTGTGGATGTGGAGACCAATTCCACCGGCGTACTTGGAGATCTTGGCGCAGTCCTTCAGCGTGTCATAGATCCCGTCAATGCTGTCGTCCTTCATAGCAAGAAGGAAGCAGGAGGAGAGCTGGGGCCTAGGTGTGCCCGCATTGAAGAGAGTGGGTGTGGCGTGGGTGTAGATCTTCCTGGACATCAGATCGTACGTCTCAAATGCCTGGGCCAGGTCTGCCACAGTTGTATTGGAGCCGTTAGTCCATAGACCCAGGGCCACGCGCATCCACATGTGCTGGGGTCGCTCCAGGATGCGCCCATTCGTGTCCTTCAGCAGATACGATTTTTCTAGAGTCTTAAAGCCGAAGTAGTCAAAGTCGTAGTCGCGCTTGTAGTTGATACGAGCCTCAATCGCCTCGGCATTCGCTGCGGCCACCTGCTCCAGCTCCTCTGACACATAGCGGATTGGCTTGCTGGTGTGCTTGGATGTCTGATTGGCGAGCATCTTGACAACCTCGGCGAAGGTGTAGTTAGTGTTCTTGTGGTGGTTGCTGACAGTTAGTGAGGATGCGAGGGTGGCGTAGTCAGGGTGCTGGGTGGAGAGACTGGCAGCAAGCTGTGCAGCTAGCTCATCCAGATCAGTCGTCTTGACGCCGTCAAAGATCTGGGAAAGTACGCGCTGGGCGAGAGCGTCGGGATGGACTGCCAGACCTCGGGAGGCCTTCTGAATGCGCCGCAAGACCTTGTCGAAGGACACAGGCTCCTTAGATCCGTTACGCTTAACTACGTGCATACTACGCTGCATGATTATGTATTAGATTTAGAAGCGCGACCACATGGTCAATTTTTCACCTTGCTTGAACAACAAGGTGAAAAATTGATCAGCTTACTATGTACTGTATAAGCTACACTAAGATGTCTGTCAAACGCATTGCCAAGGAGTTGCAAGATCTGAAGAAGGATCCGCCTGCAAATTGTAGCGCAGGGCCTGTTGACGACAATGACATGTTTCGCTGGGAGGGGACTATCTTCGGACCTTCTGATTCACCGTACACAGGTGGTATCTTTAACTTGAGCATTGAGTTCCCCTGCGACTATCCGTTCAAGCCGCCGAGACTAATGTTCAAGACAAAGATCTATCACCCCAATATTAACGCGAGCGGCTTCATCTGCTTGGATATCCTGAAGACGCAGTGGTCACCTGCTCTCACGATTAGCAAGGTTCTCTTATCGGTCCTGTCCATGCTGACAGATCCGAATCCTAATGACCCTCTTATGCCTGAGATTGCCAATGAGTACAAGACTAACAAGGCTCTATATGAGTCTACTGCGCGTGAGTGGACTGAGATGTACGCGATGGGGTAAGTCTAGACCGCCTGAACAGGATTCATAAAATAGACCTTCGTGTGTTCCACCTGCCCACAGATATCCGGTAAATCAAAGTCTCGAATCTGGCTGAATTTTTTATAGCACTCATCCCGAATGAATTCTGGAATCTTGGCATTTCCCGCAACAGAAACCTGGTTGATATCCTGCCTCAGATACTTCAAGAAAGTCGCACAATCCTTTCTGGAATCCGGAGGTATAGAGAGTTCTTCTTCAATCTTTCGGCGTATAGTCCCCCACTGCACAGAATATTGCTGGTGTTCGGTTGCCTTTGCTGTGTACGCCAGCTTTTCCTGTAGCATATTGGCTATGCTGACAATTATGGAGAGAGATCCGAAAATCCACGCAAGCTGGAAGCCATTGATGACTGTACCACCGGCTATTACATTAGAAAGTCCACTGACTGCAGTTAAGACATTTGATGTGATCATTACGACCTTGGCTTTCTTTGCATAGCATGCGTATGATTCCGTGTGCATCCATTCAAAGGATTTGGCCTGATCACACCATTTTGCCAACATTATTTCTACAGATGGAACCCATCCGAGTTTTGTCAATAATAATGTAGACTCTTCCTCAGCCATTTATTCTTATTACAACTTAGATAGAAAGTCCAATGGTAGATGGAACAAATACAGCAGTTTGTGTTATAACTTGTATGGTCCTCCTTTTTTCATTTGCTCTGATGTTCCCTTCTTTGGTAGGCGGTGGGCTTGATTCCGCGTACACTGGAGAAGGTTTCGTATACACACCTGGCTACCCCACTGAACAGCTGTGCAAGGTGCCTTTGACTACTCCTTCACCTAGAGAACCTGGCCCGGCTGATGCGACTCTGAGTTCTCCTAGAGTGCCGTATCACCTCCTCGGTGACTATATGAAACCCGCTTTAGAAGATGGAGACGAGAGAATTGCAAATCTAACATCTGAATGTGCGTACATAGCGGATGGTGAGAGACTTATCGAGAAGACTGGATCTTATGGACAGATTACTAATAATTACAAAAGAAAGAATCCTGATAATGGTTCGACATTTTTACATGAGCTATCTGTGTCTTTTTATAAATAGGTTTTTGACATACTTTTTTCAAAAAGTATAAAAATTGAACCTCATCAGTCACCTTGAGTTATTACATCCAAGATGACCGACTCTGCCATTATCAGTGAGATCATGTCTTATCTGCCCGATCAACACGAATTTCAGCGGATGACTGAGTTCAGGTGCAAAAATGTTAATACAATTCAGTCCTATCAAGAGTTTCTTGCCTGGAATCAAAGGTGTATTAATGACCTCACCCAGGATGAGCGCAACTGGGTTCTCGGCCTCTGTCAGAAAATCAAGAGGTATAAGATTTCACTTATGGATCTTGAGTCTACTGCAGTCTTTGACGCCTTTAAGGTTTACTATTGTCAGAATAAGAACCTGTGCATTGTGAATCCTCGCTAGCACTTCAAATAAAAGTAAAAGTTGATTTAATAAATTATTTTTCATAACTCATCGGTATGCCAGATCAGCCACCAGCCGTCTACATCCTACAACTAAACACCTCGCCAAATAAACTGAATCCTAGTATAACATTCTACACTAAAGGGATCCAACCTTCCATGATCGCCTTAGACAAGGCCTACAGCTGGGAAATTTCCAGGTATACCCTTACAAATGGTAAACCTGTAAATTGTATTATTAGCCACCAGTTCATCGCCTTTCAACGTCTCTGGCGAGCTTATTCTGTCTTCCGCCGGCGTGTAAAGAGTCTCTTCTTTCTAGAGCGTGAATTAACAGGCGAGCGCTTGGATGATTGGCGACCACCCATAAAGGGCTCTCTATACGCAGTGGCCGTCGCAGTATCTAATTCAGATGGTTGAGCTATAGCCTGTGTAGAGCGCTTAGGATTAAAAAGGCCTTCTAGTCTCTTCATGATCATTGCATAATCCGTATTTGTCTCGACTGGAGTCCATATCTTGGCTCTTCCTGTAGCTGAAGGCGATACAGCATTCAGCGATGTCTTTAATTTTTCAGCAATCTTCTTGAGATCATCTGTCGCCTTCGGATTAAATCTGGGATTTTCTCTGATTAAATACTTTTCTCCCGGTGGTACAACAATAAAGTGTGTTTCTAACGCGCTATAAGCCTTTAGAAAGACAATACCCATTTCTACCATGGGGTTAAATGCATCCTTATTGAAGCTGCTAATAAGAAGTTCGGTGAGCCTGGTATTTTTCAACTGTACTTCGTAGCGCTTCATCTGAAGATAGTTTGTCTTCAGAGAGTTCATGAGAGACTTGTGATCTGAACTGTCATCAAAGAACCAGACATCTGATTCGGGTACACTCAGACCTACACATCTTAGGACTCCCCCGAGTGTCTTTTCCTTGAATTCAATCTTCAGAGGCTCATCTGACCTACACTCTGAACCTCGGAACAACCTAGGACTCAGAGTCTGTAGGCGCTTCACTGATCCATATTGCTCACTGATTAAATGTGCCTCGGGTACACCTAATTTGACTAGTGTTAGAGCAAGAATATGATCAATGACATTTATAAGAGTGATATTGGTATTGTTACTGTAAATAAACATGGACTGAATTTCGCCCTTACTTCTCATTTTCAGAAGTGCTGGCAGTACTCGCAAAAAAGAGGGTCTGAAGAGTAAGCCCTTAGTGGCTACTTCGTTTTCGGCTAGAGCATTATAAAAATTCGCCCTTGCTACGAGCATAGCTTGCCTTGTCTGAGCGGATATTCCTTGAACTCTGAGTTCTTTCACTAGGAGATGCTCTAAGAAGAGTATAATTGGCATAATGCTGTATGCGTATGTTAAACATTCATCAAAATCAAATCCGACTATTGGAGCCATACTCCTTTACTTAGGCAGTAGAATTTTCTGGCTTAGGGGGTTCGGCTACTTGAGGTGGTTCAGAATCAGAATCCACAATCTCGCACTTTTGCTCCTTCTTCTTTCTTGAACTCTCTGGTACTACAAATTCACCAGCCTTGGCCTTCTCAATGTCAGACCAGAATTCATTGATCTTAGGCTGCAGCGTAGATGTGAACCAGGCTTCATCTCTTAAAACCATCTCGTGGTGAAATGCAGGGCAGATCCAAGTATTTATCTCCAGAGTCTGCTCATTCAGATTTAAATCCGGTTTCCAGGTCAAATCGCCGAGAGGCCCATACACATATCGCGACGGCTTCCAGCCGCCGAAATCCTGTGAGAATTCCCCTACCACGCCGATTAAACCACACCACCCCTTCTCCAAGTTCTTAGCAACATCTATATCCGAAAGCTCAAACCGCGCCTCTACGTATTCACAGGCTCTGACGCCGGTGACCTCCATTTGAAGCTGCATCTGGTAAAAGTACTCCATTGGTATCTTGAGGCCGATTTTACGCGACTTGGGGCACTTTATCTCAAGAAGATGACCTGCCATCTGGGGCTTTGCCTTGACCTTCAGTAAGAGGCCGTCAGGGCTCGCTGCGAGCCTGGAATCCGTGGGGTGCACGAATCGGCCACACTCGTGAATCATGGCGCCCCATTCCTTCTCCAGGATCAGTTTGATCACTGGCTCAAAACAGATCCCCCAGTCTAAGGGACCCAGCCTTTCTTTTAGAACGACAAGTGTATTACTGCGTGCACCCATTTCTATCTTGCCGGCTTTCTGCATGACTAGGATGGCCCTCTCGCGTGGGGGGCCGAAGAGCTTGAAGATCTCACTTGCCGTTAGCCTACTTTGAAACTCCTTGTACCAGTCGCTCGTACGCTGGGCAGTCTGAGGCCGCTGCATGAGCTTGAATGTCTGCTCATGATCTACAGGCTTACTGAAGGCAGTGTCATTGAGTGACCCATTTGCGCTTGCGCTTCTAGTTGTCCAGCATTCGTACGCCTCCAGAAGGCCGGTTGTGATAGACTCAACTAGCTCATCTTCTTCGTCAGGATAGGTTACAGCCATGAAGTTTTTCATCTCATTTTTCCACTCCTCAACCAGTCCAGAATGATGTGGTTTAGGAATGAAAGTTGTCCAGTCTTCTAGACAGTCCGCTAAGCTTTCTGTCATTGATTGTACTTCATTGGGTAGGTTGCGTTTCATTTTTTACCTCACTACTATTTACTGGAGGTAATTCTTTGGGTGGCTGTGCCACAGTGCCTTCGGCTAGTAGCTGCGCCTGTGGCTGTGGCTGAAGCGTAGCTGCGCTTGTAGGTGTAGCAGCACGCTTCTTCTGAGTTGCAGCAGGCTTCTTCTCCAAGATCTGAAATTTCGTCTTATTCAGTGCACTAGTATGGCTGACTAGGCCCTTGATCTCGGTGATTTTCTCAGACTCCAGATCATATGTCACTGCAGCCTTACTATTCAGAAGCTTACGATCAAGTGCCTTTATAAGCAGCTTGAAAAGAGCATCTGAATCTTCAGAATCCATCTTAAGGCGCTCAACTTCACGAGCCACAAACTCACGGATACGGCCGATACGCAGCCCGCGCTCCAGCTTGTGCCAGGGGCGCTTCAGGGAATTCTCAGCATCATTTGCGAGAGTTTTGAAATTTTTCTCGTAAAATCCCAGCGCTATTGCACCACTAACATCTAAATTTTCATAGATGCGTCGCTGTGTTTTTGAACTCATGAACCCTTCTATATATACTATATGCGTAGGCCTTAGATCGGACTAGATGCGGATTATTCTGAAACAAGTTTACTAAACCCCACCGAGTACGGTAAGATATCAGAAGTCTTCCAAAAGTGTTCCTTGAATACTTCGCAGCCCCAAAGCGCCTGGGGGATGGCATATATTCTCCAGACATCTTCCTCAGACTTATCAGGATCCACTTCAGACCATAAATAAAAGTCACTCAGTTTCATCTTAGTATGATCAATATGGACAAAGGTTGCGCTGGGCATACGTGTTATTTTTACAACAGGGAATCCATTTCCTTCTAACATACTCTTGATTTCTGAATCCTTACTTGCATCATCCACACTCCAGATTTCTCTGCCTGCTGAGCATAAAAAGACGCCGAATTTAATCCAGCCCTTTTTATCATCAGTATCCCAAAAAAAGGGTATTAGCAGCATATCTAGATAGATTATTTACATGAGTTTAGACCCGCAAACGCATCTAAAGATAAAAAGTCGGTATGGTCTAGAATGTCTGTACGGATCCCTATAGTAAATGTCGATGTAACACCCGTTCCCCAATTCATCCCTAGATCTCGCCGTGAAGATTCTACGCGCGATATTGTGAATGCAAGAAACAATGAGATCCGCTATTCTGGGATACAGATTCAACAGGGCTTCTTCCGGCCAGAACCTGCTTCCGGTCTAGGACCGAAGGGCGACGCATCATTCTTTGACCAGGCACCGTTAGCAAGCAGAAATCAGCCGCCTATTTCCATCCCTGCACCGAAGTTTGATCCTGCTGGTCCCAAGCTGGAAGGCAATCCCTTCTTTGATCAGCACGCTGCATCGTATGATCCCAGAAATGTGGCGCGTGAACTGAATTCTGCAGTTAAGGAGGATAAGATGGATAGGGGAGTGATAGAGAGCCAGAGAATCTTGAGTCGCGGATTTTCTAGCAGATATGTACCCCAAGGTTACGCGGAGCAGAATCAGTTTGATAGTTTACAGGCATTTGAAATGTTAAGACCTAAGATCAATGAGATTAACAAGGTCTACAGGGATATTTAGGTTTTAATTCTCTAGACTAAGTATAATGGCTAAGACTCGCAGATCCAGACCTGGAAAGCAGCAGAAGACGCGTAAGGGTACCAGAGGTAAGAAGGGTACTCCTTGGACGGCCTTTGTAAAGAAGATCTATGCTGAGTTAAAGAGAAAAGATCCCAATGCCAAGCTTGGCGATGCCATGAAGGCCGCGTCTAAGCGCAAGGCTGAAATGTAGTGTACTTTTTTAGAAAAAAAGTACGTCAAAAAACTAGCATCTCTTTTAATCTAAAAAAGTACGTCAAAAAAGTTGCTGGCTCTAATATCAGTTTTAATCTTAAAAGGGCACTAAACACCTAATAACTTTTTGCGCACTTTTTTTTCTAAAAAGTGCAGCACTGTTTTCTAAAAAAGTGCAGCCTAAAAAGTTGAATGATTGACTCCATAGTATGGAAGCCATGGAGCCAATCTTGAAGTTCGCCGCAACTGCATTTCTCACGTATTCAACCCACTACGGTATTGCAAAGGTCTACAACATGGCCTGTGTGCCAGATGGTATCATGGGGTATATATACGGTTTTGTTTCTATGGGCAGTCCCCTCTGTCAGGTCGGCCTCCAGGCCATGACCAGTACCCAGGTTTCATATTCATCCATGATCATGACTGGCATTACACGTCTGGTTGTCGACTATATTATACCCGGTGCATCAATTGTTATTCAGAAGACATAATAGCAATGATCCCACATCCAGAACTCCTAGTTCTGGCGAGTGAGACCATCTTATCATCATACCCCATTCTAATTAAATCTGTCCCGACGAACCTCTGGACTCAAATTGTGTCGCGAATGGGTGTCTATGGCCTCGCATCCTTCCTGGTCCTACTAGGCCAACCAAAACAGTTGGCCAGCGTGTCACCGACGTATATGGGAGGTGCTGGCCTCTTGAATCTGCTACACGTCGCCACGAGCTACAAGGCGTTCTCAGAGCTCCCAGCAGGCAATGCCATGGCCATTTTTTACGCCTATCCTATCTGGAATATAATCGGCGCCTGGCTCTTGCTAGGTGAAAAGATTCCCATGGAATCTATACCCTGGATTGGTCTAGCCGTCGCAGGGATGCTCTGTATAGCCCAGCCTGACGCTGGTACATTACTAGATACTAAGAATCCGGTTGCCTTAATCTGTGCTGTACTCTCTGGAGTAACTGAATCTTGTATTTACTTCTTCTTCAAGATCTTTGGCATTCAGGAAGGGACCTTCAAGAGCATGTTTGAATTATATGGCGGATCCTTCATGTGGATTTTATTTGCCTTAGTTGGAAAGAATGCAAGCGCCGCTACAGGTCTAGAAGGTATAGCTCCAGAAGTACCTAACTTAGACCTCTCATGGAAAGTCTGGGCACCGATGTTACTCTTTAACGGTCTAGTCGGATTCGGCGGCTACGCCATGAGATTCACTGCAATTCCTCTGGTTTCCACCTTAATCTTTAGTGTCCTGAGTTTCACGGGAATTGTCTCGGCTTATATCTTTGGCTATCTGTTCCAGGGGGAGAAGCCGTCTTACTTGGCGATGCTAGGGTCTATTTTCATTATCGTAGCATCTGGGGTTCTCTTATCTAAAAAGCCTGCGTAATAACCCATAGATGAGTTCAGGTGTCACATTTTGCTTTATTGTCATTAAAGACTTAATAAAGGAAAATGTGTGGACCAAGTGGTTTGATGAATTACGTGCGCGCGACTTTCCCTTTACAGTTCTAACACACTGTTCAAGGCCTGAAGCGATCAGTTCTCCCTGGCTGAAGTCTACTCTCATTCCAGCCGAATATACTAAACCGACTTCCTGGGAGCGTCATACAACTGCAATTTTGTCTTTACATAAATACGCCCTACAGACAACTAATTCAGATTGGTATACCCTCCATTCTGAATCATGCGTACCATTTGTCAATGTAGACACCTTCATTGAAACTTACACTAAGTATCGCTCAAATACCTTCCTCAGTTATTCTAAGATTTGGTGGGACCCCTTGGCCTCAAATCGGGCGAATTTATATATGATTCCCAAAGAACATCGGTATGCGCATCAAGAATGGTGTATCTTATGCCGTGAAGATGCAGAACAGATTATACAGATATCTCAGATATATTCACATTTTACGGAAATTATGACTGCAGGTGTTTGTGCAGAAGAGAGCTTAATTGGTGTCTTCATTTCCATGATAAATAACTTTAAGAATGTTGTTAATAAAAAGACTACTGCTGTAGATTGGACCAGATCAACCAATTCTAGCTGTAATCCTCACATGTTCAATGAGTGGACGGATAAGGATGTAGAAATCATAGGTGCTCTGAAAGCCGATAATATGCTAATGTTTCTAAGAAAAATAGGACCCAGCTTCCCTGATGATGTATTATTAAATTTTATAAAGATTTAATAAATCTTTACTGATTAATACCTCATTCTAACGCAGGGACACTAAGGGTTTAAAATTACTTAGTGGTATATATATAATGGACGACTATGAATTGGAACGAATGGGTGTAAGGGAACTTCGCAGAATCTGCAAAGAAAATGGAAAGAAAAAGTATGCGTGGCTAAAGAAAGTAGAATTAATTTTTTTGATACAAGAATATTCAACTAGCTGTGGAAATTGTGACGAAATTTTGACTATTGAAGAAATGCAAAAGTATTTAGAAGATCCTGAAGAATATGGAGGGGTTAATACAGATGATGAATATGTTCCATGCTGCTTTAATTGTTATGAGTATGAAAGAGAACCTTGTTCTATATGCGACACCATATATATGAATAGTGCACTAGAATATGCAATAATGGAAGGTGGTGATGAAGGCCTTGTTTGCATACATTGTGTCCATTGTAGTGAATGTTCGGAATTAATTACAGAAGCATGTGATGGAGGGATAAAAGAAGAGAATTGGCTAGATGATACTCTATATTGTGACGATTGCATTCCTAAGAGTTGTTATTTATGTAAAAATATATGTAAAAATAAAGATACATTGACTGGTATGTCAATTAATAGGAAAATAATTGATTTATGTGATACATGTAATAAATGCAGTACTTGTGAATACGGTCTTGAAGAACTAAAGAAGGATAACTGGGATTTACAAGATAAGATATATTGTAAAGATTGTATACCTAGAACTTGTAATTTCTGTAAAAAAATAGTAAAACATAAAAATACTCTATCAGAATATCTTCCAAATGATGGGGAAGTGTTCAAAGATAAGAATATTGAGGTATGGGAGTTTATAGAAAATAGAAAATATGGAGGATGGAATATTAGTAAAGATCCAAATATTAATTCAGAAAAAATCGGTACACTAAGAAGAGAAGATAAATTTTTTATCCTAGATAAAGTAGATGAATGGTTTGAAATTAAATTTAATGAGATTATAGGGTGGATACGATGGAAAATTCCACCAGGTGATGATTGTCATGAGATTACTCCTTATGAAGAACTTGTACCAAATAAGTATATTAAAAAATTTACTAGTATTTGTAAAAATTGCAGTGCTAGTTGAAAAATTGATTCCAATAATCCTCATATTCAGTTTAACCAAAAATGAGTATGAGTATAACCCAAGGTCTTGCAGAGCTTAAGCTCTTGGATAAACGGATCAACAAATGCCTCGGCTACGTTGAATGGAGTTTACTTAGCACAAAGAATAACAGAATAGATGAGGCTGAGCTTAAGAAACATGCGCAGGCAGAGTACCAATCATACATGGACCTAGTGAAGCGGCGCGATACAATCAAGCGTGCCATCGTCCTCTCTAATGCACAGACCCAGGTGACCATTGGCACTGGGCCTAAAAAGTGGTCAGGGACTGTTGCAGAGGCCATTGAGCACAAGTCAAGCCTCGTTTACAAGAAGAATCTCCTGGAAAAAATGACACGAAATATCAATACCGTGACCAGGGAGTATGTTGATGCAATTGATGCTTTAGAGAAGAGACTGGATGGACTTCTCACTTCTGAACTTGGAAAAGACGTGAAGACTAATCCAGAGACTATTACCGCTCTAAGAACTAGTTTCATGGAGACGAACAAAATAGAGATTGTTGATCCGATGGATCTTAAGAAAATGGCAAAGGAGTTGGAAGAGGAAATTGATTCCTTTGCAACAAACGTTGACTGGGTTCTAAGTGAGGCAAATGGTAAGACCATGATTGATCTAGGTGATAAGACTGAGTCTAGAAAGACAATTCCTAAGGCCATAAAGACACTTGTTTGGAATAAGTGGTCTGGTACAAATCTTGAGGCCTCGCCTAGTGATACCGCAGAGGGTCTGGAGGGTGCTAAGGAGAAAGAAGATGAGGCGTAGAGAAGTTACTAAAGATAATCCCCTATCTTGGCGAAGAGCAAATTGACCGTGGCAACAACGATAAGTTGCAATATTTATATAACCTTAACGTTCAGCTGGATCCCATGTTATGACACAAAGACGGTGTAAAAAACCGAATCGTAGTTAATCATTTCTTTGCGGGTCCTTCATAGTTCAAAGGTCTAAATATCAACTAAGTGTACCTTAATCGGCTGGGTAATACTCCCTACTCTTATAAGGTGCATTCAAATAGAACATTTAGAAATCAGCATAATAGCAGATGCTTCGGCAGAAGCTAATCAACTGTTAACACACGATAAAATCCAGGATAAAAGGTAATAGGAACTGTCAAGTCCTGCAAACCTCCTGGCTGCCAAGATAGGGGTATTTTTTATTGCATCTAAGAAGATGATCACATCTGAACACTGTATGATATGCCTAACTAATCTTCAACCCAGATCAAGATTCGTACCAGAACTAAATTGCTCGTGCACTATCTTAGTGCATGAGGAATGTTGGAATCAATGGTCTGGTATCTGCCTATATTGTAGGCGTGAAGTTATCATATACCCTGATCAACGGCCGAGGCCATTTTTCGGATGTTTGATTACGTGTGATGAGCCTGCTTATGCATTCTTGGTCTGGTTGGCTCTAGTACTTATTTACAAGTGCACTTTTTTGTAAAAAGTGCCCAAAAATATCAGCCACTTTTTTGACGTACTTTTTTTGTAAAAAGTGCCCAAAAATATCAGCCACTTTTTTTGACGTACTTTTTTTCTAAAAAAGTACATCAGTCGAATCCAACCTTGATCTCCACATCGCGTCTGCACACTGTCTGCGGCGGACTCGTCTGAAAGGCCGTTCTCACACGCTTCTGCTGCACCTGATCACCGGACTCAGATGACGCAGTTGTTGCGGTAGTTGTCCTCGTTGATCTGGATCGGCTCAGCTGCTTCATGTGCGTATTCATCTCTGTCTCCACCGTCTCAAAATGGGTCTTGAGATACTCAATGATCTGCTTCTCAATGGCCCACCGAAAGAAGTTGAGCTTGCCCACTGTCGTCACGAACGCAGGGATACCAGGTAAGCTGAACATAATACGCTCTCGTCTGCAAAAGGGATCAAATAGCTTCTTACTGTACGCCTTCAGCTGGCTCTTGTAGTTCATGTAGACCATGAACTCCTGGCCACCCAGAAGGTAACCAATAGAATGGCGCTTAGCGTAGTTCGTCACGAACCAATCTATAAGGCGCAGACTGATCGTCGACGTGCCCTGTAGCAGCTCTAAGATCTCGGGTAAGTCCTTCCTATTGGAATAGAATGTCTGTAGACTCATGACGATAAGCTCCTGCTTGCAGTGAATCTTGCGTCGCCTAGTCTGTACATCAGGACTTGTGCTTTCAACTACTTGCGTTAACTGTGTTGGTGATAGGACAAGAGTGTCTTCCGTGTTCATAATACTAGGTTCATTGAACGGGTTCTTAGGCCTCCATTAATGTATGTAATTGTTAGATATGCTCTCCGGTGGAGCGATGGCAACAGATTCATTACTTCAAGATAATCCTGCTGCGAGGATATTACCCGTTCAGGGGGGAGGTGCTATGCCTAAAACCGACGCAAACTTATCTGGAAATAGAAAGCCAGCAGGATGGCATTCTACTCCAGTGATAATTCCTGTTTCGGCAAATTCAGTTGAAGAATTAAATTCGTCTCCCTTAACCCTGAAAAACTATAAGGATCGGTGGCGGCGTACTCTGGGACCGAATGTCCCTTCAAGACACAGACCTCGTCAAGATCCCTACATTGTCATCGGAAGCTTAGATATTACGACATGTCCGACGTACGTTGTTGCACCCTTGAGAGGTGATATAGACGCTGCAAAGGATACGCTTTTTTGGACAAATGATTTATTGAAAGATGATCCCAAGGCCCATGTTGTTTTTATGGGACCTCTTACTGAGGGTGGTTCACGAGCGGATGGTGATCTAATTTTAAAGATGCTGGAATCACTGATGTCCAGTTATCCTGGACACGTCATGTATGTTTCTGATGACGTCAGCCTGAGTAAAAATAACACTGTGAGCCAGTTGCCTGGATCTCTGGATGGACTTGTCTTGTATGCAATGCCTCACACAAGTAAACAAATTGTGTTTGGCTTCATCCCTGATGAGGACGAAGTGTATTCTAGCAGTGTGAGAAGCCTAGATTGTCTGGAAGTTGAGACTGTCAGAATACCTGCAGACGAGAGGACTAAGAGAAAGGAGGGCGAACGGATGTTGACGATTCAGTTTAGTAAGGCGAAATCATCCTATAATCGTACGAAGCAGCCGAGATCTCAGATGGTGAGAGATAACAGAAAGTGGAATGCGCCCCCCGGCTGGGTTTCTCAGATTTCCTATCAGACGAAGGACGGATCAATTGCATCACGAATGGTTCAAGATGGCGGTGCAGATGGAGATGAAATCGATGAAATGGCTAAGGCCTCAGTTAAAGGTGTACCAATTGTTCTGGGTGGAAAATCATATAAGGTTAGTGATCCGACTGTTGGATTTAATGAATGGGAAAAAGGGAAATTTACCAGTGATGAACAAAGGCTACTAGAAGAGTCTAATTTGAAATTTACAAACAAGGTGTATGCATTATTCTTAAAGGGGCTGTTCAATTCAAAGTGCAAGACATTAGTTGGATCTGAGACTGATCCTGAATGTGGGGCATTCAGATATCTGATAAGTTTAGCGTATTTCAATAAGCTGGAACAGGCTCAGGGGGGCGCACCTTTATCTGTTAAAGCGAATCCTGCTAGTGGTTCTGCTTCTGGCTCTGCTTCTGGCTCTGCCACTGGATCTGCTAGTAGTTCTGCTTCTGGCTCTGTCACTGTTCCTAGTGCGACTACTGCTACTAGTGTAACTACTTCTGCTCCTGGTGCTACTGGCCCCACTGGTCCTCCTCCTAAACCCATTGTTGCTAAACCTACTGGTCCTAAACCTGCTGCTACTGGTCCTACTGGCCCTAATCCTACTGGTCCTAATCCTACTGGTCCTAATCCTACTGGTCCTAATCCTACTGGTCCTACTTCTACTACTGCTGCTACTGGCCCTACTGGTCCTAAACCTACTGGTCCTAAATCTACTGGTCCTAAACCTGCTGCTACTAGTGCTACTGGTCCTACTGGTCCTACAGCCCTTGGCAGTACAACAAATGCAGAAACTGGACAGAGAAAAAGTACTAGAACTAGGACTCCTAGTAAGGTTGGTCAATCTAGAGTTGCCGATGCATCCGCCAGTAAGGCAACTAAGAATAAAACTAAGAAAAATGCCAAGGCATCTAAGCCTAAGAATACAACTAAGAAAAAGGAAAAGGGGTTCAAGCCTAAGAAAGGCTAGGACCAATACTTAATTTTGTAAAAATTGACAGTTAACTTTTATTGAAAGTTAACTACCAAGTTAAGATACAAAAGTTTCTGAATGAAGAGTACTATGACATTATAAGGCGTATATCCAATCCACTGTGCTGTACATTTATTATTATAGGCCTTTTAGTTGCGTGCATCTTTCCAATTATAGGAATATACTGCTTTGATTCCTGGACTTGTCCGCCACATATGGGTATGGTATTCTTACAGATTGGTCTAGTTGTTGACTGCTTTATTGTGCTTTTCATTATTATTCCTTGCAGCGTTCGTCTTTTACTGAATTGCTGCTATGATCAGATACAGATAGTACCAGTACCAGATCCTCCTAAGACTAAGCCTCCGAAGTCAGCATTCCAGTCATTCTCTGAAACAGTTGCAAAAGGCAGAAGTAAGTCGCTGGAATATACTGAAAATCCTATAAGGGAAAAGAGTAAGGAAAGAAGCAGAAGTAGATCTGAGTCTGATTCTGAAGTCTAGACTCTTTTGTATACTTTTTCAAAAGTAGGCAAAAGGCGTGTTTTGACTGTATTAGACCAGCAACTTTTTTGCGATCTTTTTTTCTAAAAAAGATCCTTACATACGGGGGAAGCCCACCAGGTTAGCGCCCATACCAAAGCCAGCACCCTGGCGAGCCGTCACGGCAATAGAAGGGGAAAACGTGTCAAGCAGGGCAAAGGTGGCGAAGGCGGCCACACCAATGGTCATCACCTCACCGAAGTTGGGCTTCTTGGGGTTCAGCACCAGAACAGCCACAAAGGCCACGACCAGGCCCTCAATCAGATACTTTAGTACGGAGACTAGAACTTCAGTAAGATCCATCATTCCTTATACCTGATCTCTAGATTTTTTATTAATGGGCGCGTGATACTTTAAGACTTTTGAATGTATACTAACCATATAATGAGTTCTTCTAAGGCGCAGCCAAAGGAAGATTTTCTTGAGGAGGACCCCGAGATCCGTAGCCAGAAGTTTGTACTTCTATCCTTCCTCAGCCCCGAGAATATCCTCGCCAACAAGGATCAGTATTTCTTCGGCGAGTTTCTCAAGCAGTACGAGATTGATTATAAGATGAGGAATCTGGAGACCTTTCTTGTTTCCCTTGTCCGGGGAGTTAACGATAGTTTAACAAAGGAGTCTGAGAAGCTGGATGCCCTTGGCCCTGATCTGAGTGGTGCAGCCGCAGTCTGCCGTAAGGCGCGCCTGAATATCGGCGGCATCCTGGAGACGTATCAGACCTTTGTAAAGGATAATGATGCGTCTATCAAGAAGACCACGATCAAGGAGGCCTACGATGACTACCTCTTCAAGAATCAGACCAAGCTCGAGGAGGAGTTTTTCGCCAAGAATGAGTTCCGGACATCCATGCGTGGTCTTAAGGTCCGGGGAGTCACTGGGACTCACGCTGAGGCAGTGGCGATGTCTAAGAAGCTCCAGCGCAACGATACGATTCACAATATCTTTCTTGGGGAGGTGGGCAAGTGGCTGCCTTGGGATCCTAAGCCCCACCAGGTCCAGGACCAGGAGTACGCGGAGGACCAGCTGAACATGCTGATGAAGAACTACAAGGACAATGAGGAGTCTCGCGACAAGTTCATGTCAGAGCAGCGCAATGAGCTGCTGAAGGGTGCTAAGAAGGCTGGGCCTACTCCTGAGCTTGCTGCCCAGTCTTCAGAGGGAGCCGGGGGCTCCTCTGAGGGTTGGGGGTCTATGTTTGATGGTCCGGCTGATCTTGCTCTTCAGAGGAAGAAGACTACTGCTACTAGGGAATCTGCGCCTACGGAGGATCTTTCTGGTTCTGTGGCTGCGCCTGTGGCTGCGCCTGTGCCTGTGGCTGCGCCTGTGCCTACAAATCAGCTCATGTAACTTTATAAGATGCCACCGATCTGATTGTATGCCTGGCCCTGGTCGGGAGCAGCAATAGGAACGCACTGATTACCCCGGCAAAAGGTACCCTCCTCGCAAGGTGTTGCACGTCTAGCACAGGGGGCATTAATTCCGTTACACTCCTTTGCACTGCAAGATGACATGTCAGTAGAAATATTTATAGGTGCCATAAATCCCTCACTGCAAAATCCACCAGAACACTTCTGGCCGCTGGGGCAGACATTATTCGCCATACAAGGGAGTCTGGCAGACGCACCCTTCCACTTGCCCACGTACTTGTTGGCAGGTTGGAGAAACTTCAGTAAAACAAGCGCACCCAATACGATAACTAGAACAAGACCTAGTCCTGAACTGAGTTTTAACATCTCTTCTGTTCAGACCCTATATTTTTATAGGGTTGAGGGATTTAATGATCCCTGAGGAAATACAGGCAGCTCATTATCGGGTAGATCAGGCTTCGCAGGTCTCTGACAGAATCCATTCATACAGACAGTTCCTGCAGCGCAAGTGGCCATATCAACCCCACACCGAATGCCGGGTTCACCTGCAGAAAACCCCTCACTCAAAAAGGCGACATGTCCAAGTATGATTGCACACAAGCCTACTAAAATTAAGAACAAAGCCCAAGTTGGTAGCCCTAGCATCTAAATCATGCTAAGACTATAAACTTTTTAGCTAAATCCAGCTCTTTTTAAATATAGTATAGCCTTTTGCATACATATAATATTCAATCAATTCTATATCATTATCACTCGTGCATATGACAGTATCATGAATTGACCACCTGTACCATTTTACAAGTCTATGCATATCGGCTATGCTGCCTCTTCGGATTTCTTTGAGACGATGATTTATTAGGAAGTATACAGTATTCATTCTTTATAATATATACTTAGTGTCCGCCTTTTCTAACCTGGATCTGCGGACCCTTTAGCCTTACTCCAGCAGACGGATCATACTTGTTTGTCTCAGCTGTCTCAGCCTCAATATAATGAGCCGCACTGTGCTCCCAGAATCTGGGGTCACCAATACGGAAATCACCATGTATCTCAGCCTTGTACCAATAAATGATATCCTCAATCTTATTACTCTGTGTGTTGTTACTGACAACCAGGCACTCGTAGTTCGTCGTGCATTGGTCCATCACCTGACAGAAGAACTCAAAGGAGGGAAAGGCGGATCCATAATTCTCATAGATACGCTTTCTGTTATTCAGATACGGCTCGCGCAGGATGAACACATAGTCCACATTCGTACGCAAAACAGGCGGAACACCGAGAGGATACTGCATAGTAATGAGGAAGAACACCTTCACCCATCTGCCGTTTAAAAAGAGATAGCGAATATTCAAGTCACGTGTCCAGCTGTCGTCATAGAGGCAGTCATCCAAGATTAGGAATGACCGGGGGTCAATTCTGGACTGTCCGCCTGCCTGCTGCTCCTTCATGATCTTAGTCATCACGAGCTTCTGTCTCGCGACGTAGTTCTGCACTATACCAGGTGTATACTGGCCGTGAATGAATAGCGGAGGCACCATCTTCTTGTAGAAGTCGTTTGACTCCTCGGTACCACTGATCACGGTGCCGAGAGGGATATTTTTGTGGTGAAAGAGAACATCCCGGACGAGAGTGGATTTTCCAGTACGGCGACGGCCGATGAAAATGCAGACGGCATCTTCTGGGATTTGTGACATGTTGAACTTCTTCATCTGTAGATTCATTGCTGCTGAGGCTGCCATATTAACTAAAGGTTAGAGAGTTTTCGTGTTGTAGTGGCGAACGCAGAAGCGCAGCTATAAGCGCAGCTACAAGCGCCTATAGCTTCGCCTATGCGTCGCTTATCTGTATTCCATGTTCTGCCCTAAAGTAATGTCTTCGCCCTATCCCTCCCTTCAGACGAAGACTCTCCCTAGTCCTTGTATTTGGGATGTTCCTCCCCCTGCAAATCTGAGATCAGCTCTTGAATCGCGATTCACACCACTTCAGACAACATATCCCGGTATGCTCAGATTTTCAAAGACTAGAAAGTTGGGAAACTTCTTACGCTTCGACCACAAGTGGCATCTGGAGGAGTTCATCGGGGCGGTTCCTTATCGTTCTGGACTCTTTTCAGCCAAGGTCCGTGAATTCAAGGATGGGACCGCAACTGAGAAGGTGGCCGATATTTCTGGATTCTGCAAGATGACCCATTTACTCGATGCATATCGCATGATCCAGGGATCTTATCCTGTTGCCCAGCACCCCGCTCTCCCTTCTCCTGGCCGCAAGTCGGCGAAAGTGTACATCAAACTCCATGACCCACACAATCAGGCATATGTTGATGCCGTAGCATGCTATATGCTCAGCAAGTTCAGAGAAGCAGATCAGTCACCGCACTTTTCCCTCTTCTACGGGGCCTATCTGGCTATTGCCAAGCAGTATTATTACAATATCACGGAAGACTTCCCGGATATCAGATTTGAACCGTGGTTCTGGAGACAGCAGGCCAAGGGCAACTTCAAGCTCATCGGCTTTGATGGGGATGAGCCGATGGATGAGACTGATCCCTTGCTGGAGGCCCCTGAAGATCTGAGTGATTCTGAGTCCGCTTCAGATTCTGAGTCTGGATCTGAATCCAGCGAGGTCTCAGAACTTTACGGCTACAAATCTTCAGAAAAGCTGGTAGATTCTGAGAGTCTCCATTCGGCCAGCATAACAACTGCCAGTGAGGATGGATCAGATGGATCGGACGATTCAGATGATTCAGACTATTCTGATGAAATTGGGAAGGAAGTGAAACTCTTTGCGGCTCTATCTGAATTTCCTACGATGCTCATGTTTCTGGAATCGAACAAGGACACCATGGACTCTCTCCTGGATAATGATCGGGAGGTTGGTGCAAAGAAGGGTACGCCGGAGTGGGAGGCCAGATGGATTGCCTGGCTCTTTCAGGTGAATGCTGCACTATGCCAGATTCAGAGCCTGTGGGCCATGACCCACAATGATCTCCACAGCAATAATATCCTGTGGACGCCTACGGATAAGCCTTTCTTGTACTATTCAAGACTGGATGGTTCCACCTGGAAGGTGCCGACCTACGGGAAACTGTTCCGCATCATAGACTTTGGTAGAGCTATTTACACTCACAATAACACTCTGTGCATCAGCGACGACTACTGGCCTGAGAATGAGGCAGGCTCTCAGTACAACTTCGGTCCGCTCTATGATCCGGCACATCCCAGAGCATACCCGAATCCCTCCTTTGACTTATGCAGGCTATCAGTCAGTATCATTGAGGCACTATTCAGGGATGTTCCTGATGACAAGGAAGGAGGCAGCATTTTGAGTGCCGAATCTGATCGGACTCAGAATGAGACAGTATCTCCTCTATATAATTTACTGTGGTCTTGGCTGATTGATCACGATGGCCGCAATGTTCTGTGGAATGGCGATAATTCTGAGCGTTACCCCGGATTTGATCTGTACAGTGTAATTGCTCAGAAGGTGAAGTGCGCTGTACCAAGGGAACAGCTGGTTAAGGAGATCTTTGCTGACTTTATTTGCGGCGAGTGTACTGACGCAGTTGCTTCTGCGGCTGGCGAGAAGGTCTATTCGCTTTTCTGCTAAAACGTGAATGGAATGCCTTGGGCTTCCAATGACATATACCCTTTTTACATTTGATCCACATCTCAGGATGACAGCGAGGACAATCGCCGACATCTGGAGAACACGAGCAATCCATTTACTTTGTAAAGATACTATATCTTTTTGTTTTCTTACCTGATTGAACCCGCCTCCCTTTACGTCTAGACTTCTGTTTTGCACCGCCGTCGCGCACAATAGTTAGTCGAGTAGGTTCATTATCTATAAATTCATATAATACATTGCCAGATTCAAGCATAGAATTAATATCTGCCTTAGTGTAATTTCCTAAGAAAGAATATTTCATATAGCCTCCTCCACCTCCAGCTGCAGCTGCGCTAGCTGCGCTTGTAGGTTCTGCTACAAACACTGGTTTCACCCCAGGAGGGTGTGACCTACGAGGATCTTGAGTAGCACCTGGATTCCACCGCGCTTCTGCAGCGCCACTACTTTCGTCATTTTCACCTTCTACCATTAAATTTTCGGCTTGCTCTGCTACAAACTCTCCATGCCCTTTGGGATTTCTCAGAATCTCTCCAGCAAAGACTTCTGGCTGTGGTGCTGAAGCTGCAGCGGCTGCACCCCTAGTTGAAGGACGTTGGCGATACGTGAGATATGTTTGTGGATTAACACCACCACCTCCTCCACCGCCACCAGGATCTGCCGCTGTAGCAGCTGCGCTAACAGGAAGTTTCTTTGTATAATTTTTCGCCACTGCATTAAATGTCTTAGTCTGCAAGGCCATCCATCTTAACCTTGCCCTCTGTTGCAATTCTTCAACCATAGCTATTTCCTTCGGATGGTTATGAGGCGCTATTACTTCTCCACAATTTGGGAATATAAGTATACGAACTTGTCCTGGATCTCCATGCGGATCTGCATCTAGTTTTGCTAAGAGTGAACTGTATGTTTCCGAAGCAGCATGACTCCCCATTAATTGCGCCCTTACATCCTTTAATATTTCTATTGGCTCACGGGCTTGGTGTCCATCTTCATTAGCAAAAAACTTTGTAAAACGCATATCTCCAAAGAATCTTCTTTCACTTATTGTTCCATGTGCTTCCGGTCTTCTTCCAGAGCCAATAGTTAACATTCTTTCTACAATTTGTGATCCGGGTAAGTATATTATAAAGTTTGAAAGGGCTTCTAGAATCTTTTGTTTGCTACCATTTGCACGATTTGCCTTACTCGGCTGCCCATCTAAATATTTCAATAGACGCCTTCTATCAGTTAAAAGGGGTCTGATTACATTTAGAAGATTAACAAAATAGCATAAATACTGAATAGGAGCTGTCTCAATAATTATAGTATTGGGGGATACAGTTATTGGAACTGATACCCAAGGAAATAGATACATTCCATGTGTTGAACAGTAAAATATAGGTGCAGTCGCTAGACTAGGAATTGCATCTAATATTTTTATCTCCTTGGGCATTCCCTTTACTTTATGCCAATCTAAAAATTAGCAGGTCCTACTTGGACACCAGGATCTGCCCCGCTACTTGCCAGACCTGTACCTGCTGCACTTTTTGCTGCAGTTGCTGTAGCAGTAATAACTGAACCCACTTTGTCACCTAGATCAGATCCAGCCGTAGATAGCAGTGACTTCATATCATCAAATGATTCGGGAATGAGGGGGTAGAGAAATCCCGTCGTTGCTGCGCCGAGGATGAAATCGCGGCTGAGGTGCCTCATATTAGGCTCCTCCTTATTGTAATAAATCGCGATGGCACTTAAAACCGCTACGATTAGACCGCCGATAATGGCCCAGACAAAGAGTTCAAGGTAAGGCATTCTGAGCGTTCACCTTAGAAAAAATCCGTATGGTTAACGCGTTTTTCTTATAAGGACTCATAGTCGTCGGCTGAAAGTGGTAGAGGAGTCTGAACTTTCTCTAACTCTAAATCCTCAATTTCACCAAGATCCAGGGCTTCAGATTCTCCCAGAATCTTTAGATCGTTATCACCCTCTTCAATCATGGGCCTCAGTTCGGCATGCCCAGAATCTCCGAAGACTGAATCCATGCCCGTGAACCCTACAGACTTCTCAGTGTCTACCACAAGTGTATCTGTACCTGGTACAGGAGGTGTAGTTTGAGGAACCTGAACCGGTGCTGGCTCTAATTTAATAGGTTCGGGTACAACTACGCTTACAGCTTCAGGAACTGCAACAGGTGCCTCGGTAACCTTCACTTCGGTCTTCTCCTCGGCCTTGTCTTCTTTAGTTACTTCATCAACCACCGTAGGCGTTAGTCCAGCGTTTGCGTTTGCACTAGCGCTAGCACTAGAATTGGTAATCTGAATTCCATCATCCTCATCCTCCTGTAGACTATCACGCAGAATGGATTTCACCGGGAGTAGATTTCTGATGGCCTGCAGTATACCCTCCTCTAAGAACCTGTTCACATCAGTCATGTACTTTTGACTATCGAGAGTACTGACCGAATCATTGAATAGATAGACATTGGACCACATCAGACGGCTGCACTCAGATAGGCACCGGTGCATGAAGTGGTCAGGCTTGGGCACAGTAATCTGAATCCGCCGCCGGGGCTTCACATTAAGTCTGATGGCAGAGAGTATTTTCGTATGTGCTATGAATACCGCTGTGATCAGATCCTCGATGTAGTCACAGTGCACATTATCAAGAAGCATGGTCGTCTCTTTGCGCACCTTGTCCAGATTCCACTCGGGGATCTGAGATAGAGACTCCTGAAACTCACTCAAGGCAGATTTGGCATTGGATGTCACACTAGGGGATGTCTTTGTCTCAGCGTAGCGATCTAGGAAGAAACGAAGCAAGACAGGCTGGAAGTTGAAAACCAGCTGCTTCGTGTATTCAGATTTGGCCTCGCTGTAAATGGCCGCTGATGTGCCATCCTGAACTTCCATTATGCTAAATCTTCAATGCAGAAAAAGATTGTTATTAGACCGCGTATTGGTACTCCTTCAAAAGTTTCAAGGGTATAATTCTCAGAACCGCTTTATTTGTTGATTTTAAAATAACTGGTGGAGCTCTTCCTGCCTTATAGGCTTCCAACCACCGATACGCACATAGACACCATCTATCTCCTTCTTTCAGACCAGGGAACTCACCAGAGGGGGTGATCAAATCATTTCCTTGAGACTTGCTGAATCGTAAGAAGTCGTCGGTCACTCTAGAACATACCACATGTGTTCCAGTATCAGTTGGCCCAGTTGTGCAAAATCCAGTACGGAAAAAGCCTGTAGTCTTTGCACCAGCTCCAATAGAACAGGGTTTTAGAGCTTTACCGAGCGCATTTAGATTTAACTTAGATTTTCGTGTGGATTTTCTTCTTCTGTAAACTACTCGATTCTTTCGTGTGTAGCGTCGCCCACCACCTGCGGAAACCTTTGGTGGATTTTTAAATTTTGGATACTTTGCAAATATATTATTTGTAAATACTGCCCAAATTTTTGCTAAAGAATACGAATTTCTTAAGGGTGTTATTTTGGTATATTCGCTTTCAACAATACTAGCGTTCACTTCTGGTATTGCAGATGGCCATGGATCACTCCTTGATGGCGGTTTCAAACTATACATTTGTGTGCCAAAATATTTAAAGGGTGTTCCTAAATGCCCAGATAATCCAAAGTCAATTAACCAGCAGTGCGCAGTTGACCAGTCTTCATTACCTTCTGGAGTTTTATCAACATGTAAGAATAAATTTGTAGGCGTTATATCTCCATGATATAATCCAACCGAAGCAATTGCATCTATTGCTCTCTTAGCAGCTGCATATACATATCCAAGATTTATATAGGTCTCTTTAAGAAGTTCATATTGTTTCTTTTCTATACTATTTTGTGAATCTTCTATTTGTTTAATTTTCATATCTGCATCATACCATTTATTTAATAAGATTGTTAGATATTGGTCTAATCTAAGACCATTTAACAAATTATAAATAATATAGGAATTAGCTGGGCTATATTTTGCTCCATAGATATGTGAAACAAAATCTGGAATTCGTTGTTTTAATAAGTCAGATACTTCTATTTCATTTACAAATTTATCCTTTTCTTCTTGATTTATTATACGACGAGTGAACACTTTTACCAAATATCCATCTACAGCTATACCAGTAGCAAAACTTCCACTACCAATAGAACGGCCTGTATCCACTTTTGCAAGTATACCATCTATGAAGTCGGGATCACCCCAATATTCAAATCCCCCTTTATTGCTATGTTGTAACATCTATCGTATTCTATTATTAAATAATATAATCTATGTAGTTACAGAAGAACTAAGTAACCAGGCACTCAGAATCCACGGACTTGCTCCAATCGTTGACCGCTTCAAGGCTTCTCTTTCTAGAGGGTGACCCTTGGCAATCTGAACTAAGACAGAATAGGGATCCGCTCCCTTCAGTCTGGCGTCTCTCAGCTCCTCCAAGGTAGTCGGTGTCTGCACAATGGGAACCTTCGCATCCGTGGCCTGGGACCATGTTCTGGAAATAATCATCTGACGCCACGTCGTATCGCCTGTCGTCGCGAGAAGACGCTTCAAGATACAGCGTGACTGAATGGGCTCGGCCATGCATTCTAGCCGACGCACTTCTAGGGCGCAGGTCACATTCTGAGAGGCAGTTTCCAAGATTCTGCGCAAGAATGCCTGGGCATCCAGGGTGATATCGTCTGCACCCTCTAACCAGACCCACGTGGGCTCTCTTGTACGCACGAGGCCATGTAGGACCTCGCGTCCCTGTCTCAAGGCGCGATCATCGCGACAATTCCATCTGAATAATGTGTGCCCTGCTGCCGCTGCAGCTTGTCTGATCCATTTGGATTTGCCGCATCCAGGTGGACCAACCACTAGGTAGCTTTTGCCACGTGTCTGCATTCTGGTTTATCAAGAAGGGATTACTTAGGTGCTTTTTATAAAAAATTGAACTTATACACTAAGTGCGTATAAATCACACTGCAAGATGGCGCATGTTAGACGGCGAATGCTCAAAGAGATTGAGGATATCAAGAGTGATTCATATGTCTCACCGTTTTTCTCGCTGGCATGTGCACCGGATAATTTGTACATCTGGTCAGCAAATATTCATTGCTTACCAGATTTCAGACACGAGGGAAAAAACTATAATCTTGAGATTCTCTGTCCGCCTGACTACCCCTTCAAGCCGCCTATTGTCAAGTTCCTAGATCCAGTTGACTGCATCTGTGTTTCAAATGCAACTGGACTTCTGAGGCTGGATATCCTCAATAAGGAATGGTCACCTGGCCTCACTCTTACAAGTATCATGCACTCTATTATCAGTGTTCTGATGGATAATGAGCCTCAGAGACATTCTCCGCGCTTTAGTTAACGAGATCCCTGCAGCTTCTCCAGAAGCATTGAATCGTGGATCGCGTTACGTCTCAGTGACTGATTCAGAGGATTTTTATCGACCTGCTCTACCATTGCCGGCAGATTGCGCTCCATACTCACATCCAGCTTGAGAGGTAGTCTGTACTTCACACGCCCTAAATCAGCCGTGCCAGGAGTTATTCCTGATACCCTATTCACTGCCATGGCCCTGTCATTTACATCATCTGTGGTCAGCCTCTTAGCCGTCTGCCTGATATCACCCTGGAACACGGCGATATTTCCGTTACCCGCCATCGGCTTACGCAGCACCGCCACAGTCGTCTTGGACTCATTTTTGCGCATATTGAATGCAGACTCGTGGCTGGTAAAGTCCTTATTGACACTGATGGCAGGACCCGCAATACGTGAATCCTGAGACAGCTGAGACTTCTGAGTCGGCTTGGCGATATCGTTGGGGTCATATACCTTGAGGCGCTCAGGGCCAGCACCAGGTCCTGAGATTCCGCGGTAGTCCCAGTCAATCGTCGTCTCCTTGATCGTTGTTCTGGCCACATCGCTGGGATCCCACGTGGTAATTGCAGGAGCACCCGCAGCATAGCCAACAGGGGTACCTGTCTGTCTGATATTGCCGACAGTCTCACCACGTCTGGTGGGCCTCGCATCGTCATTGTAGTGTACAGGAACCTGGCCAGAGTCGGCAGGCACCAGATTCAGGCCCATCACGCGTTCCTGGGTTGCCAGACGCTCATTAGGACGCACCTCGTAAGTTGTAGCGCCATAGTCGTCTCTGGGCCCCAGGCCATAGGACGATGCGTCATTGTTACGGTAGCCTGCACCGCCAAACTGCTGGGTCTGGGGTGTAGCGTGCTCACCGTCCACGTAGGACTTGAAGGCCTCCTGGGATGCAGGAGTACCAATGAGTTCCTCGCTGGTATCAGTACGTGTCGTGTACTTCATGACCTGCATCGGTCTGACAGTCTCTTTGCTTACCTCAGACGTCGCAACACCATTGCGCTCACCCGTCTCATTGAGGAAGAAGGTATCAGGCCTGTACTTGCGCACCTCACCGGAGTCAAGAGCAGGCGCAGTGACGAAGTGCACACCAGGGATTACTTGATTGTTGTAAGAGAGCTTGGGCTTGTCCACGACACGCAGCTTGTCCGTGGTAGGCATAGCACGCTTCATGATCTCATTCACCTCAAACTGCTGGAAGCCACCCTTGCCTGTTATACCACCCTTCTCACCTACACCTGAGCCTACACGTGTTGCCTCAAAGGGCATCTCGTTATTGCGGCGAGAGGGATCCACAATACGCGATCTGATAAAGTCTGCATTAGGCTCATTGCCGAATGGCTGGCCGAAGGGTATACTATGATTGAACATGGGCTTTTGCTCCTGTTTCTGCACCTGGGTGGTGCCTGCACCCGTGTACATGTCCAGGCGACTCGTATTGGCAGATGCAGTCATGTTTTGCTTGACACTACCGCCAAAGTAGGGCTGCATATTGCTGTGCTTGAAGTCGTCAGCGGCGATAGTCTGCCCAGTCAGGCTGCTATAGACTGAGTCACCCTTGACCCAGGCAGATGATGCCTCTACGCCGCTGCTCTCCATGGCAATCATGGGTGTCGCGGCTTCTATGGGCTCAGGTAACGGTCCTCGACCACTTGCGTTAGAAGCAGACCATGAAGAACCCTTGGGAGGCATGGATGTTGCATAGGCAATTGGGCCACCGTATTTAGGGCCACCATTCGGCTCAGAAGGATAAGATTGTCCGCCGGGTGTCTTGTACATGAAATCTAGTTCAGTCCCTGCAAAGGCTGCATTTGTTGCAGCTCTCTTAGCATCTGAACCGCCTTCTTTGGCTCGTCTAGTTGCGGCTCGTTCTAGAATCGTCTGAATCTGGGCCTTCATAGACTGCTGACCTTCGGCGGATCCGGTTGCAGCGAGATCATTAAGACGATTATTTAGATCTTTCACTTTCACAGCCTCCTCTTTTGTTAAATACTGCTGTATACCGATTGTATAGTATTCACTTGGCACAGGCATTGCGGGGTCGGAGGGAGGCTGATTCTGAGGTAGAATACCGAGGCCGAGAGTGCGAAACCCTTCATTTCTTGGGACTTGCTGCGGCGGTTTATTGGGCGAGGCCATCTGAGAAACAGCATAGCCGAGAGCTAATAATCCTGAGAGGGCCGCTATTTCCATACTAACTATTATAGTGTTTTTACTATAATACATAGTACTACGCTTATGATTTATGATAAGTCATTCTAAGGCTTGTGTACCTGCTGGGCCATATCCTTGTAGCATTGCTGCTTGGTCCACGCATCCTTTGACTGAGTTCTAGAAGGCAGGAAGAAGTCAAAGGGTGTCTCAAAGTTCTCCTGGGGATCATGAGGGAGATCTATAAAGCGATTCCATCCGGTCGCTCTGAGAGTGCAGGGAGGATTATATAGGCGCTGGTAAGTCAGACCCATAGACAGATCTTCTGCATTTTCTAGAGGCGCATTGGTGAATTTATTACCTTCAGGATTGTACTGGATAGCGTTATTCTTCACACGCGTACCGAGACGATTCAGATTCTTCAGATCAGATTCCACATCGGTCTTCCACTTTCCCTGAGGCCATGATGCGCCAGAGTACTGTAAGCGAATTGTAGGCTCTGCCGGGAAAGAAGAGGGGCAATTATGCTCAGGCTTCTCTAGATAGTAGCGTACAGCGTATGAAGTGATACGCATATCATCTTGCTGGTGAAAGTTATCTTGCTTAAGCCTCGTTGATGTCATTCTAATCGGCATATTTAAAAAAACATCGAGAATAGATATGCCCGGCGTATATACAACTGGATATTACGATACAAATGAATGGGAGCCTGTTGATATGGTTACCGTGGCACACAATGAATCAGTTAGTGCATTGCGTGATTTTGGCGTAGGTATTGGACAGATATTTGGTGGTAAATCTAGCTTACTGGAAAAGAAGATTACGGATTTACGTGAAGGATTAATAAGGGAAGCTGAAAAACTGGTAAAGGAAAAGGGAGACAATTATATGATTGTTGGGTTTGACATGGAAACCTCGCAGTTTGATCGTGCATTTATAGTTATTGGAACAGGGACACTTTTGCGTAAAAAGAGTCAGTCAGGTGGTTCAAAAAAGGCCTCAAAGACAAGACGTCGTCGTTAACTGCTAGAGTATCATAGGATATAAACATTCTCTTTTATTTTAAATTATGGATTGCCTTATTGTATTCCTAGGTGGATCATTTCGTCTAGGAGGACAGGGTACAACGAGTATTGGTACGAATGAATCTTATGATGAACAAATTAAGGCCTGTAAATCGCATATAGAGTTTATTAAAGATTTATTAGAAAGAAAGAATTATAAGCCCAGTGTTTATGTGTCAAGCTATACTACAAAATATAATGAAAGTTTATTTAATATATATTCAGATTACTTAGTTGGATTTGATTTGTATGATACATTTATTGGATTCAATGGTCTATTGCATAATACAGTAAATAGGATTAAGGATATAAATAAATATGAATTTATAGCATTTATTAGAATCGATTTATTTTTAAAGAGTAAGTTCTTGGAAATATTTAATCCTGGTTATCCTGAGTGGAATAAAATATTGTTTCCAACAATATGCTGGTACCAGCATTCTATTGTAGATGGTTATCCACGTGTTAATGATATGATGATTTATTTGCCAAAACGATATTTCAAGTATGCTAAATATTTTATCTATGATCATCATAATGGTCACGATTTATGGGCGAATTTAGTTAGAGGTACAGATTTGACAAATTCAGATTTAGGGGTGATGATAGATACATATCATGATTCAGATAGCGCAAAGGATTATAATCCACTATATTATATTGTAAATAGACCTATATGCTTAACAAATCATTCTGAGGGAAAAGTATTTATTAGACCAGTTTGAGTCTATCTCAGTCTAAACATCTATCACAATACATTTTTAGAATGTCTGAATCTGATCCTCAACCTAATAAAGATTACTGTGTATGTGGCGAACCTGCTGTAGAAGAATGCGTTCGCTGCAAGAAGAAGGTGTGCGACGATAATAACTGTGGTCAGGATACAGTAGATGGGTATTTATGCGGCACATATACTCAGTGGGGATGTGGGCGTAAATATACGACGTGTGATACATGCCTAGATGACAAGGCAATTCACGAAGAGAATTTAAATTACTGTGATATCTGTTGTAATAGTATTTGTGATACGTGTATGAATGATACTTCTTGTAGTAAATGCGAGGGCACATACTGTGGGGATTGTATTGATCAGCATGTAGAGGAATGCGATAATTAAAGTTAGTGTCTTAGATTTTGTTTTGTAAACTCATCAACAGCACAGTTCATACACATTCCGTTATGACAATTCAGAAGTCGGAGTGGCCTTTTTTGTAAACATATTTTATAGTTTTTACATTCTTGAAGTTGGCAATTATTATGACATATAATATCTTTACAATAGACAATTTGTCTTGTAAGTTCGCCAAAAAACTTAGGGTGATCTAAATTTCCATGATGCGGACAAGGTTGAAAACAAGTCCCATCTCCAGTACAAGTATCCATTGTATTTTGTAATACTATGGATACTTTATATTTGCAACTTTTTTGCGCGCTTTTTTTTCTAAAAAAGCGCATTTACAAATGGCGGATAGTCTATGTGTATTTCATCTACATCTATATTTTTCATATCTAAGCTACTGGGTATTAGATCGGTGTTTAATTCGGGTACTTCTGTAAAGTACTTTTTGTGCAAATATGTGCATTCAAATACGAAGGGGATATTTACACCCTTGTGAAAGTTTAGACCACAGCAATTATTTCCGTGGAAGTGAATCAAATAATGGGTTTTATTCAATTTGTCAAAGACTTCAGCGTCAGAATCTGAAAATGGATTATGAAACTCCATGACGATTTGTTCAAATTTATTCATATGGGTATCATTTAAACTTTTAATCCAGGGTATTTCACTGCCTTCTATATCCATTTTTACAAAGATTGCATCATTGGTGTTGATGATCTCGTGTAGATTCGTAATTGTTTCAGTATTTTCAGAGCCAGTGTTTTTCTTAACAAATGTGATTTTTGGGGTATTTCCTTGTGGAAGACATTCGATTGTTCCATCAAAGGCAAGGCAGGTGATATTAGGATATTTTTCAATAAATGCTTCTTCAAATGTGATTTCACTCTCTATACCGCCTGAAAGTAATAATGTATACCTTGCATCTGGTAAATTAGCAATGACATAGCCGCCATCATTATCTTTGCCTAGACGGATCTTGGTAAATGGAGATTTATATACTGCTAAAGCAAATGGGTTCATTATATAATATATGATGAACTCATTGGTTTAGATGCACTTTTTTGCGAACTTTTTATAGGCGAAGCCATATAAAAAAGTTCAGTACTTCTCAGGTCGTCCACACTGCTGAACATTCATAGGCATGGGAGCAAAGGTGGGCGCATAGGACCACATCTGAATGGCAGGCAGATGTCTAGGACGCACATTAATCTTCAGGTCAGACTTTACATTCTTTCTGATAATCTGAGTCTGCTCACAAGGAGGAGGCTGGTACTCACGGGAAGGGCAATAGGTGAGAGGTATATTGAGGCGCCTGAGATCTGATTCCACGTCTACCATGTTGCCGGCTGGAAGGCTGACCTGGTTGCCACCGATGATACCTAGCATATGCCGGGCAGGCTGCTTGTGAACATAGCTGAATACATTTTCAACATACGTTTGAGGATTTTCCTTTTTCTCAAACGGGTGTTTTAATACACGGAAGGGGTCCTCCATCTGCTCTTTTTTAGAAAAAAAGAGCGCAAAAAAGCTGCCGGTTTTAAAATGGTGATATAAAATATATCATGCACTTTTCTTAAAAGTGCGCAAAAGACTCATATAGTCAGCAACTTTTTGCGCTCTATTTTTGAAAAAGAGCTTTTTGACGTACTTTTTTCTAAAAAGTACCTAACAGTTTACATCGCGCATATAAGCTCTGCTAGGGATGCCACCACGGATCCAACCAGCCGCAGCAGACTCAGATATTAAATTCTTAGGATTCTGAATATTCTCGGACAGACTCTGCACCAGAGGAGTCCACTGGCCTGTGAACTCCTGCTCTGTCACAGTACCGCACTCCTTCATCTGCTTTACCTGCTCACCGTGAATGAGCTGGCTCTCAATGTCCGGGTTACCACGACCGCCACCCATATAGGGCACTGTCAGAAAAGGGCGTGCCTGTGCACGGATCTGGCACCTGTTGCTCTTAAAAGACGGCTCATTACGGAGCATAGAGTCAGCGTCTACCTGGGCATTATTAAAGCCGTATCCCTCCCTCGGGTACATCAGCTGCTGCTCGGAGGCTAGGGGATTCACCTGCTTTGCATCAGGCACCAAGTTCATCGTAGTGTACTTACCGGGCCCGAGACTCTGGGTGTAATACTGCTGGATTCCGCAAAGATCATCGCGCGTTTTTGTCAGGCGGTTGATATCCATCTGATGACTTTCAGGAAAAAAAGGTACACGATAAACAGTTAGAATGAAACTCGCTAACCGATTCTGTGGCTGTATAAAGTCGGTGAGAAAGACTGTAAAGCTTCGCCGACCTAGTAAAAAGGGTACCAGTAGCACCTATGGTAAAGAGCAAGCAGCCATTGCCATATGTGTTAAGTCAGTTTTACAAAGTAGAGGTAGGACTCTCAAGAAATTTAAATGCCGGAAGACTAAGAAGACTGATCCTACTTTACTAACACAGCCACTCGTCTAGGGAAGACTAGATGTTCCCTCAGGGCAAGCAGTGCCTGCAGGGCAAGGTTTAGGTTCAGTAGAAGATATCGGACAATAAAAGCCTTGTGGGCAAATCACGGGAGGCACTGATGACCCCCCAGTACCTTCCCCACAGAAGAATCCAGCAGGGCATGGTTCAGGACAAGGATCGGTAGATGCTTCAGGGCACATACAACCTGCTTCACATAGTCCGTCGCATCTAGAGTTTTCCTGACCCTTAGTTGAACCATATGTTCCTCCTGGACAGGGTAGTGACTTGTCTGAATCGGAAGAAGCCGGGCACCAATAACCAATCTGGCAAAGTACACCTTCGCGGCCTGTTTCAGCAGCAAAGCCCTCAAACCTCAGAAAAATGCAGATCCCTGCCGATAGTATTATTAGAAATAATAATACTTGTAAAGCCCTAGATTTCATTAAGATACGCATATCTTCCTGCTATATTATGGATTAATATTGAGCCAGGGTAATGCCGCCCCCTCGGTGCCACCTACACATGCCTCGCGACCACCCTCCTTACATGTCTTACCAGGAATCTTGTATAACCAATTCTGATATGACTCTCTGTCACTCGGTATAGTCGTAGAGGGCATTGTCACGAAGGATCTTTGACTCTGAGACTTGCCGAATACATCAGTAGGGTCAGAATACCAGTTAACTCGGAAAAAGTCATCCAGAGTTGCCTTGACCACCGGGTCATCTACAGATTTTGCCTCGGGCCTATTGGGCTTGTACTTGATCTCATCAATTAGAACATTCATAAAGGGATTCTTAGGGCTCGGGAGTGTCATTAGTTGGCCGTCATCGAATGAATCGTCTGCGCCTGCAGAAGGAACAGGAGGGACCGGATCAGCCGCAGTTGCTGCTGCAATCCATGAGCTATTTACAGGCTCGTGGGGTGTAATACGTGCTACAAACTCCTCTTGAATGTATGCAGCCTTTACCATATCCACAATGTCAGGCAAGGTGATTATGATACCTAGCAAGAGAGAATAGGTCAGTGTAGTTGGGACATCTTGATTGAACAGTGCAAATAGTAGAGCCACCAAGATAATTGCTAAGAATGTGCGTGTTAGAGCATTCACACGCTCAGTAAAACACGGAGGGCGACCTGTATTGCGTCGCTTCCATTGTGCAAGCCATGATCCAGTTATAATTATCATTGGATCTTCCCACCATCCTGGTGTACAAAGTGGCACTTTAACCATCTCTCCTACTTCTTAGACTGTTTCTTCTTGAGTAAAATGGATTCAAACTCTTCACCATCCGCAATCTTAGGATTCGGTACAACGGTGTTCACCCTAGGGGCTGCAGCCACTGTAGGTAAAATACCAGCTGCAGCCTTTGCTTCATTCTGCTTGGCTAACTTCTGTCGTAGACGGTTCTTAGCAATAGCAAGTCTCGCAGATTCTGGTCTCCCGGCTGCGGCGGCGGCCTCAGGATCCTCAAAGCTGAATGTCTTTCTCAGTGACTCCATCATTTGAACAAATGCTGGATTCTCAGAAAACTCCTTCATCATCTCCTCGGCCTCAGATGCCAGATCCTCGGGTCTGAACTCTCCCCGCTGGAACTTGTCCTGGAGCTTCTTGATGATGCGCTGCATGGCCTTTTGGATCACACCAGGATTCTTCATGGTACTCTGCATCAGAATCTCAAAGGCTTTGCTGGGGTCATCCTCGCACTGCTTGATAGTCTCAGGATCGAGGCCAAACTCCTCGGGCTTGAGCTCGCGAACAATGTCCTCGGCCAACTTTGCCAGACGGCCATGCTTGAACTTCTCAGGAAAGGGAGGGAGACGATCGCCACCGGAACCAAAGAGTTCCTTGATACGTTCAGTGAAAGAGTCAAACTCATTGCGATCCAGCTTTGATCTCCACTGATTCATAAAGTTGTCGGCGAAGGCTCTGAATGCTTCTCCACTGAAGGCGTCACCAGGCATACCCTCACCATCCTTCATCACGAAGGAGAAGGTCATGATACTCAGAAACTGGTTGATAGCCTTCTTAGTCCCTGCAGTCGCGGCAGTCCATACAGCCTCTGTAATCATGACGCCGGGGAGAACCATGCCTGGGCAATTAGTGGGGTCGCGCTTAGGATTGCCGGCATTGGGAAGTATCATGGCCTTGTACATCTGCACACGCTCTGCTGCTGAGAGATCAGTTGCCGTCTTGACTACCTCAGTCATCTCAGGAAAGACATCAACTAGGGCTGCGGCAAACTCGTCATACTTTGTCTGGAAGATTGCATCTAATGGGGCACTCATCTAGACAGGATATATATGAGGAATCATTTAATCTTTACGTGCGGCACTTTTTAATATGGTTTCGCCTATCGTCTACGTGTTTGTTTATTCCCCTTGCTCGCCTTATTCTTTCTAGAAACCTTTCTCGTCTTCTTTCTACCGCCTTTGAGACCCTTATTTTTACGGCATTGCTCTTGATACTGTGGAGGTAAGGATCCACATGTATCACCAACCTCTTCTTTTGGCTTATAGGTCTCAGGTACAGCAGGAACTGGCGCAACCTCACGCACAGGTCGAGGAATGTTTTCCTTAGTTAATAATTCTTGTTTAGGGGCACCTCCATTATTTGAAATTCTGGTTGGTCTAGCCTCGCGCTTAGGTTGCTCAATAGTTTTCTTCTCTGGTGCTTCTAAATTTTTGTCGCGAGGTATACTTCTAGGACCACCAGTTCGTATATCATTACTATTTTTAGTAGGCGCTTCTGCTACTTTCATACTTACAGGGCGCTCCCACTGTGTAGTGCATTTACTATAGACACGTTTATCAGGCTTGCTTTTGGAAAAACGTGTGCGCCACCCTGGTGGTAGCTCACCTTTTTCATTACTTGTTGTATACTTAAGATTATTCATTCTATTTAATACTTATGTTTTACTCCCTTACCTTCTCACAGAGCTTACACAGAACTAGAAGGTACTGCCAAATAACGTCCTTATTTGTCTGAGTCATCGTCGGCCAATACTTGTCAAAGATCATCATCGCTGGCATCATCTCATTGTACTTGTTTGAAAGAACAGACTTGGCCAACTCTCGGATTTCTACCTCCTTCTTATTTACGATCAAGTCATTCGCGGGAAGGTAAATATTCTCGTGGAAGACATCTAGCATTAGACGCGGATTCGACTTCTTACCTGCCTGAATGGCTTCTAGAGCCATTGCGATTCCCTTCTCCTCAGGAAATGATGTTGCTAGCTCCTCAAAGAAGCGGATCAGTTGGTTACAAAAGGCACCCAGTAGTGACATCTCTGGTATTAGATATGTCAGCACCGTTTAAGCGTTTTGTGCTCTTTTAAAAAAAAGAGTGCAAAGCACTTTTTAGAAAAAAGTGCGCAAAAAATTACTAGCCACTGTGTTTTCCAAATGCAGTATTTAAATTGGTGCAGCACGCCTCTGTGGCATTCCAGCATCTCTATTCTGCTGATAAGACTCCATCTGCTTATCAAATAGCTCCTCCTTCTTAGATTTTGACCTGCCAGGCTCTACCTTCATTCCGTTCTGCCCCATATTTTGCCCCGTCCTGTCTCCTGGCGCGGCATTTCCGTTTAAGAAACCGAAATCAAAGTTTTTAGAACTGCTACTCTCCACACTTGCACCTGATCCGTCAACTAGATTACCGTAAGACTCACTGAGCTTTCCTCCCATCTCAGATATATTCCAGGCCTCAGGCTCTAGAGATCCTGTGCCAGCACCAGCGCTAGGGCCCTTCATCGCATTGACGACAGATGCAGGTGCTCTTGATGTATCCTTCATCTTTCGCTCATATAACCAGTTCATTACCTCGCCCCCTACCTTCACCGGTTCCTCGGCACCCTTAATTAAGAGTGTCGGGACCTGTTTTAGCCAATTCGGTAACTGTGCCCGAGGGGTGGTGTCTATGCAGACAAAATGGAATTCTCCCTTGTATTGAGTCGTTGACAATTCTTTAAGAAACGCTTCGGACCATTCACATTTGTTGCTATAGTAACAAGTGTGGGGTGGTTGACTCTGCCGTAGGGCCATTCTACAAATTCAGTTTAATAAGCCGCCGTAATTAAAACGCGTTTACTGGATTTAGCAGCTGCGATTCTTTCTGGTCTTGTTCTTTCTGTTCTTATTCTTATTCTTGTTAGACTTGTTCTTGTTCTTGTTCTTATTCTTATTGGACTTGTTCTTATTCTTGTTCTTCTTATTCCTATTTGAACGACCTCCCTTCTGACTAGGTGTACCCATGCCTCCAGTTGCAGTAGAGTTGTTCACATGGGTATTACCTGCCGCCACATTAGGACCCAGGCCAGTAACCGCCCTATTGTTCTTCTTAGGGCTATTTGCACCCGTTGCACCCGTTGCGCCAGTTGCACCTACAGCGCCAGTTACCGCAGAAGTTGCGCTACTGAACATCTTACTTAGATCCATCTACTATGTGTTTTAAAAAATTTATGCCCTGGGTGAGGAAGCCTCTTCAAAATCATTTGGCCTGCGAGGAGTGCTTCCGTTAACGCAGGTCATTCCATTGGCATCAAATCCAGAATTACACTTTCCATATTCACCCACACGGATCCTTGAATTTGACCATTTCATGTTAGGGGCAATGGACTTCATTCCAGTTGCGCATGACTTCAGCTGGACCTCTGCTGCCATCCTTTTAACTCTGCTAGTACTGGGATCATTTACCATCCTTTGTGCATTATTACAACTTATAGCGCCGCCGCGGTGCTTTGTCCTGGAAGCGGCGCGAGATTTATTCTTATTCTTGTTCTTATTCTTGTTCTTATTCTTACGCTGAGTACGGTTACGGCTTGCCATTATACTATTAGTGTACAATAAAGGGTGGTATAAAAAATGAATCTAATAATCCAACTAGTGGTAGTATAGAATGGCAACCTTTGAGAATATTCAGAGCGTTTCTGAACGCCGGATGCAGTTCACTCTTGCTTCCACTTCATACCCCTATGCAAATACTCTGCGCCGAGGCATCATGACTCTTGTACCCATGGTGGCATTTCGATCAGATCCTCCTGGTCAAGTACTGGATAACTCAGATATCAAGATTGGCCAGAATGACAGTAATACGCAACCGAATGAGCTTCTTGCCCACCGCATCAGCCTGATTCCAATTCATGGCGCAGACGCACTGAAGTGGGATCCGGATCGTTATGTTTTCAAGCTGGATCTTACCAATGAGAGACCCGATCCCCGGGATGTTATGGCCGCGGATATCCAGGTCTTTGAGAGGCGGAAGGCGGCAGATCTGTCGGAGGTTTTAGTTGAGATTCCTGGCCGGGAGTTCTTCAAGATTAATACGCTCACCCGTGATACATGCCTCATCACGACTCTGCCGGGTAAGAGAATTCCAGCCGTAACACCGACTCTCAAGGCTGAGATGCGTGCAACGGTGGGTGTGGGTCGTGAGCACGCGAGGTTCATTCCTACGTCCCAGGCGTCCTATGCTAATACTCTTGATCTGGATACAAAGAGGCGGAATGACTACTTTGAGAAGTGGCTGGTACGTCATAAGAATGTGCAGCCCGAGTCACTGAAGCAGGACGAGGCACGTCGAGGTGAGCTAGACCGCGAGTTCAAGACTATGGAGATTCAGCGTATCTTCAAGGTGGACGAGAAGGGTGAGCCGAACAGCTTCGACTTCCAGGTTGAGTCTATCGGCACTATGGCGCCTCGTGCTATTGTTGAGCGTGCTCTCATTGGCCTTATTCAGATGTGCGACCAGTTCACGGGCCTAGATTCGGGTGATCTGCCTAGCACAGTGAATGCAGTGCCTTCCGACGCACTGATGACTGGCTATGATTTCGTCGTGCAGGGACAGGATCATACTTTTGGGAATATGATCCAGACATGGCTGGTTGAGAATCATGTGGAGGGTGAGAGTCTTCCAAGACTCACATTCGCAGGCTATAAGATCCCGCATCCTCTGAAGGATGAGATGCTTCTGCGTATTGGCGTTGAGGATGGCAACGAACTCACGGGGAGGGCAGCGATTGCTGAGGCTGCGAGGGGCTGCAGGGCCATGTTCCAGGAGTGGCTTAGGATGTGGACGGGTGGTGCCAGGGGAGGCACTGCGGCCGCACCTGCGACGGCAGCAGCAGGTAAGAAGGCGACGATTAAGCTGAAGAGGGCCACTGTGCCAGCAGGGACGGCAGGCCCAAGTTAAAAATATCTATTAGAATTAAATGAGAGGCTATCAGTCATTTTTCTTATTCATGCGATTAATGGTTATCTTACAAGTAGTTCTCATTATATTCAAAAAACAAACTAGGAGTTCTGATATCTATATTGTGCTAGAAGCAGCATCAAAACTAGCAGTAGGTGGATTCTTATACTTGTTTTTCTTATTACACCCTCTGGAAGGTCTTGAATATGGCGATGTTCTGATCTTACAGTTTGCGGGAATCTTAATCATGGTAGATGTAAATTATCCAGAACTCATTGGAGTTTTGCGCAAGTATATACCCTTTCTGCCAAAGATCCCATTTGTGGAAGCCAAATAGTCTTACCAGCCACTTTTGCACAATAGACTGATCGGTCCTCCATATTTTCAAGGGAACCAATTAGACGGCCTGTATCTATTGCAACAGATCCACATTTGCATACTTTGTAATCGGGTGCTTCAATCGTTTCTTTACAGATTTTACATAGTACAGCATGGCGGACCTTTTTGTATTTTACGCCGCCATACACGAGTTCAGCAGGTCCCATTATACTTACTTAGTAATATGACTTTAGCACAGTAACATATCCTAGCCACTTCTGCCACGGCATCAAGGTGATCCCAGAAAGCTTGATGGCGGTCTCAATGAAGGGTTTTAATGTACGGAGTGCACCTGGAATAGAAACTGAATTGTAGGTTGCCCCTAATAAAGCCTTGTCAAATGACGGCTTCCCGTTCCGTGCATTAACAGATTCATGGAAGGTATAGACCCAGTCTATCAGCCACTCATTCAGTTCACTGTAGGGCATGGTTTTTATTACAGGAACAGGATGAGCGGCAATCCACTCCTCTGCATGCCCACGACACATGGAACAGGGGATCATTTTCGGTAAAATAGTGAGAATATTTATCCACTGTCTCCGCTCATCGTCGTACATGGATGGAAAAAGTGCCTTACCCGCTTTCTGAGCTAAGGCATGCAAGATTGTCCAGAGAACTGGCCCCCAGTGATCAGATTCTGGATATTCTGGTTGGGGCTTTTGACAAGCACAAGGCATCTTCCTAACATTTAGGATGATGTAATGTGATTTAACCGGGACGCACTAGATCTTCGTTATTCATCAAATATAAGCATATTAATTGTAGCGCGGATCTTTGGTTCTGCTAAAACCTGTTTTGCAGATTCAATCAGATCAGGTCTAGTATCAATCATATTTAATAGTTCTGCTTTTGCGCTAGCAACAACCTTCGGATTAACTTCTGGGACATTTTTCTTGATATTTGATTGAGTAGGAGCAGTACCTGTAAATGATTCTTTTATACAAATAGTAACAATAAATAAGATAACTGTTACTAATAAAATTATAAGTATATTTTCTTTTAGTGTCATTTATACCCTACTAGATTTCAATAAATTAATCCACCTCCTCGATCTTAGGGCCCGAGCTAGGCGCATCAGAAGTCTCCTGCGCCTGAGGGGCCTTCTGCTCTGTAGTGTCGCTTGCATACAGCTTCATAAAGAAGGGTCTGAAGTCCTCCTCAGCCTTCGTCTTCTGAGCCTCGTACTCAGACTTCTCTGCAGACTGATTTTCCTCTAGCCAGCTAATGTAGCCCTTAGTCTTCTCTAGATGCTCATCGCATAGCTCAGCACCCAGCTTCTCACGCGTCTTCTCATCAGTCAGAGAATTACGCACATTGTACACATACGACTCAAGGCCATTCCTTGCCTCTACCAGCTCCATGTGCGCCTTGTCTGCCGCCTCGAATCCAGCGGCCTCAGAGACCATCCGCTCAATCTCATCCTTTGACAGGCGACCCTTATCATTGGTGATGGTGATCTTCTGAGACTTGCCCGTAGACTTCTCAGCAGCGGTCACATTCAGAATACCGTTCGCATCCACATCAAAGGACACCTCCACCTGAGGTACACCGCGAGGCATAGGAGGAATGCCATCTAGCTGAAACTTGCCGAGCGAGCTGTTGTCCTTCGTCATGGCACGCTCACCCTCAAATACCTGGATGAGAACACCGGGCTGGTTATCAGCGTAGGTAGAGAAGGTCTGCGTCTTCTTGCAGGGAATGGTCGTGTTACGCGCGATGATCTTGGTCATCACGCCACCAGCCGTCTCGAGGCCCATGGAGAGGGGCACGACGTCAACCAGGAGAATCTCAGAGGTGCGATCCGTGGAACCCTTGGGTGCAGTCAGGATATGCGCCTGCACGGCTGCACCGAAT
>Ga0114976_10000079_pt1 | contig 51369 bp, 51 predicted proteins | sample S_130805_EF_Meta_FD_87319 | JGI IMG/M metagenome (GOLD analysis project Ga0114976, IMG submission 87319) | Freshwater microbial communities from Lake Simoncouche, Canada to study carbon cycling - S_130805_EF_MetaG | ecosystem: Environmental > Aquatic > Freshwater > Lake | place: Lake... | reverse complement strand
GTCATCATCCAGTCAACTAGGTTGACCAGCACATCAATGGCTTGTGTTTGTTTTTTCATAGGCAAGGTAAACTTAGCACACGCAAAGAAAGAGCGCAAATCATTTTGTGCGTTTTTTATTCTTTTTTATTCTTGTAAACTTGGCACGCTTTTAGAAAGTGCTTGACAAGGTTATCCCCTAGGAGTGTTCCCTAAGAGAGCATAGGGATTTTACCTATCCCAGGCCGCTTGGCATAGGTAAACGTATTAAGCCCCCCACCTAGGGTAAGTCGCGGGATTTCTCCGTTGATCGAGGCATGGAGCCTCTTGTCCCCTAGGCGAGAGAAAGTCAAGAAAGTTTATACGTCACTTAAAATTTCATACATTTTTTCGGTGTCAACTTCTTCCCGCAAAGGTTCGCGGCCATTCCACTCTGGCCTTGTCAAGTGAGCAATTTCATCAATGTCGTAAAAGATTTGCTTGCGTGCTTCTCGCAATGTGTAAGCCAAACCAACAAGGGCGGCATAAACGCCCCGCGCTTCATAAAATTCCATTGATTCAAACGGTTTAGCTTTCCCTTTGGTCATTTTAGGTAAAAGCTTTTGTTTTGTTTGATCTGCCTCGTTTGATTTGCTTTCGATTTCCGCAATCGTTTGAGAGATTGCATGATTACGTTTTTTATTGCGAGCTTCAAAGTAATGAGTCAGAACTTTGTTGTGGAATTGTGCTTGGGTCATGCTGGCAAGATAACAGTTTTTATTCTTCTGGCAAGTCTTTTTTGTCTTTATTTTTGAGCCTCGCACGCGCAAGGGCGCGAGAGAATTTCTTGTGCTCGCTAACGTCTCGAATTTTGCAGCAGCAACGGCAACCATATTTGGCGCGTTTGTTTTTGCTGCCGTCAAGGCATTCTTTCTTTTGTTCTGCTCTGAAGCTATCCATTGTTTTTATGTTTGGGATTGCGGCGGTAATCTTTCGCGCTCTTATGTTTCTGCGGCGGCGGCGGAAGGTCTTTGCGCACGCGCTTTTTTAATTCGCGGTCTGAGATTGTGCCGAGGTGATGTTTCATGTTAGGAAAGCGTAAAAAGTAACGTTTTCTTCCAAAGAAAAATCACGATTGTTTAAGATGCTAACATATCGCGCTATAGTCACTCTTGCACTCATTGGAGAATTTGCAACATTTGTTTGGACAAGAATTGCGCGATTCTTGTTTTCTTTTTCAAAGATGGAATCATCTTCGTGAATGTCTCGCCAGTTGATGTCTGTTTTGTTCATGATTAGAGCTTATTATATTTTCGCACAAGGTCAAGGCGTTCTTCAAAATGTTTGGCAATTGTTTCGTTGCCGACAATGAGGTCTTCCAGCATGCCCCTGTAGAACACTGCGTTGAAAATGTGCGCCTGTTCCTTTGTCAAGGCCACGCCTCTGCTTTCTTCACTGATTTGACGGAGTAGGTTGCCTGCGGTTTCTAATGTGTGGTTCATGTTTCTACTATAGAGGCAAAAGCGCTTCCGTCAAATAGAAAAAGATAAAAATCCAAATTCGAAACCCCCTAATACTAAATAGGAAAGCTTTAAATAGTCTTCTTAGGCATCTTTCTTAAGAAAGAGTAGGAATTTTACCTACCCCAGGCCCGCTGGCCTAGGTAAATCACCTAGGAGAACTTAGGGGGCAGAGAGGAACAACACTAACCTCTCCACCCCCTTTTGTCTTATCACCGCCTAGAGATTTTTTTTACGAGGTTTGAGATTTTTTCCTCTGCTTTAAGCAAGAAAGTTTTTGCTTTCTTTTTAGCGTTAGCCCTAGAGAGGATTTTTACTCTGCTTTCAATCGGCGCGAGGGGTTTGAGCTTTGCCTTTTGCAAGGCGCGAGAAGAAAGCATTTGCACAGGAGAGCTAAAGCTGCATTTGTTTTCTAAGAGATAATGCCAAGCGGCATTTACAGAAGTAGTGGAGGATTCTAGGCGTAGCATATTTTTTATTGATTAAAAGTAAAGAAGAGGGTAGGGTTTGAACCTACTAGCCTATTAGGGGCATTTTCCAATTGCCGTCTCTCTTCAAAAGACTATTCCCAAGCGAGTTCAAGGCCCGCGATGTGAAGGGAACGATATTTTTCGGCATCGCCGTCATCATGGTCGATGACCTTGGCGGTGATGTAGGTGCGGCCAGATTTGCCAGTGTTCACGCCTTCAATGTCTTTGATGGTGAAACTGCGCACGCCGTTGGTTTTGACGCTTGAATTTCCTTCGTTCAGGTAAACAACATGCTTGTTGTTCAGCGTTTCGATGACTGCTTCTTTCTTGGAACGAAGAAGGGCGATTAGATTGTCTTTGGTGATGAGGTCTTTCATAGTGTGTTGTTTTTTGGTTAGGGGATAAGATAAGCGAGAAAGGAGAGAAGTCAAATCTTTTCTACAATATATCGACGAGCTTGAAGAGCTTTGTCCGCTTCTTCCCGCCAGTAGTCTTTGAGTTTTTCATTTTTCGACTCGGCAACTTCTTTGCAGGCAAGGTCAAAGCGTTGCGTAAGTGAGATAAAGATTGTAGTGAAGATTTCTTCGTTCATGGGGATAAGATAAGCGAGAAAGGGAAAGAAGTCAAGAGCTTTTCAACTGTTTCAAGTTTTGCCGCGCTTCTTTCAGTTGTTTTTTGCAGCGTGCAATAGCGGCCTTGTTTGGAGTTTCAGCGCCAAGCAGATAGAGCAAATTTGTTTCTGTAAAGGTTACGCGAAAAGCGGCGTTTTCAATAGGAGTGTTGTGCATAGTGAAAGATAAGCAAGAAAAGAGGAGTAGTCAAGAGTTTTCCGCCCAAGAATCAATTTGATCGTGCGAAACTCCATACAGTCCATCCTTTTGAGTGCGAAGATAAGAAAAAGCAAGATCGGGCATTTGAGCTTGCACTACCAACTCTTCGCATTCAGCAGCGATAAAAATAAAGTTTAGCAATTCTGTCGCTTGTTCGTGCGACAGATTAAATTTAATTGATTTGGCAAGGATTTCTTTGGTGATTTCGGCTTGTTGGCTCATTTTTTTATGTTTGGTTAGGGGTTACGCTTTCTTTGACACGCAGAAAGAAAAGACAAGTTTTCCCACGCGCACGAAACGAATGCCGCCGACTTTGCGAGTGGAGAGGCGGAAAGAGAGGATTTTTGGCTTGCGAAATGTGATTTTTTTCATGGCCACAAGATAACAGAAAAAGAGATTCGCGCAATGTCTTTTTTAACTTGTTTTTATTCTAGTAATTAGCATGCCAAGATTGCAGGAAAGTTTTTTTTGTTTTCTCTTAGGGATTTTACCTACGCCAGGGGGCGTGGCCTAGGTATTTCTCCTAGGGCTTATGCTCACCAATGGTAATCGTCTTCTGGATGAGGCTGTGGAGGCCCGCAGTAAAAAGGATTCGGTTCCCACACATCAAAGTCCGTAAGAATCCAAGCGTGAGTTGGTTTTTCCGCGCCAAACAAAAGAGTCATTTCTGCATGGGCTTCCTGCGTGGGAGTGCCCCCATAAGAGGGGGGATCATATTCGTCGGGTGTCATCATAAGATTTAAGTTTAGTTGTTTTGCGTGAGAGAAGCTTCTTGATGCTCCCATGCCTCCTCGCGCAACAAGTCGTAAAACTCGTTGAACTCAGCGGCGGCGGCGTGCATATCTTCGGCGGTAGTGGAGAAGTTCATTTCGTTCATAGGGCTATAGAATAGCGGTTTACCTCGTCCGCGCAAGAAAAAAATGATTTTTTATTCTCTAAATAGCAAACTCGAAATCTCCTAATAGTAAATAGACTTCTTACCTAAGGCGAAAATCTTAGGGATTTTACCTATCCCAGGGGGCGCGGCCTAGGTAAACCTCCTAGGCAATGTATATAAAAAAGGGCGGCTTTCGCCGCCCTCGTAGGTCATTCACCGAAGTCGCATTCGGTCTGGCTTTCGTAATAGCTATCAAGCCACTGATCCTCAGTTGGCTCAACGTAATCTTCATGAGTGTCAAACTCTTGATTGTCGGAGGGTTCTTCGCCCTCAAAACCGTTGACCTCATCAAGGTCATAAGCGGGGCGGGCGGCGTGCATGTCTTCAGCGGTGATAGAGAATTGCATAACAGAGGATATATTAATGGTTAACTGACTACGCGCATAGAATAACAGAAAACAAAGAACGCGCAAATCTTTTTTTCATGTTTTTTATTCATCAAACTGCAAATTCGAAACGCCCTAATAGTAAATAGACTTCTTAGGTAAGACTCCTAGGGTAAGAGTCTTAGGGATTTTACCTATGCCAGTGGGCCTGGCCTAGGTAAACCACCTAGGAGGCCCGATTAGAGCGTCTCCGCTTCTTCTAGGGCTTTTCTGTAGGCATTCTGGGCGTTCTGGCTTTCCTGCCTCCAGAAGTTTACCGAATCCTGCCAGAAAATGTCGTTCGGGAGTTCCTCGACTTTCTTAAGAGCGTTTCTTGCGTTGTTGTCGCAGATTGTCTGCTCGCGCTTAGCGAAAGAAAGCAGGGTGCAAAAAGTTTCGCGGGAGATTGTGATGTTGTCTTGCATGGGGATTTTGTTTGTCATAGGGTTAGAAGGTAACAGGTTTTTCTGGCTTGGCAAATTAGAATTGAATTTGGGCAGTGAAGAAAGACTTGAACTTTCCATCGGAAGTCTTGAACGTGGCGTATTGCTTGCCAGTGTTCTTGGAGATTGCAACGTGCTGGAAAGTTGCGCCTTCCACGCGAGTCACGCCGTCCTCTTTCTCGTAGTTGAAAGAAGTGAGAGAAGCGAGAATGTTTTCCAGCGGAGTTTCATCTTTCGTGATGGTAACGGCGCGGGGGGCGACGTTGTTGAGAAGGGCGAGGACTTGGTCGTTTGTCAGCAGAGCTTTCGTTTCCATGACTTATTATGCCACAGGGCTAGAGAACCGCAAATTCTTTTTTGTTTTGTTTTCATCTTTTTCATCTATGGAAATTATCATGCCAAGTTCGCAGAAAAGATTTCTTTTGTTTCTCTTGACAAGAGAATCGTCTTAGGGAAAGGCAAGGGATTGTCTTAGGTGAACTAGGCTTAGAGTCTTAGGAATTTTACCTACCCCAGGCCCCCTGGCCTAGGTAAAGTTCTTAGGCTCCCCACTTAAGGGGCTTAAGAGTTTCCTAGCCTAGGCTTAGTCAAAGTTCGTAGGACTTTTCCACTGCCCTCTCATAGAAAGCATCTAAGAACTTATCCTCTTGCTCCTTTAGGAAATCATCCCATTCGGGATTAAGTGAATCGCAGCGTGCGTCGTGCTCGCTAGCGAGGGCGTGCATGTCTTCGGCAGTAGGTGAGAATTGCATAGTGGATAGTGTTGTTGCTTAGGTTGTTTGCTTATGCTTCGCACTGCTTTGGCGTGCGAAGGGAAAGGCCAAGTTCACGCTCAACCTTGCAACTTGCACACTGGCAGACATAGGGCGCAGGGTTCACTAGGCGAGGGCCGAAACCATTCGGCAGGTGACTAGCCTTGGATGTTCGGAGGGCGAATCTTTCACGTTTGGAGAGGGGGGCGTTCATGGCAGGAGTAGAGTAGAGAGGGGAAAGAGGGGCGCAAGTTTTATTTTGTAATCTTTGGGAGCCATTCGACAACGTAGGCTTCCCAATCTTCACGCGAGGCGAAAGCAGAGACTGGCCAAAGTTTTTCGGCCATTTCAAGGAGGAGGGCGGGGATGGTTTCGATTGTTTCCATGATTAGAGTATAGGGGGGAAGGTTAAACGCGCAAGCGATTTTATGCGATAGCTTTCAAGATTTCGGAGCGCTTCGCATATTCGTTGCGATAGTAGTCTTCGCTGCTGTAGCCCTTGGATTCTGCCCAACTGGCAGCGCTGTCGAACTCTTCCATCTTATCTTCCAAGGCGTTGCGGATGATTACCCATTGAAGAGCGGTCAGGGTTTTGGTTTCGAGGGCGGCGAGATTGATTTCGTTATTCATAACAAGAGTATTTTAGAGGGGGAAAGAGGTAGCGCAAGTTTTATTTTCCGCGTGTAGGATGCGCGGCCCCCGTGTGAACTATGCTAGGCAATCCTGCGGAACATAGAAAATTGGCCCCTTGCCGTGACACTCTAGGCAAAGGTTGATGCTTTCTTCCCATTCCAAGCGAGAATGGCGAGCCACGTTCAAGATTCGTAGAGCTTCGCGGGGCGAGTAACCAAGGGAGCGGAGGCGGAGGAAGGTGTAGTTTTTGAGAGACATATTGTTGATGTGGTTAACTGTTTATATATTGCCACAAATCCGCAGACCTGCAAGCGCAATGTGCATTTATTTTCGTTCTTTTTCTTTTATGGAAATTAGCGTGCCAAGTGCCACTATTTGTTTTTTTTGTTTTCGTTTGACAGCTTGCCCCCCATTAGGGCGGCGTAGGTAACTGCCCTAGTGTTGACTAAGAAAACCCCCCACCCCCATTTCCTAAGAATTTGACCTAAGGAAATCTCCTAAACGCGCCAGGGGTGGGTTTTCTCAATCTCCACTCTTAAAAACAACTATTCATCTCCCCCCACGCTACTCACCATCTTGCACTCACTACCCCCCCTAATTAATAAAAAAACACCCCTCTTAAAACAAACAAATGCTATTAAAACAAGAAAAAAAATCAACCCATCATTTCCACAAACCCTTTTTCAGAAGAATAAAAAAGCTTTTTAAAACCAACCTGCCGCAAAACTCTTTCGCAATTTTGGCAAGGCTTTGCTAGGGCTAGTTCGCCTCTCTGGTCTATTCTCACATTAACAAAAACACAACGACTCAAATCTTCTTCACCCAGTTTCAACAAGGCACTAATCTCAGAATGCAAGCAGGGCTGGTATTTTTCAGGGTTAGTTTTGTAGCCAATGTACTTGCCCAGCTTGTGATAGGGATGATGCTTTTTATAGTCATTGTAGCCAATGCTGAGCAGTCTCTTCTTGTCAAAAATAAAAGTGGCATGAAAACTGCGGCCATTCTGTTTGTGAGGCTTTAGTCCTTTAGTTATTTCCACGCACTTTTCTAAACTCTTGTTCATTGGTGTAATTTATCATAAGAAAAAGAAAAGGTCAATGTCAAAATTCATTAAATACACAAACGTTCCCGTTTTCGCAAATTTCAGCGCAGTCAACCAAGCTCCTGTCACAGTAGGCACAAACAATGACTTGATGGCAGCAAATGAAGTGAGCATAAATTTTGACTCATCTCTAGAGCCGCGAAAATATTTGGGCAAGACTCCCATCAGAAACGATTTTGCACCCACAGCCCCATTAGCTGCCAAAGTTTCTTTCTCTTGGTTTCCCATGATTGGGGAGAACGCGAATTCTCGCAGAATTTCTCAAACAGGAGTTTTGGCGCTCACTGGCGAATTTCAAACAGGACATCAGATTAGAGTGGGCAATTTCTTGTTTAAAGACTGTCACCTTAATTCTTACTCGATTCAAATCACTCCCTATCAGCCAATCATTTTTAGCGCCGACTTTAATAGTTACGATGTTGACACAATTGAGGGCACAACATTTACTGGCATGGCAAATGCGCCAAATCTTCTGAAGCAAGCTGGAACAGGAGCTTATTTTGATTCTTTGCACGCTTTAGCAGTGGGCATCACTGGCAACCTAGAGCCACTACCTCAAAGCAAGAAGAGCGCTCAAATCAGCGTTTCCTGCTCTCGCACGCCTGTTTACACCATTGGCTACAAAACACCAGAGAGAGTTCTTTTGAACAGCGTTGAGCGCACAGTCACTATTGAGGGCGAGAATGTGGGACAAATTATTGATTTTAATGGCAGCGGCGATGGTTCTTTTGTGAGTTTTAGGTTTTCTCCTTTTAGGCATTTTATCACTGGAACTTCTTTTGATCCCCGCAGCAATTATGTTTTTGCCATTGATGTGAGCGGCAAAATCACTAGCCAATCACTCACTCAGCAGCAAGGAAATTCTTTAAATGGTTCAGTAACAATCAGAGAAAATATTTATTAAAGTGTAATATAATCTGAATGGCCAAATCTAAAAAGTCTTCAGAGGGTTCTATTGAAATCGGTTCAATGGAACGTAAAGTCGAGTTCAAACAGCGCAAATTTAAATTTTCTGAAAAGCAAAAACAACTACTCGAAATCTGTTTAAACCCAGACACAAAAATTGTCTTCATAGCAGGTCCAGCAGGAAGCGCGAAAACTTACATGAGCGTTTATTCTGCGTTGAATCTTTTAGCATCAAACAGAGATTGGGACTTAACATACATTCGCAGCATTGCAGAGAGCGGCGACAAAGGCTTGGGCAGCTTGCCAGGAACAGTGGATGAGAAGTTCTCGCCTTTCTTGATGCCTCTTGAGGACAAGATGGACGAAATCATCACAGCGCCCACAATGGTATCCTTGCGCAAAGATGGCGTTATTAACGCTATGCCAGTAAACTTTGTGCGCGGCTCAAGCTGGCAAAACAAAGTTGTTGTTTGTGATGAGTGCCAAAACTTCTCTAAAAAAGAGCTTGTAACGCTTCTCACTCGCGTTGGCGAGAATGCCAAGATTTTCTTATCTGGTGATTTGATGCAAAGCGATATTCGCAGCAGCGGGTTCTCACGCTTCTTGGATTGTTTCGATAACGAAGAAAGTAAAGCCAGAGGAATTCATGTTTTTAAGTTTGACAAGAGCGATATTTTCCGCAGCGAAATTCTTAAATTTATCGTTGAAAAAATCGAAAACATGGATAAAAAAGTGTAAATTAAAACATGCCAGAGAAGCCCTCAACAAATAAAATTAGCCTTGATTGGTTCGAAGCCATCAAGAGCACTGTGTTAGTTGTTGTGGGCGTTCTTGTTTTGTGGCTTAACAGTAATTATGCCTCTATAGTAGATTTGCAAGTTCTTGATGAGAGAGTAGTCGAAGTGGAATCAAAAAACAAAATGCTTGATCAAAAAATTCAATCAATAGTTGAATTAATCAACACTAAGCTTGAATATATAAAGCGAGACACTGACGAAATCAAAAAAGAATTAAAATCTAAATAATATGGCCGTTTCATTCTGTACCAACTGTGGCAATAAAATAACTTACACAGTCTCTGCTCCAAACTTTTGCGGAAAATGCGGTACAAAATTAACTGCCACCGCATCAGCTAAACTACCTGCGCCCAACAAGAGAGAAGAAACTATTAAAGAAGAAGATGAAAGCTCAGAAGAGTTTTCTGATGTTTCTGAAATTCCTAATCTTTCCTCTCTTGCTTATGAAATTGAAAACGACGGTTCTAGCAATCGTAGCTATCAATTAGGCGAGCTTTTTGGTCAACCAAGAACATTCTCTAGAAGAAATCGCGCAATGTCTTTAAGCGAACTTAAAGACAAACATGCCAAGACGTAAAAAAATTCTTTTCGAGGAAAAGCTACCAATCATTGAAATCGAAATACGAAAGCGCCGAAACAAATGGCAGCTTAACGTATTAAAATGGATGTCTTTCGAAGACGTTGAGCAAATCATTAAATTACACATCTTCAAAAAGTGGAGCATGTGGGACCAGAAGAAAGCTCTTGAGCCTTGGCTTTCTCGCGTCATTGCTAATCAGATTCGAAATCTTATTCGCAACAATTATACAAATTACGTTAAACCGTGCATGAGTTGCCCTTACAATTTGGGCGATGATTTTTGTTCTCTAAACATCAGCGGATCACAAGACTCCTCTTGTGAAAAGTATGCTGTTTGGTCCAAGAGCAAAAGATACGGTTATAACATTAAGCTTCCGCTAGAGTTGGAAAATCACTCTCGCGAAGTTGAAGAGATGCCTCTGCATCAACTAGACTATTCTCAATCAATCTCTTTGCTTAATCAAGAGATGAAAAAAGTATTGTCAGAAAACTATTTTCGCGCCTATGAAATGCTTTTCTTCGAAAAGATGTCGGACGAAGATGTTGCAAAATTTTTAGGCTATCGCAGCAGCGAAAAAAATCGTAAAATCGGCTACAAGCAAATCAAAAATCTCAAAAAGCTTTTTCGAGACAAGGCTGTTGAAATCTTAAAGAATAAAGACATTTTATGAGCGATCTCACAGAAGAGCAAAAAAAATTCATTAGCGAAAACTATTTGCAAATCACTGATCTCAACGAACTCACTAAAAGGTGTTTCAATGATCAGTCTTTGGATGGAAGAAAAAAAGAAGGCCGTTTGGTTAGGCAATTTTTAATTGATAACAATTACTCCTTCACAACCACAAAAAAAGAAAAGAGCGAAAGCATTGAATTAAATGACGCTCAAAAACAGTTTGCTCTTTTGCAGAGTCAAGCTGGAACATCCACTTTTCGCATTGCTGAATTAATTTTCCAAGATCGCGAAGTTAAAAAGCTTGGCATGGAGCAAAGAGCGATTCTTGACTACATTAGACTAGTGAATCCTGATCTTGTTGGTAATTCTGAGTCTGCACTGCTCACAGAGTACATTCCGCCAAAAGCTTCTAGTCGCGTCTTAAAAAAGATCAATGATGCTACAGGTTTGACTCTAGACGAAAATAAAATTTCTCGCCAGTATAAGATTTGCATTGATAAGCTCACTATTAATCTTTCCAATTCTCGCTTTGTGACAATCATGAATAATTACTTGTCGCAAAAAGATCGCATTCTTTTTGAAGAAGAATTTATTCGTTTAACTTGGGACAAGCCAGACCTATCCTCTGATGAATTGAATCTTTACATGAACGTGTGCAAAGAAATCATCAACTTGGAAGTTGTTGGCAAGCACTTGAACAAACTTAACGATCAATTTGATGAGATTGACGATCAACAAGATATAACCATGAGGCTTGCTGAAATCATCAAGGCAAAGTCCAGCGAATACCATCAATGCGAAGGGCGCATTGAAAATCTCACTAAAAAACTGCAAGGTGATCGCGCCGAAAGAATGAAAAATAAATACAAAGAAAATGCATCAATTATTTCTTTGGTTCAGTTGTTTCAGGATGAGGAAGAGCGCAAAAACATGGTCAAGATTGCAGAGATGCAAAAGAAGATAATTAGCGAAGAAGCTAATAGGCTAGAGAGCATGGGCGAATGGAAAGCGAGAGTTCTTGGTGTTTCAAAAGAAGATGTTATTTAATTGTTTAGAATGTCAACAAGGGTTCGATTCAGAACGCAGTCTTCATGCTCACATCAAAAAGCATGACATGTTCTTGCATGATTATTATGTAAAGCATTTTAGGCGCAAAGACTTGCTTACTGGCGATTTATTACCTTTTAAAAACAAAGAGCAGTATTTTCAAACTTATTTTCTCAGTAGTGAGAATCAGGACAAGTTCTTTAATCAACAATACAATAAAGATTTGGGAGTTTGTATGATTCTTTTGGACATGCTTTGTTCAAAGACCAAGGATGGATTTGCACCATGCGAAGTTATCCTGAAGAGTTATGGTTTGCCAAGCATTTCAGTTTTTAAAAAGTTTTTTGGCAGTTACTCTGCGGCAACTGAGAGTTGCGGCTCAAAGCTTATGTTTGGCGATAAGTTTCCAAAAGAATGCCTCGCCAATCCAAACCCAAAAATTTTCATTGACACGCGAGAGCAGCAACCCCTATCCTTCAAGAACAGCGAATTTCTAAAGCTGGATTTGGGAGATTACTGTGTTGAGCCAAAGTATTTTAATTATACATTTGTTGATCGCAAGTCTGAATCAGATTTTAAATCCACAGTGAGCGAAGATAACTTGGAACGATTCAAGCGTGAACTCTCGCGTGCGCGGGAGCAGGAGTGTTTCATTTTTGTGGTTGTGGAAAGCGACTTTGAACAGATACAGAAAAACAATGGCAAAAACTCTCACAAGAGCAATCTTGCTTACATCTACCACAATATGAGAGCTTTGCAAATGGAATTCAAAGACTGCTGCCAGTTTGTGTTCTCCAGCAATCGCAAGAACAGTGAAAAGCTTATTCCTCTTCTTTTGGTTCATGGCAAAAAGCTTTGGAACGTAGATTTACAATTTTATATTAACGGAGGATTATTAAATGGCTTGGACTGAAGGCAATCAAAAAAGAAGAAAACACTTTCTAAACATCAATCAAGAAATCCTTGATGCGAAAGGTTTTTTAGAAGAGAGAGAAGCCAAGATCATGCTGTACAAGTTTCTCAAGGAGAATCCGTCTTTCACTTGCGAATTGTTAACTGGTATTAAATTGTTTCCATTTCAGCACATGGCAATCAAGTCCATGATGCTCACAGATTACTTTCTAGGCGTTTGGAGTCGTGGCCAGAGTAAAAGCTTTACAACAGGTTTGTTCGCTGCTCTAGACGCTGTTCTGCATCAAGGAGTGCATATTGGCATCATATCCAAAAGCTTTCGTCAGAGCCGAATGATCTTCAGCAAGATTGAAGACATTATGAAAACGCCGAAAGCCTCTATGTTCGCCGAGGCAGTCACAAGAGTTTCTAAAAATAACGATCAGTGGGTCATGGAAATTGGCCGCAGCAAGATCACTGCGCTGCCTCTTGGTGATGGCGAAAAACTGCGCGGCTTCCGCTTTCAAAGAATGATTATTGACGAGTTCTTGCTCATGCCAGAACGAATCTTTAATGAAGTTATTTTGCCTTTCTTATCTGTTGTGGAAAACCCCACAGAGCGTCAGGAAATTTATAACTTGGAAACAGAATTGATTGAAACGGGTAAAATGCAAGAAGAAGATCGCGCTCAATGGCCGAATAATAAAATCATTGGGCTTTCTTCTGCCTCCTACAAATTTGAATACTTGTATAAACTATATCAGCAATACGAGCATCTTATTTTAAATCCTGAAAAAAGTGATGTGGCACATCGCGTTATCATGCACTTGAGTTATGACTGTGCTCCAACTCAGTTATACGATCAGTCTTTGATTCAGCAAGCAAAATCAACCTTGAGTCAGTCTCAGTTTGATCGCGAGTTTGGCTCGATATTCACTGATGATTCCAGCGGTTATTTTAAAGTTAGCAAAATGGCAGCTTGCACCATTGAAGATGGTCAAGGTCAATGTGTGGAAATTGCTGGTGAACCAAACGACGAATATATTTTATCTTTTGACCCATCTTGGTCTGAAAGCGAAAGCTCTGACGACTTTGGCATGCATGTTATTAAAATCAATAAAGAAAAGCGAATAGGAACAGTTGTTCATAGCTATGCTATTTCTGGCACTCGCCTAAAAGATCATATTTTTTATTTTTATTATATCTTAACAAACTTCAATATTGTTTGTATTGTTGGTGACTACAATGGCGGCGTGCAATTCCTAAACGCTTGTAACGAAAGCGACTTGTTCAAAAGTAATGATTTAAAAATCGACTGCTTTGACGCAGACTTTGATGATGTTCAAAACTACGACGCATCTTTGCGCGAAGCTCGCAATCAATACAACTTATCGTCCAAAAAGATATGCCATCTTCGCCGCCCAACTTCACAATGGATTCGGTTTGCAAACGAATCATTGCAGTCTTCTTTTGATCATAAGAGAATTTGGTTTGCTTGCAGCGCAGTTAATGATGACTATCAACGCCAAAGAGGCAAGAGTATTCCCATTGACCAAATCAGGTTCTTGAGAGTGGCAGATGCGGATGAAAAGAATACAGCCGCAAAAATGATTGATTTTATCGAGCACCAGAAAGACATGATTGATTTGACCAAGGCTGAGTGTGCTCTTATTCAAGTTTCAACAACTAGCCAAGGCACACAGTCTTTCGACTTGCCATCAAACCTAAAGAGGCAAAATGGCGCAGATAAAGCTCGTCGTGACTCTTACTCTTCTTTGGTTCTAGGCAACTGGATGGTTCAAACCTACTTTGACATGATGAATTTTAAAGCAGAGGATACAGAAGCTACATTCGCTCCATTTTTTGTTTAAAGTAACTTTGAAAGTGGGATTTGTAAGATTTGCGTGTAATATAAATTAATGGCCCGCTCTTACAACAAAAAATCCGACTATTGGACAAAGTTCAATCAAAAGTCTCTTCCGAACTTTCAATCAACAATTACTGCAAACACTGAGCCTGTTTCGGCTGGTGAACCATTTTACACTTCTGATGCTTCTATGGTTCAATTTGCAAAAGCTTCCAGAGAAGGTTTAAGCAGAACAGATGCAACTTCTAGCAGAGTTAATCGTGCGGCTCTTGCTCCGACTTTTGATCGCTACAGCAGCATTCGTGCTGGCATGTTGCCTTACAGCTTTTCTAACGACGGTGTTTATGTTCGCGAGGCAATTGAGCTATGTCAAAAAGCCTACGCCAATGTTCCTATTTTCCGCAATGCTATTGATTTGATGTCGGAATTTTCCAATGGCGAAATCTTTTTTGAAGGCGGCACAGACAAAGCAAAAGACTTCTTTTATCGCTGGATGCGTAAGATTCGCGTATGGGATTTGAAAGACCAGTTTTTCCGCGAATACTATCGCAGCGGCAACATCTTCATCTACAGAGTTGATGGTAAGTTTGATTTAGAAGACTTTAAAAAGCTCTCCACCATGTATGCAGAAGAAGGAGCAGAGCTTAGAAACCAGATTCCTCTCAAGTATATTCTTTTAAATCCTTTTGATATTGTTGCTAAGCGCGTGACAACTTTTAATGCAACAAGTTATGAAAAAGTTCTATCTGAATATGATTTGGAAAGATTGCGCAATCCACAATCCGAAGAAGACATTGAGTTGCTAAACTCTTTCCCCGAAGCAGACCGCAAAAATATTCAAAAAGGCGGCTTCGCCAAGAACGGTTTAAAAATAAAAATCAATCCAGAAAAACTACATTTCGCATTTTATAAAAAACAAGACTATGAGCCTTTCTCTATTCCTTTTGGTTTTCCTGTTCTTCAAGACATCAATGCCAAGCTTGAACTCAAGAAAATGGACCAAGCAATCACAAGAACCGTTGAGAATGTCATTCTACTTATCACAATGGGCGCACCACCCGATAAAGGAGGAATCAACCACCACAATCTCCAAGCCATGCAAGACCTCTTCCGAAACGAATCTGTCGGAAGAGTGCTCATCTCAGACTATACAACAGAGGCTAATTTCGTTATTCCAGACCTTAACAAAGTTCTTGGACCAGCCAAATATGAAACACTAAATAAAGACATTGAACAAGGTCTTCAAAACATTTTCTTTGGCGATGACAAGTATGGTAACATTGCCACAAAAATTGACATGTTTATTGATCGTCTCAAAGAGAGCCGTCAAGCTTTCTTGAACGAGTTCTTGCAGCCAGAAATCAAAAGAATCTCTAAGGCTCTTGGCTTTCGCTCTTACCCAGAAGCTCGCTTCAAAGAAATCGACTTCAAAGACAACACTCAACTTCTCCGTGTTACCACTAGGCTCATGGAACTTGGAGTCATCACTCCGCAGCAAGGTCTTACAGTGTTCAATACTGGTAGATTTCCACAAGCTGAAGAGATTGCTCCAGCGCAACAGAGCTTTGTTAATGATCGTGAGAAAGGCTTCTACAACCCGCTTGTTGGCGGTGTGCCAGTTATTGCAGACGCTAACGGACAAGAAACAAATCAAACACCTAAATCTGCTGGTCGTCCACAAGGAGCAATTACAGAAGCCAATTTCTCGCGCAAAAACATCCAAGAGATTGTTTACGAAATCGAAGCTTTTGAAAATAATGTAAAAGCTCAAGCCAAAGAAAACTTGGGTGTTAAGAGATTAAGCAAGCAGCAAAACTCTGCTATTCAAGAGCTTTGCAAAAAGATTATTTGCTCCCATGAAAAAAATGATTGGGGAAATAAAGCTCTTGAATGTGTAAAAGATTTTAATGTAATAGAATCTTTAGGGCTTCTCGATGAAGTTTCTGAGATCGCCGAATCTCACAAATTAGATTTTTATTCAGCAGCCATCCTACATCATAGTCGCACAAATGAGTCCTAACGAAGTTCCAATTCCTCTCGAAAAAACAGTTGTCATTAATGGTTCCACAATTGAAATCTCAATTGCGGAAAAAAAGATGAGCGATAAAGAAAAAACTTCTTATAGGAAGTTCATGGCCAAATGCATCTCTGAAAGCTCTGGTAAAACAGATCGTGAAGCTGCTATGTCTTGCGCTGTCTCATTCGACAAAATGAAAGAAAAGATCATGGCCGAAGATGAAGAAGATGACGATCTTGAAGAAATCAAAAAAGAAGAGGAGGACGAGGAGAAAAAAGAAGAGGAGGAAGAGAAGGGCAAAACTCTCAAAGAAAAAATCGAGCTTGAGAAAAAAGACATTAAAGAAGACAAGTTCGCATTGGAGCTTGAAAAAAAAGATTTAAAGGATGACGAAGAATACTTAAAAGAATTGGAAAAGAAAAATATGCAGCAGTCAAAATCTGCCGCTAAAAAGGGTGGCAAAATGGAATATCGTGAAAAACCCAAAACTCCAAGCAATTCAGTTGGTATTATCACTGTTGAACAAATCAATAAATGGGAAAAAGCGGAAAAAAATGAAAATCAACTTGATGAACTAAAGGAAACCAAAACAGTTTGGAAGAACACAATAGATTTATAAAAATGGATTTTAAATATAAAACAGAATTTGATGTTTCTATTCGCCAGTGTAAAATTGGCGAAAACTCTTTTATTTCCACAGCTTCTCTAGAGAATCTTAAGAGCCTATTACCTAGTCAAAGCATTGACTTGGGCAAAAATATCGACCTCATGGGAGTAGCTTTTGACGCTGCTGTTGTGAACCAATTCAATCGCAATGATGACGGCATTGACTCTCAAACTGCCGTTCAAATCGCGCCATACTTCATTCACAAACCAACAAACATTGAGCACAATAAGAAACAAATTGTGGGACATATTGTTTCTGCTGGTTTTAATTCTTGGGGCGAAAATGTTCCCCTAAATAATCAGGAAGTTATTGAAACAAATGGCTTAATTAATCTAGCTTTGGGCGCAGTAATTTATAAGCTTGTTGATCCTAAATTTACTGATTTGATTTACAAATCAACCAGCGAAAGCAGCAATCTTTTCAATACAGTTTCTGCAAGTTGGGAGCTTGGATTTAATGAATATGTTTTGGCTGTTGGAAGTACAAATTTAAAAGAGGCTGAAATCATTTCGAACCCAAAGCATATTGACGAACTCAAAGGCAAGCTTCGCGCTTATGGTGGCAATGGTAAAATGGAAGATGGCTCCAAAATTTATCGCTTGGTAAAGGGTTCTGTTTATCCTCTTGGCATTGGTTTCACCGCTAATCCAGCCGCTAACGTCAAAGGCTTGCTGCTTGATAACGGCATCGCTCCAGAAGAAAACGTATCATTCAAAGACCCGCGAGATAAAAAAGTATTTGCAATGAATACAAAAAATATTTCCCAATTTAATCTTAAAGATGTAAACATTAAAAAATCTATGGATTTAGAATCATTCCTTTCAGAACTCAAAGCTTCTCTCACAGAGAAGAAAATCTCGGAAGAAGCCATCGCCAGTATGACTAGCACATTTGCTGATGCAATTCGTCAAAAAGACGAAGAGTATCGCTCTGCTAAAACTGAGAAAGAAGCTTCCGAAACCAAAGCCAAAGAACTCTTGGCTTCTGTCGAAACTCTTCAAAAAGACTTGTCTGACACAAAAGTCAAGCTCCAAGAAATTGAAGCCGCTCAAGAAGCTGAAAAAGCCTTGGCTCGCTTTAATGCTCGCATGGAGCAGATTGACAATCTTTATTCTCTTGAAGATGAAGATCGTAAAGTTATCGCTTCTGAGCTTCAAACCGTTGAAGCCTCTGACGAAGCTTTCGCAGCTTATCAAGAAAAGCTTTCTGTTGTGCTTAAGCATAAGAACAAGGAACACCTTGGTCGTTTGGCTGAAGAAACAGAAGCCAAGATCACTGCTGAAGTTGAAAAGCGCCTAAGCGAACTCAACAAATCCACCGCTTCCACAAAGACCGAAGCTGAACTCGCAGAAGAAGCACTTGAAAAAGCCAAGGCTTCTGCTGAAAAAACCATCCCGAATAACAACGGAGAAACTTCCCAAGAAAATAAGAGTCTTAAAGAAAAATTTGCCTCTGCATTTTCTCGCGAAAACATTTTAATTTCTTAATTTAACTACACAATATGGCTATTAGACTACTCCCATTCCGTCAATATGATGACAACGATGTCATCAATATGTACGCACTAGCAGATGCTGCCGTCAACGAATCCGTAACTGGCGTTGGCAGTGGTGATGCTGGTGTTTTTGTTAAGGTTTCCGCTGGAAACTTTGACCTAGACCCCGTAAGCTACGCTACCAACAGCTACCTCGGCAAAACCGACTATCCGTTTGTTGGCGCTAACAGCTACCCATCCGTCAACATCAAGGTTACTCCTGCCGCCTCTGGCGACACCACCAACTGCCTTGGCATCACTCTTCGCCAGACTGCAAAGGTTGACGAAAACGGTGAAAAGCTTCTTTACTATCGCCAAAAGGCTGAAGAACTCATGTGCGTGCTTCCTGGACAAGCTGTTCCAGTTGCTACTCGCGGTATGTTCTCTGTTGGCGCTAATGCTATTGATGGCACTCTCATTGTTGGCAGCGGCTTCAAGCTTTCTGCTAATGCTGGTAAAGTTACTGGCTGCGCTCACTCCGACGCTGGCAAGCTTGGTCTTGTCCTTGGCACTGGCTCACGCACTTCCCAATCCACCACAGATCAATTCGCTGGCGGCTTCGCCGTGATCGGTCTTCGCATGTAATCTTAACCAAGGAGGAAACAATTTAATATGAAAATCTCTCTCAAAAGAACTCCAGAACAAATCGAACTAATCAAGGCTATGGCTTCACGCAACCGTCAGGTCGCTTACGAAGCTCAAGTAGCTCTTGCTGAGTTCATCGGCCCTGTTCTCGCCGAAGTCATCAACAATGCTCCGACTCTAAGTAATCTATTTACTCAGCTTCAGTTCAACGCTGACGATAATCCTTCCATCCCGCTTGACCTTTACTATGATATTTCCGACGAGGACTATATCACTGTTTACAGCCAAAGCGTTGCTGGTGGTCTTCCACAGAACCAAGTCCTTCCGACTGTTTCTGAAATGAAGATTGCTACCTACACTCTCGACTCTGCTCTCAGCTTTGATCGTCGCTATGCAGCCAAGAGCCGCATGGACGTAGTTAGCAAAACCTTCACTCGCATGGCTCAAGAAATCCTTCTTAAGCAGGAGCGCACCAGCGCCAACCTTCTTATGACTGCTCTTGCCAATGCTACCACTAACGGTTTGTCACACATCATTGATGCTACCACTGCTGGCAGCTTCTTGCTACAAGACTTCAACAACCTCATCACCCGTGCTCGCCGCATCAACACTTCCTTCTCTAAGGGTACTCCAGAAGGCGCTGCTAATGCGCGTGGCATCACTGATCTCATCATCAGCCCTGAGTTGGAAAACTCTATCCGTGCGATGGCTTATAACCCCATCAACACCAAGGGCGCTGGCGCTGCTGCTCTAGGCAGTTCCGACTACCGCTCAAACGGTATCGCTGCTCCTGATGAAATGCGTATGGCTCTATACAACTCCGCTGGTCTTCCAGAGTTCTATGGCGTTTCCCTCATGGTAATCAATGAGTTCGGCGAAAATCAAAAGTACAACACCATCTTCGACACTGTTTATGGCGGTACCTTCGATCCAGCTACCCAAGAAATCGCCGTTGGTCTTGACCGTGGCCGTGAGTCTCTCATCCGCGCCACTGCCATCGACAGCGAAAGCGGTTCTGAGTTCACCCTCATCGCTGACGACCAATACAGCATCCGTCAGAACAAGATTGGCTACTTCGGTTCTCTCGAAGAAGGCCGTATGGTTCTCGACAACCGTGCTATCCTCGGTGTGATTGTCTAATCCACTGCTTAAATCAGGGACTGTCCGAAAGGGCAGTCCCTTTTTTGTTTACTTTTAAAAGTTTAACTGTATTATAATATATGAATCTACAGAACGAATTAAATAGCATTGAACACATTAACGGCAAAGAATACAAGGAAAAGGTTTTGAAGCTAGAAAAAATTCTAGGCGTACAAGAAGTGAATCCATTTAAAACCACTGACCCACAAGTGTTTGAAGACCGTTTGGCTGAAATGAATTATGCTGAAATGCAAGCTCTAGCTATGCGTGTTGGCCTTAGCCCTTACTTGCAAAAGCCACAATTAAAGAAGGCTCTTGCCAAGCAGTGTCGCAGCTATAACCTTAATGCAACAGGCAAAATGCTTTCTCTATCAACCAAGTCTGTGCAGCTTGATCCAAACAATCCACAGCACCAAAAAACCCTTAAAATCTTAGGAGAGTTTTAATGAGCGTATATTCTGATTTAGCACACGAAGTTTTTTCTGTAGAGTTTGGCTCTGACACTGGCACAACCACTTTCACTCAAATCAGCGGTTGGTTTTCGACTAATTTAGGGCTTCTTAATAATTTGCTTTATACAAATTTTAGCGGCCCTGATCCCTCCTTGGGAGAAGAAGAGAAGTCTATTTTTAAAGAGCTTTATTTAAGCAATTTTTATTCACGCCAATCTCGAAATGCTCTTCGTGGCATTTTGGCATCTAGCAATAATGGCGACAATATTCTTTCTGTTTCTGACGGCGACAATTCAATCACGTTTGTTAATCGCAACGAAGTGAGTAAAGTTTATCGCGGTTTATCTACAGACTCTCAAATGAAGCTTAAAGACCTTGTTTATGCTTATAACAGCTACAAGGCTGAACCTCGTCAACTTGGCGGCATTGAAGCTGGCTACCAGTCTGGGAGTGGATTTCCATACTCCTACTATCCTGGCGGTTATCTATAAAATATTTAGATAAAAAAGAACCCCCGCGCCCTTTCGAGCGTGGGGGTTTTTTAATGCACTAATTAGACGAATGCTCTGTCGGAAGAACCTGAGAAGTAGATACCGTGAACAGTATCATTAGGACCACCAATTTGAGTGGAGAAGCTAAGATCAACACTCTTGTTAGAGCCAATGTCAGAAGAGTAGCTTTCGCTATCAAGACGAGCAGCTTTAAAAGCGTATTGCACAGCAGTAGTATTTGTGCCAGGAGCTTTGATGGTAAGAGTGATGTCTCTTTCGGCTCCGTCATCAATCATGTCAGCAAGGTTACGAGCTTGTGTTTCGTTCACAAGAGCATTCACTGTCATTGTAGCGGTTACAGGGAAGTCAGTCACGCGAGCGAACGCGAAACGGCTACCAAGACGCTCAATTGGAGTGCGGCTCATTGGAAGAGAAATACTCACGCTTTGAATGTTGATTGAATTTGGACCAGTAAGAATAGAAGCTGGAGTGCCGAAACCTGTTCCAGTAAATCCGCCGAAATCTAGTGTAATGTCACCAGGGCGGAGAGCGGTTACACCATCGCCAGTTGAAGGGTTAGGCAGCATTACCCAACCGCTTACACCAGTGGTGAGAAGCTTTGTTCCGTTTTCTGGATTAATGGCTGGGCCAGCAAAACCAGTGCCAGTATATGTTCCGCTTACGCCTGTGGCGTAAGTAGCGGCACAAAAACCAAGACCTTCAACGGAGACTGAAACTGTTGGTAGATCGCCAACAGCAGCATTAAGAGTATAGTCTGTAATGAAGCCATTGCCAATGCCAATAACGCCTTTGCCTACAAGCTCAGCAGCGGTACCAGTATCATAGTTAAGGTCGTTACCTTCGCTATCAGTCACGATATAAAAGTTAATACCAGAAGAGCTAACCATTTGTCCAGAGGCAAAGTTAGCTTCAGATGTTGGGCCTTTATTACCAACGCCATTGCCTCGCATATAGAAACCAAGAGCGGATTCATTGAATCCATCAGCGAGGTAGTATGAGAGGTCCAAGCTCACAGTCGGAGACTGTAGAACGAGAGCATCAATACGAGCAAGCTGCCCAAATTGGTTTACGTCTTGACGAGTGATTTCAAAGCTATAGTTAGCGCTCTGTACACGCTTTAATTGCTTGTGTTGTCCAGAGGTTTGAGATGAGAGTCCGCTGCTTACAAACAGCCCTTCAGATTGATAGATTACGCGATTTCTTGCCATAAATAGAAAGTTTGCTTTATTTACATTTAAATAAGATGAATGAGAACTATATTCTAGGATACCTCATAATAGAAACATCAAAGTCAATAAATCCAACATACAAATCATTAACTAATGACTTTCTTGGTTTGTCATTCATTTTGGATGTTTTAACTCTTTCAACAAAATATTTATTGTTGTTTTGGTATTGGGTTTTTAAATTCTGATAGTTATAATATCCACTTTTTAAATCTCCATATTCAGTGAAGGGATAACTGTCAAAAGGAACATCAACAATGTTCTCATTTTTTGAATCAGCAAAAATAGATAAAACTCCATCAAGTTGATAAGGATTTTCGGCGATTACAACTGCATTTAAATTGGTAGTTGTTTGATCCATGCCACCAAATGCAAAAGGCTTATTCTCAAACGAAGAGTTGCAGATATAAATTGCGGGAACAACTTGATCGTATGGTTGAACGTATGTGGGGCTTAGATTTGTGCCTATTTTACTTTGCGGAATGAATTTATTTTCAATCAACAAGTCTTCCTCTGTTTCATTGCTATAGTAAACACTGAAATCTTTAGTGGCAAAAGCTCCTGTGACAACTGCTCCAGTTGCAGCGCCACTAATTAAGGCGCGGCCATTGTCAAAGTCAAGAATTCTTGAGCTTGTGCTATTGTTTGAACCAGTAGCGCGGCCAGAAAATGACCCGTTAATAAAAACTCCAGAAGGAATTGTTGCGCCAATAATAGAATAGTCGGAAACCCATTGTTTGTAAGGACTGCCAAAAACTTTGTATGTGTTAGGAACTCTTTCATCTTGATAATAATAAAAACGACCAGTTGTATTGGTGTATGCTTGACCTTTGGTTAATAAATAATTATCAAACCACAAGAGAAAAGACGATGATAGTTTATGTTGAAATTGAGGAATCATAGAATGCCCGTGAGTACGACACTTTTGTCGATTTGCTGGAATTTTTTGGCGTATTTACTTAATAGCGCAGAAATGTATGCAGTATTTTTAAACTTACCTTTTCTAATTACACCTTGCGCTTGAACGCCTGCACTGGAACGACTTAAGTTTGAGTCTATATTTAAATAAGAGCCAAAGCCAGATATTCCTCGCTCTATGCCTTCTGCCCAAGAACGACCACTTGCCCAAGGCATAGGTGTGGCAGAAAAAACTTCCTCTTTTGAAGGTAAAAAAATCTTCATTAAAAACCCAGATTCAGTATCTCGACCATCTTCTATCTTGCTTGATTCAATCAAGTCAATCACTGACTGAAGCGGCGAGTCTCCCTCATTAAAACCAATAAAAGAAAATAAATTGCCGCAACCTCCCAAAGTTTCACTGGTATTTTGAGCGTTTGGTCCTCCAAGAATTTCAACAGAAACAGGATGCGCCAAAAACTCTTCAAGCATTTCTTTTTTGATTTTTTCAAAAGCAGCTATGATTCTTTGCTGGAAAGCTTTGCGATTTTGCTTTACAACTGCGCGAACAACAAATTTTTGCAATTCTTTTGCGAAAGATTTTATAGAAACTTTTTTTGCCATTATTCGTCCATTGGGATTAAAATAAATTCATAATACTGCGGCCCAAACATGCCAAGAGGTTTGCCGTCGCTTTTGATTGAAAAACGCCGCCCATCCAATTCAACTCTCTTAGCTTCGCGAACATATTCGTAGCCTTCTAAATTTACTTTAATTTTAACAGTTCCCGCAGGAAGAATAATTTTATCTTGGCCAGATGAATTCGATTGAGAATCTTGCAAGAATGTTTCGCTCATCTCAACATATTTAATTCGCGCTTGAAAAGTCTGTGAGACTTCTGTTGTTTCTGTATTAGAAGACTGTTGGCGATAAAGAGCGTTGTAATTAGCAGAAGAAGAGATTACAGTTCTTTGACCAATTTTGAATACAGTGATCTCGCGAGCAAAAGTGTCGTGGATTTGATCAATGATTGATTTGATGTTAGTTTTTTGGTTTTCTGATAAAAATCCAGCCATGTTATTTATTTTTACACTTTTTCTTTTATTATAATAAAGGTATAAGGCATGAACGCAAAAAAAATCTTATCTCGTCACTATAACGAAAACACTAAGCATCTTTTTAAACAATTTTTAAGAATTGTGGAAGAGCTAAAAAGGGATCATGATGACGCGCATAAGAAAATGCGTGAAAATTTGCCAGAACAATATTCTTCCATTTTAAATATGGGAGACTATCTTGATGACGATAAAATGTCTTATATCAGAAAAAAGATTTTAGATTTGGGCAATGAGACTATGCGCTCCTCAGATTCAGAATTAAATAATTTTACTGTAAGTTTCGTTTTTAAAGATTAATATATAACAAGGAATATGGAATTCAAAGACATCTACAATTTTACTGTTTATGAAACAGTCGAGAAACCTGTTGAGTCCGTCTCAAACGACGAACAAGGCAATGAAGTGAAGGTAACTAAAAAAGTAAGCGAGAAATCTCCCATCAAGGTGTTTCTCAAAAAGCCTTCGCGCCGTCAAATCGAAGAAGCTGATTTGGAATATAGCGTGGAAATGTCCCGCTGTATTAAAAAGGGCATTCTTACCAAAGCAATGCTTGTAAAAAAGTATTCTGACACTGGCGGCTTGATGAGCGAAACAGAAGCGAAGACTCTTTACCAGAACTATCAAAAGCTCTTGGAACTACAGAGAGAATATACTGAAAACGAAACCATCAACAAGACTGACGATAATCGCAAAAAGAAAACTGAAGCTCTCTCTCTTGAGATGGCTCAGGTTCGCGATCAAATTGTTAAGACTGAAATGGCTTATCAGTCTCTCTTTGATCACACTGCTGATATGAAGGCTCAAAATCGCCTTCTTATTTGGTACATCATTAATCTCACTTATATTCAAAAAGAGAATCAAGACAAGCCAAAGCCATATTTTAGCGGCGAAGACTTTGAAGATCGTCTCGAAGACTACTATCAAAAAGAAGAGCAAGAAGACCCTCTTTATTTTGAGATCGCCCGAAAGGTTTCCAATGTTGCTGCTTTCTGGTTTTACAACCAAGCTGCCAACAAAGAAGATTTCGATGGTTTGTTTCAAGACAAAGGAGATTCGGAAACTTCTCAGAAAGAAGAGTCCCCAAAAGAAGATTCGTCAAAAAAGAAAAAAGCTAAGTCTTGAATGACAATCTTTACATAGAGATTGTTAACGAGATTTTTGATGGATACACACGGTTTGATTTTAAAGATCAAACCGTGTTTTTGCGCCATTTTTCATTAAAGGATCAAGAGTTCTTAAATAACAATTTCGAACAACATAAAAATCGAGCCATTGCAAAAGGCATCCAAGAAGAAAAAGATGTATTAGCGCGACTAGACAAAGATGGCACTTGGAGCAAAGATGACGAAAATAAAATCTTAGAGCTAGAAAGCTTCGTGCAAAACCTAGAGAAGACAAAGAGCAAACTGATGCTGCCTTCTCAAAAAGAAAGTCATCAAAAATTAATTGATGAAGAAAAATTTAAACTTTTTGAATTAAAAAGTCAAAAAAAACAACTCGTAGGCAAGACTGCCACAGAGTATGCTAACAACCGATCAAACGAAGATTTTTTAAGAAATCTTCTATACAGTGACGAGCAAACTACAAAACTGCTTTTTTCAGACGAAGACTTTGGCGAACTAGATGACAGTGAGCTTTCGTCGCTCATGAACTCTTACTACAAGATCATGAATAAATTCTCTGACGAGAATATTCAGCATGCTGTTTTACAAGACTGTTTTAGCTTGTATTTAAGCCACTGCGAGAAACCGTGGGATTTTTTCGCCAAGCCTTTGATTAGGCTTTCGCTGTATCAACTCAAAGTTATTGCTTATGGCAGAATGTTCTTAAACATTTTCCAAAACGTTGACAAGATTCCAGATTCTATTCGCAAAGACCCAAAAGCTCTCATAGATTTCGCCGAAAGCAGCAGAAACAAAACAAAGCTCTCAAACTCTGCGAAAGATAATTCTGCCACCGCTCTTTTTAACTCTAAAAAAGAAGATTTAGATTTTGTTGATCCAGAAGCTAAAAAAGTTTCGCTTTCGGAACTGTTGAAGAAAAATAACGGGCAATTAAATATGGAACAAATGATGGAAGTTATGGGACAAAAGGTGTAATAACCTTTTAAGGAATAAGGTATGGCTATAAATGTCCCTCTTAACGCACAGCTTCAAAACGCTACTCAGTTACAACAGCAAATTCAAAATGCTGTTAACTCTGTTAGAATTAATTTGGGTGGGCAAAATGGCGCAAGAGCATTAAGCTCTCTTTCTCAACCTCTTGGCCGTTTAACTGGTCAAGCAGATGAGTTCACAAAGTCTCTTGACGCTGCAAATGCTCGCGTTCTTGCTTTCGGCGCTTCTGTTGGCGTTGTTAATGCAGTGACTAGCGCTTTCAAAAGTCTTGTTAACTCCACAATTGAAGTGGAGAAGGCTATTACTGCAATCTCTATTGTTGGTGATAAATTCACTGGTAAAACAAAAGAACTTGGTCAAGGTCTTTTTAAAATTGCAAAAGAAACTGGCCAAAGTTTTAGCGAAGTTTCTAAAGCTGCTCTAGAGTTTTCTCGACAAGGCTTGCTGTTAGAGGACACTCTAAGCAGAACTCAAGATGCTCTTATTCTTACTCGTTTGACTGGTTTGGATGCTGCAAAATCAGTTGATGGTTTGACTGCTGCTTTTAATGCTTTCTCAAAAGCTGGATTGTCAACCACTCAGATCGTTAATAAACTAGCCGCTGTTGACCAAGCATTTGCTGTGTCTTCTGCTGATTTGATTGAAGGCTTTAATCGAAGCGCTGCTGTTGCGCAAAACGCTGGGGTGACATTTGATGAGCTTGCTGGCATCATTACCGCTCTCCAACAAGAAACTTCTCGCGGTGGCGCAGTTATTGGTAACGCCCTTAAAACTATTTTTACTCGTTTGCAAGATACTAGCACTCTTAATAACTTGCAAAATCTTGGCGTTGCAGTGCAAGATTTGCAGGGAAATATTCTGCCTGCTAGACAAATTTTACAAAATCTCGCTACTGATGTTGAAGGATTAAGTCAGATTACTAAAGCTGGCATTTTTAAAGACGTAGCTGGCACTTTCCAAATTAACCAATTAATTTCTCTCGTTGGAGACTTAAATAAAGAAAACAGCATAGCTGCTAAAGCCACACTAGAATCTGCTGGCGCTACAAATCAAGCTTATGTTGCTAATGAAAAATTAAATCAATCGCTTGATGCTATTCTTAATAAGGTCGCTAATACTGGTAAGCAATTAGGAAGCATATTAGGAGAATTAGGATTAACTGATAATCTTAAAGGTCTTTTAGATGGAATCAATTCTTTCTTAGAGGGCGCGAGCAGTCTCTTACAAGGAGACGATCTTGGTTCTAATTTTGCCAAGGGTTTTGTTAAAGGTATTGGTGCTGTATTAAGCGGTCCTGGTCTTGGAATTTTCTTGGCGATTATTGGTAAGCTGTCTCTTGATTTAGCTAAATTTGGCGCTCAAAGCTTAAAAGCATTTTTTGGTATTGGAAAAGCTGCTGCTGATCAAAAGCTAGTGCAAGAATCTATTGTTCAAACTTTGCTGAAAAATCAAAGTGTTTTAAGTACTATTTTAAATACTCAGGGCGGTCAAAATGCGCAAGCGTTAAAATTCCTAGGGCTTTTGAATCAGCAAGCTACTGCTATGCAAGCTATTCAGGGTTTGGCTGGAGGTATCGCTTCAACAGTTTATTCTGGAGGATTCCGTGCAACTGCTGGAGGTTTACAGCGTAAAGCTGCTGGTGGATATTTGCCAGCGCAAGAAGCATCAGATGTTAGTCGTGGCGTAGGCGGAGCTTCGCCAAGTTCCAAAGTTGTTTCTATTCCGAACTTTGCGTTTGGCGGCGGCAAACGCGGCACAATGATTGCCAACACAAGCGAGTACATTGTTCCTAATTATGCTGGCGGTGGTTCTGCCATCTTTAATCAAGATATGGTGAAGAGCATGGGCTTGCCAGCAGGAGCAAAGAAAATTAGTGCGGCTGGTGGGTTTGTGCCGAATTTCGCCAATATTGGAAGTTTATCAAAAATAAATCCAAGAATTAGTGTTAATTTAAATAAATCTGCCAATACAGATAAAAGATTATCTGCAACTGATACGGTAAATTTAAAAGGTAATAAATTTAATCAAATATCTGTTCAAAAAAATCCTAACGAATCTGAAATTAACTATGAAAATAGAATAATTAAAGATTTAGGTTTCTTACCTAATGATAATTTAAAATATCGAGGCTCTTCTTCTGTTGATGGTTATAAAATTAAAGGCAGTTCTATCGACCTATTGGAAGTGAAATCTGGAAGCTGGAATTCTTTTGATGTATTAAATAAATTTTTGCGAGCGCTTCCAGAAAATTACGGTACCAATAATTCATTAGACCGTTGGAGTAAAGGAAAAGATGATTTTATTGTTAACTCTTTGTTAGCTTCTCCAACGCAAAAAACATATCAACCAACGCAGAAAAAGTTATTTCAAAGGTCTTCTGGAGGTTATATTCCAAATTTTTCTGAAACAAATAAAGACCTTGCAGTTCTTGGATTATACGGAGAAAATGGAGCCGTTAATGGATCGCCAGTTTATACCTTGCAATCTCAGCGCCCAGAATTATTCAAAGACATTAAGAAAAATTTGCAAAAAAATGTAACCAATCTTGTCCAAGGTTACTCTTCAAGAATTGGAAAAAGCATTGGAATTCCTGTCGTTCCTAAAAATATAGAAAAGTCTCTTGGCCAACTTCCTTCTGTTGCTGGTTTCATGTTTGAAGACGTTTTGAATCAATTGGCTGGTCCTGATTTCGACTCTAATCGTATTAGCGGTGGAGCTAGAGCAGATTTTCCACTCAATGCTAATTTAAGAAAAATTTTCGGAGCTACTGGTTCTCAGAAATATGCAGAAATAAAATTAAATCCTTATACTTCTGATGCGGTCAACAGTATTAAAGGCAAGCAAAAAGCTCTTGCTGCTGGAGTATTAGGTCCGCAAGCAATAGCTGGAGACAGATTAAGCGATTTCAAATCACGCGCCATCTCTCTTGGTATTGGCCAAGCAGGTCGAGTTGATACAAAAATGCAATTTAAACGAAACGCTTTTACTAAAGAATTAATTGACTCTGGAATAATTAAATCTGGTTATGGCACAAGCGCGGACCAAACTAAGGCAATTAAAAGAGCATTAGGGATGGCTTCTGGCGGCTATATTCCAAATTTTGCTGATTTGGATGGAGATGGAATAGTTACTCAAGAAGACGGTTTTTATAAGAGATTAAAATCTGCTGCAAAAAAATATTCTAAAAATCCATTGGTTGATTTTGCTTTAAATCAAGTACTTCAATCAATGCTTGGCCTGCCAGAAGGCATTGAAGTTACAGAAATTATCAGGGCTTGCGATAAATCTTTAAAGGCAATGCAGCCAGAAATGGAATTAAATGAAATTCTTAGAAAGAAAAAAGCCGATAAACAACAGCAAAAAAGAAGAGAATTTTTAGCTACACGGCAAAGTTCTTCTGGCTATATTCCAAATTTTGCTGCTGCTGCTCTTCAACAAGCTATTGCTCGCGAAAAAAGCGCTGGCCTTTCAGATTCACAAATTTATGTTGATCAAAATTCATCATTAAAATCATCCATGAACCCAATGGGGTTAATGGTGGCCAATCGAAGAGACGAGCCTGCTGGCGGTTTCCAAGGCATCGCTCGCGCACGCAAGGAAGGCGTGAATCCAAAACTTTATGGCGCGGCAAATGGATTTGTGCCGAATTATGTTAGCGGTACTGGAATTGCGCAAAGCTATGGTCTTCAACAAGCTCAACCATCAAGTGATAAAATAAATAAAAGTTTTGCCGATGCTGCTGGTAAAATTTTCTTATTACAAAGTGCAGTTTCATTTTTAACTGGAGCAATTGGAGATAGTGAAAGTTCTTTTGCAAAATTAGCTCAACAAGTGGGTTCTACCATTGGTAATCTAACTTCTTTGGGATTATTGGGACAGCAAATTGCTCAAACTAATCCTGCTGGAAATTTCGGTAAGTTCATGAAGGGTCTTGGATTAGCTGGAATTGGTTTTGCGGCAGTGACGGAAGGGTTTAAATTATTTGATTTTGCTATCAAAGAGTTCTCTGGCGAAAACGAAAAGGCAGCATTAGCAAGTGCTAAACTTGCAGATGCTTCTGATAAACTATCAGTAAAATTTGAATCTTTATCAAAAACGAGACAAACAGAATTAGGGACACAAGCTTCAGAAATATTAGGCAGCGCTGGTTTTAGAGATACGCTTAGTTTGTTTACTGGTTCAGTTAAAGGTGGTGGAGATATTGGAGGAAATATTGATGTACAAAAAAATACTGCTGAATTATTAGCATTGGGAGCTTCGCGCAATGATATATCAAAAATAATTGAATCTTCGAAAAAATATGCAGATGCCACTGATGAACTTGGTAATGTATTTAGTGTTGATGTTACTGAATTATCTGATATTTTAAAAGGGTTAGAAACAGCTAAATCTTCTGGTTTAGGCAAAACCTTAGACACTCAGTTTAAATCTTTTCAAACAGCTTTAGGAGGACTTGATCTTTCAAAAAGAGAAGATAAAATCAGCGCATACACTAAAGCCTCTGAAATTTATGGTGCTCGTTTTGGGACATTGCCAAAAGAAAAACAACAATTGATCGAAGGAGAGATCAAACGGCAAGAAGAATTAAATAAACAAAAGCAAGAAGAACAAAAAGCCCAAAATGATATTAATTTTGGTGAGCGTTTATCTTTAGAGATTGCTAAAAAAAGAGTAGATTCTGTTTTAGAAATAGCCAAATTACAAATCCAAGCCACAACCGAAGAAGAGGCTCAAATTCAGTTACAAGAACAAACCCTTGAATTATCTAATCGTCAAAAGATTGTCAACGAAGCTAGATTAAAACAATTAGATTTAGAAAAGAAAAAACAAACTGATATTGTTGATTCTATTGGGGCTGCTATTGATAAAGCTCAACAAGGTGGTTTAAGTGTTAGTAAAGAAAATCTTGAAGGTTTGGAACGAACTTTACGAGAAACTTTACGAGACATTGACTTTTCTCAAATTAATGATGGCAATTTTGGCAATTTAGCTCAACAATTAGCCACAACTTATTTAGGAGGCGCTAATAAAACCACTCTTGCACAAGCTAATAATATCCTTAATTCTGTCAAAGAAGAGCAAAAAGCAAGAGAAAAACTAAATACAGAAGCAGGTAAGCAAATTGATGCAGAAAAAGCTAGAAAATTACAAATTGATGGTATCAATCAATCTTTAGCTTCTCAACTTTCAACTATTGAACGCATCGCTTCAACAGCGGCATCAATTGGTAATTTGAATATTTCTGGCATTGATTTGGAATCAGCTAAAACAAAAGCTCAAATCACTCGCTTACAGGCCCAATTACAAGACCCTAATTTAACAGAAGGCCAGAAAAATGCTATTAATACTCAAATTAATGGCTTAGAGAAGATCAATAATTTGAGGGAAAAAGACAAAGCTGCTCAAGAAAAACAAAACCAAGTAGAACAAATAAGATTAAAAATTGCTAAACAGTCTCAGGATGTTATTAACATACAAAATGCAATTGCAGCAAAAAATGGAGATAATGATACAGCTAATTTAGAAAAATTAAAAGCTGCGCAAGCCGAATTCGAAAATCTTCAAAGAGAATTACAAATAGTAGATAATACTTATGCCTCTACAACATTCACGCTTGATGCTAATAATGCAGCTTTAGAAACTCAAGCTTTATTAATTGGGAAAGTTACTGGAGCTTATGCTTCCTATCAACAACAATTGGAAGCTTTTCGATTGGGCGCTGGTGGAAGAGTTGGTTCCGCTATGCTTGATGAGCTTGGCGCTACAGATATTAATTCTTTAATGCAGGCACGCATTAAACAAAATGTAGAAGCTGACGCATCTGGTCTTAACGACAAAGATCGTTACAAAACTGTTCAAGAAGAAACAAGATTGCGCCAAATTCAATTCGATCTTGCAACTGCCGAATCAGCCACTCGCAAAAGAGAATTAGAATATGAATTAAAATATACTAAAGAACTTATTGATTTAAAAAATCAAGGAGCTTCTGATCAAGAATTAATCGACGCTAGAAATCGCCAAATCTCAGAACAAAGAAGCGGCGGAAGAGGCTTCGAAAAAGGCTTGGACACTATTCAAGAACGCATTGATAACTATCGCTCAACTCTTGGCGAAGAAATTCCGAACTTGTTCTCTTCTAATCTCGCTCAAGGATTGAACGATGCAATCAGTGGCGCGAAAGACCTTAAAACAGCGCTCACTGATGCTGCCACAGCTTTCTTCCAAGAAATCACACGCAAGAACATCTCTAACCTTGCTGACATGGTTACTGGTGGGATTGGCGGGTTCTTTACAAATAAAGCTTCTGGTGGTTTAATTTCTGGCGGTTCTGGCACCAAGGACGACGTTCCAGCAATGCTCATGGGCGGCGAATATGTCATGAAAAAATCTGCCGTAAATAAATACGGCAAAGGATTCCTAGACGCTCTCAATAACGGCAAAATGCGCGGCTACGCCACTGGCGGTTTAGTTGACCCAGAAACATTCCCAATACAAACTGGTCGCGGCGGATTCTATACTCCTGGCGACTATGGCCAAGGCGCAATCACTGGCAAAAACGAACTTCTCACTTTTGCGACCCAAAGCTTTACTGGTGGTCAATATGACTACATGGGCGGCTTTGGAATGGGCGGAGCAAGCGTTGGTTTAGAGCCAGAAAGCGCTCGACTCTCTGCTTTTGGCAGAGAGAACAGCCCAATGTTTGAAAGAGTTCAGCAGTCAAAAGATGAGGCATTCAAGGTTTATCTCGAAGGATTACAAAAAGAAAAAGAATACGCTGAATTACTGGATCAAATTGCCAAAGATAAAAAAGCTCGTAAAAAACAATTACAAAGCGCAATCATTTCAGCAGTTATAAGTAGCGCTCTCAGCTATGCAGGAACATCTATGAAGGTCGGTGCTGCCAACGCCTCTGCTGCTGGCGGTAGCAAATTTGCTGGCGCTTTTATGGGTTCTGGAGGTAAAGGAGGATTATTTAATATCGCTAAAGGAGCGGGAACCTCATTTACCACATCCGCTAAAGCTTTAGAATATGCAAAAATTGCCCCTTTAATTTCTAATTTACCAGCGCAAATTACAAAACAAGCTTTCACAGGGAGTACTAAATCACTGTCAAGTTCTAATTTATCATTGCCTAAAGCAATATCGGGAAACGCTAATTTTATCAACCCGCTATTGCCACAGCTTAAAGCTTCTGGCGGTTTAATTTCTGGCGGTTCTAATATTCGTGATGACGTTCCAGCAATGCTTACTGGCGGCGAATTCGTCTTGAATAATCGCGCCACTCAACGCATTGGTGTTCAAAACCTTAATCAGTTAAACAACGGTCAATCGGTTGGCGGCGAAGGCGCTTCTGCTGAAATGACTCAAGCTTTAATTTCAAAGCTTGACGAACTCATTCAAGCCACTCAAAACTCTTCCAGCGAAAACGTTGTGGTCAATGTTTCCTCGAATGAATCTGACGGTCAAAACCAACAAAATCCTATGGGAGCAGAAAAAGAATTGCATAAGAAAATCCGTCAAGCTGTGCTAGACGTTATCGCTCAAGAAAAAAGACTAGGAGGATCGCTCGAAAAATCACGATGAGCATAGACCGATCACTTTCAGTTCAACCATACGATCAAGTTTTTGTTGTTAATGGCTATCAGCTTTCTGGAGTTGACAGCATCAGCATTAATTACAGTGTCCCATTAGAAAATTCTTTAACATTAGGATCAACTTATGGCTACAATCTTAACAATCCAATCCAAGCCGAAATATCTTTACAGCGCAGCATGTTGTATCAAGACCCGCTTTTGGCTTTTACTGGCGACTCTAGTTTTTCTGGCAGTTTAAGTTATAACGGAAAATCTTATGGATTTACTAGCGGCTTCTTGAATAGATATGGTATTTCTTGCACTGTTGGAGAGATACCAACAATCTCTTGCAGCGTTTCTGTTTATGGAGAATTAAAACCATCGCTTGAAGTTTTAAAAACGCAAGAGCATCCCAGTATTTTTATTCCAAGCCCAAGGTCAATCTCTGTTTCTGGAGACAACACATCAAACAATAGAGTAAAAAGTTTCTCGTTTGAGTATTCAATTAATCGGCAACCAGTTTTCTCAATTGACAGCGCAAGAGATGTTGATGAAGTGGTGTTTTTGCCGCCAGTTAATGTTTCAGCTTCTTTGACTTTTGATGCTGTTAATTTAACTCCAGAGAATTGCGATTTCTTTTTACAAAGTGCGCAAAAGAAAAATTTTGACATTTCGGTTAAAAATAGAGATAATAATAGTGAAATCGTTCGTCTCACAATTCCCAATATTCAACAAATTTCACAAGAGCTTTCCTCTAGTTCAGACAGTTCTTTAGCTATCGTGAATAACTATATAGGATTTTTACAATGAGTTTGTTTTACAATAGAGATCGAAACATAACAGGAGCAACAACGTTGCCTTCGTTTAATTTTAGCCCAAATTACGGGTCAACGATTTCTTTTTCTTGCAAGAAAAACAAGTATATGTATAACAACAATACTTTTGCGATCATGCCAACAACCCTCAATAATATTATTGCAACTTGTGATTTCAATTTCACAGAAAATGAAACTAATGCTAGAAACATTATAAACTTTTTTGAAAGTCAAAGCGGCACAGGCGCTTTTGCCATTAATGATGATTCTAATATTTATCGCCCGCTAGTTGGTTTCGTTGATGGTTTTAATGTGTCCATGGCGCATAACAATCAATACAATATTGCTTTGAATTTTTCAGTGGAAAGAAACTCTAGTGTTCTAAACTGGAGCGGAATGTCTTTTGTTGATTATGATTTTGTTAATTGGGAAACTGGCCAGTTTTATCAAAAATATCAACCTATTTATTTTGAAGTTCAGGCGCAAAATAAATTAGTTAACTTTTATTATGCCACACAAGATCATGTTAGCGAAGCGGGTAATGCTCCGTCCAACACTGGTTATTGGACGCAATCTTTATTCTATGAAAATGAATTGGGTCTAACAGTTGAAACAAAGCCAACAGTTTCGCGCAATGAATTCAAGAACTCTTTTGTTCAAAGAATTAAAGACAGCGATAACATTCATTCATTTCAAGGGCTGCAATTAACTTATAAAAACATTTCTGATTTCAAATTAAAATCCATACTGCATTTTCTAGAAAATTCACTTGGATACAAACGATTTGAATTTAACGCGCCGAAAATATACAATCGTCCAAAGTTATTTTATGTTGATACTTGGCAGCATTCTTGGAACTATCAAGACTCTCATAATCTAACAATTTCTATCGTTGAAGACCCGCTTGGTATTAAAGTGCAAGATGATATTCCTGCGCTCATCATTGGGCAAAAAAATAATTCTTCATCATTATCTTTCTATGCTGATCCAAAATCTCCAGTTTATGTGCTTGAAGCTTCTGGAGTTAAACAAATAAAAACTGAGGGTTCTCAACAAATCAATTGGGGCAGTTATCCAACAAAAAAATTAAAATTTTATAGAGGACTCGATCAATTATCCATTTACAATCAACAAATCGAATCAGCTATTTTTTATCCTAGATGTCAAGTATCTAACTGTGATCTTTCGGCAAATTTAATCAACAACGTTTCGTTTGAAGGCGCTAGAGACATTGAGAGTTTGAATTTGGAAGCAAATAAGCTCTCTGCATTTAATGCAGACGGAGTCTCTGGTTTAAAAAATGTAAACCTAGCAAGAAACAACCTCTCCTCAATTAACATTAGTGGTTGCAAGTATTTAACTGGTCTAAATTTAGACAACAATCAAATCTCGCAAAACAGCTTTTCAACAGGATTGCTTGATTTAGCTCTCGGTTTTGGAGTTAGCGGAAATATTTCGGTGTTGGGAGATGTTAGCTTTTATCAAATAAATCCAACTCCGCAATCTGGACAAGATTACTTTTGCATTTCATCTTTAGACTATCGAAACTGGACACAAACATATAAAAATTTAAGCTTGCCAATTCAACCAACTAGTTTTGTTGGCAGCAATGTGTTCACAGTTTGGCTCAGAGACTCTTTTTTTGGAGCAGTTACAAATGTGTATTCTGCCAAATGGAATTCTAGTCAAAGCGCTTACGATACAGTTCAAGATTATATGCCGTATCCTTCTAAATGGGTTACTTTAAATCCAGATCAATTCTACAGAAGACCAGCATATTCATTCAACAATAGTTTATTGACTGGTGGCGTTATCAACAATACTGGAGATTATTTATCAGCTTTTGTTGTGGTAAAATTTGACAACAGTAGCGATCAATGCATCTTGAATTTTTCCCCAAGTAAAAATTACGGACTATTTTATAACGGAGGAACAGTATCTTTTAGAGATGCTTCAACTGTTAATGTTTTAGCTACTAATGTTGGCACTCAAGACTATTGTTCTATTGGCTTTATCCGCAACTCCACGAATTTTACTGGTTATTTAAATGGCGTAGTTAGCAATACTGGAGCCATCTCTGTTAGTAATTTAAATTCAATCAAACTCTCTGTTGGTGGAGTGGAGGGCACACCATCACAATCTTTTGCGGGTAACTTGGGCGAAGTTTTAGTGTTCTCCGACAATGCCTCTTTCAATTTAAACACTGGTTTTCATAAACCCTTTAACGCTCGATTTGGAATATTTGTGCCATGATTATTAAAAGCAATTCAATCATCCTAGCTTCTGATTTAAGCCCCGCTTTTCAAGCAGTGGGAGATTTTGTGCCATATAAAAGAGGTTTGTTTCCAATTGCTTTTGTTGATAATCTTGCGTTTGACGTTCAAGGTAATCGTATTCGTTCTAAACAAATTGGAGGTCAAGAATTCTCAGTGGAGAGCTTGGCTTTTTCGCCAACTGTTTCTCTGTCTTTTGATTACGTTTCATCGCTCACATTCGACAATGAAAACTTGCTTGGAATGTTCTTTAAAGGATGGGGAGATTTCCAATCAGTGTTTAAAGGAAGCAATGGCCAATCATGCAATCTTTATTTTATCCTGAGTGATCTTTTTGGTCTTGATTTAATCCAACAAATTAAGGATCGTGGCAACTTAAATGGTTTGGAAATGATTTCTTTTGGCAACTGCACTCTAAGCAACTACAACTTGGCAATTGCAGCAGCTAGTCTTCCGAAAACTTCAATTCAGATGGAAGCGGTGAATATGGAAATGCAAGTGGTTTCCTCGGATTTTGTTAACGTTCCAGCTATTAACCTTGCTGTTGGTAATAAAGACGGTGCGGCTCAATTGAAACTTAATAATTCAGAATTTATTACTAATCTTAATGCTTTAAATAATTCTGCTACTGGCCAACCAATTTTGCCAACATATCAAACAACAGCATTTAATATAGTCACAGAAAATCCGCAAGTTCCATCAATTAAAATCTCTCCTTGGGCAGATGCGGCAATTTCCTCGATTGGTTTTTCAATTGGAATTGAGCGCGAAGCGAGTTATGGATTTGGCAGCGATTTCATTTACGATAAAAAAATCAAGTTCCCAATTGTTGGCAATTTAAATATTTCTGCAACAGCTTTGGCGCTCAATTCTGGAGTGCCGATTCTTACTGGAGCTATGAGCAATGAGCCATCATACTCTCTTGAGCTTCAATTTATCGACCCTAGTGAGTTAAAATATATTAACCAATCCATTGGGACTCTTTCTGGTTATGCTGATCAAAACTACAAAGGCTTTTTAACAAATAATAAATATTTAAAAATCGACAATGCCAAGCTAGAATCTCATAGTCACAGCATTGACTACGCCTCTAATCTTACTGTTGAGTTTGGTTTTTCTTTTGCTTGCAATGAGCAGAATGGCTTGCTGATGAAGTGGGGCCAAAGATCAGAAAAAGAAGGTGCGCAGTTGTTCACTTATGAGGGTTTGAAATTGCAGTCAATTGATGGTTCTGGCATTGATCTTGACAATTATCTTTATTTTAATGACGCAAGCGCTACTCGAATCATTCCTTCTATCTGCGCAAGTCCAGGATTATCAAGTGACGGATTGATGTTGCTAACAAGAGATAATACAGCAGATTTTATAAATTATTGCGTTTCTCCAGAACCGAGTCCATTAGCAGCACCGCCGCCGCCAGCACCGCCGCCAGCACCGCCGCCGCCAGCACCGCCGCCGCCAGCACGCCGACCACCGCCAGCGCCGCCGCCAGCACCGCCGCCGCCAGCACCGCCAGCACCTACACCGTCGCCTCCAGAAGCACCAACGATTTATTCTCACATGGGAACAAATTGTGTCGATGGTGCTTTAACGATTTATACATTCGTTAGTCCTTTTGGCGTTAGTGATTTTGCTTATTCTGATATAAATGCAACAGTGCCCTATACTGGATATTTTGTATATGATGGTGAAACGCATTATTATAGTAATGGTTATGGTTCTGCAAGCGAATGCCCAAGCTCGCTTGGGACGTTGACTTTCACAGCCGTTGATGGCGGTGGATTTGGCGATATTAATTGGACTTCAGCCACTAATGCTGTTTCATATTCTGTTTATCGCTCTGAAGATAGCGTTGATTATTATGAAATTTTTAGTGGTTCAGCTAATACTTATGAAGATTATGGCATATTAGGTGGAGGAAATTATTACTGGTATAATGTCGCTGCATTTAGTGAAGCTTCTTCTTTTAGCGGCTCTCCGCAAATAGTTTATTTCCCATAACATGACAACTAACTTTAATTATCCAATCGTTGAAATTTCATCTTCTTCTGAAGTCTTAAAATCAGAAGACGGGGAGATTTATAATTTTTTATTTTCTGGAGGAAATTATTCAGATTCAGAATTGTGCATTCCTTCCAAAGAAGAAGGCTCAAATTATTATTTTTATTCAGGAGATGGGCAAATTTCTGCTGTTGAAGTAAAAAACTCTTCTATTTAAAGTGTAATTCTATATATGGCAGCAGGCACATATAATTTAACTGGTTCAAATGCATTAGAGAGGGGCGCATGCTATTCTTATTCTGTTGATTTAAGCACTTCAACAGGAGAATACTCTCTTTCTGGCTACAGCGTATCTGGATATTTGCGAAGAAAATGGGACGGTTCTTTTGGCCCAAATTGGACAGCAACAATTCTAAGCACAGGCTCTGGCATTATTAATTTAGAATTAAATGGCAGTCAAACATCTCAATTGTCTTATGACGCTTACGAGCAAGAAATTTTTATTTACCCACCTAGCAGCGGTTGCCCCGTTAGAATTATTAAGGGCGATGTAGATGTTCAAGGAAGGGGGCTTGAATAATGGCTACTGATATTTCAGTCACAATTAATCCTCCAGCACAATTTGATTTAAATTTACAGCCTCCAAACGAGATTGATTTAACAATCAGTGAGGGTCTTCCAAAGCATGCCGAAACTCATGCTCCAGGAGGAAGCGATTCGCTCTCTGCGTATTATGTAACTGGTTCAGTAGTTCGCCCAAGCGAAACTGGACAGTTTGTTGGAACAGGTCAGACGGGTTTTTATACTGGAGTTTTTTATCCTTATTCATCCAATCCCAATGGGTATGTGCAAGGCGCTGTTGTTCGCCCCTCCAATACTGGCGCATTTTTGGATACTGGTAGCAGCCAAACGATTAATTCATTAAAGAACTTTTTAGTTCGCCCGACAGTTAACGGCATTGGAGTTTTATTAAGTGGCGAATCTCCTGGTACAACCAATACAGGATCATTAACTGGAGCTTTTTATCCTTTAAATTCTAATCCTAGTGGTTATATTACTGGAGTTGATTTAACCAATTATGTTACAAAGTCTTCAACAGGAGTTTTTGTAACCACTGGACAGACTGGCAATTTCATTACAACCTCCCAAACTGGACAGTTTGTAACGACTGGACAAACAGGAGCTTTTGTCGTCTCGTCTCAGACTGGTGCATTTCTTACTACTGGCGCTGCTGATGGCCGTTATGCTTTGCAGTCAGCTACGGGAGTTTTCGTAACAACTGGGCAGACTGGTTCATTTATCACAACTTCTCAAACTGGGCAGTTTGTTGGAACGGGATCAACTGGCTCTTTTGTGACTGGTTCTGTAGTGCGTCCAAACGAAACAGGAGCGTTTGTAACAACTGGCGCAACTGGTAATTTTATTACGTCGAGCCAAACAGGGCAGTTTGTTTCTACTGGAGCAACTGGTTCTTTTGTTACAGGTAGCGTAGTTAGACCAAGTGAGACTGGTAATTTTATCACTTCTTCTCAAACGGGACAATTTGTGAGCACAGGAGTAACTGGCTCTTTTGTTGTTTCATCTCAAACAGGAGCGTTTTTGACCACAGGCGCGGCAGATAGTCGTTACGTTCTTCAATCTGCTACTGGGGCTTTCGTTACCACTGGACAGACTGGACAATTTGTTACAGGTTCTGTTGTGCGACCAAGTGAAACAGGTATTTTTATTACTACTGGGCAAACTGGTTCTTTCATTACAGCTTCTCAAACTGGAGCATTTTATCCAAATAGTAATCCATCTGGATTTATAACAGGAGTTGATCTCAGCACTTATGCAACAACAAGTTATGTTACTGGAGTAAGCGGATATTTACAGTATCAAATAAGTAACTTTTCAGGTTCTAGTTCAACTGGCAGTTATGTTTCTTTAACGGGTAATGAAACGATTTCTGGGATAAAAAATTTTATATCTAGGCCAACCGTTAACACTACAGGAGTTTTAATAAGCGGCGATGCTGTTGATACGATTCATTTGTATGGTAAAAACGACGAATCTTTTACTTTAAACAAGGGTCAACCAGTCTATATTGGCGGAGCCAATGGAGCAAACCCATTAATTAAAAGAGCGTCAAATACTGGAGAACGAACCTCTTCGAAAACCATTGGCCTTTTAGCTCAAAACCTAAACTCTAATGACTTTGGCTATATTGTATCAGAAGGAATCTTAGAGGGATTTAATACGAGCGCTGCTACGGCTGGCGATCCAATGTGGCTTGGTACAACTGGAGATATTATTTTTGGCACTGGCAACAAACCTTATGGCAACAATCATCTTGTTTATTTAGGTGTTGTTTTACGTTCTCAATCAAACAACGGTAAAGTTTATGTTAAACCTCAAAATGGTTTTGAAATTGAAGAACTGCATCGAGTTTATGCTCAGAATGCAAGCACTAATGATACTCTGATGTATAATTCGGGCAGCGGTTCTTGGTTTGCTCGTCAAATTAATACTGGAGATGTATCAGGAATTTCAGCTTATGCTTTGGCCGCAAATACTGGTTCATTTATTACAGTCTCACAAACTGGAGCGTTTGCCGCTTCCGCGCTCACGGGCGCGTTCCTGACCACGGGCGCGGCTGATGGCCGCTATTACGGTTTGAGTAACGGCCAATCAATCAGTGGCTATGCTATTACTGGTTTTAATGATGCCATCACTGGCATGACAATTACTGGTGACACTACAAAAGTTATAACTCTATTCCAGAGAGGCGGCTCAACTGTTACTGGTTCTTTCACTGATAATGCTGGAACGGGTGGCGGCAGTTCCCAATATGTTCAAGAAATTTATATTGACGCAGGAGCAATGTTAACTGGGATTTCAGGAGCTTCGCCGTCTTCCATTTCGGTTTCTAATTCAGGAATCGCTTATGATTGCTTTAATTTTGATGCATCCACAAGTGGCTATGCTCAGTTTAAACTTAAGTTACCTGATTATAATCTCGGCAACTTAAAAGCTCGTTTTGATTGGACAACTAGCGGAGCTAGTGGGGCTGTTGTTTGGGGAATTCAAGGAATCGCTATTGGGGATGGAGATTCTTTATCGACTGCATGGGGTTCTCCGCAAGAAATTGCCGATTCGTTTGTGACTGGAACTGGCGTTCATGTCACATCTTCAACTCCAGAAATAACTTTGGCTGGCTCGCCGCAAGCTAATGATTTGTTATTTTTTAGAGTTTATAGAGATACATTTGACGCTGGAGACACTTTGGCGGTTAATGCAAGTTTGCTTGGTCTAAAACTTCAATATACTGGAATTCAAATACAATCATGGTAATCCTACCACATAGAAGAAAAGTATTTAGAACTGCGCCTCCTGGTAATATATCTACTTCGTATTCAAATCCTGGAGGGAGTGGGGATCGCACCAGCGGCATCCCGACAATAACCCAGTCGGGTGCGAGCAACCCGATGAATGCCCCAGTGAATTTCTTCCAGCTAAAGGACGGAAATAAAGCCACATCAAATATTTGGATGCCGAATGGGTGCGCGGATGGTGAATGGCTAAAATTCGATTTCAGCACCGCTAAAGTCATCAATGAAATTAAATTTTATCAAAGCGGTGCACAGACTCAGGGAGTCTGGCAATGGGAAGGCTCAAATGACAACAGCACTTGGACGAGCATTGGATCAACCTTCACGCTTGGCGGAGCAACGACTTCGACGATCACCGCGCTGTCCGCCAACACCACGGCATTCCGTTACTATCGCATGAAAAAAATCAGCGGCAGCACAAACCAATCCCCCTACACCCTCGAATTTGAATTCAAAATCAGCTTATAAACTGCGCATAAATAAAATATATGGCAATATTAACTTATAACAATTTAACCAGAAAAGAAACAGATCAGTCTGTTATTGATAATCTTTTAAGAAAGGGTTGGATTGACGCAACTCCTCCAGCGCAGCCAGAACATGATTCTAGCATTGAATATCTTCAATATAGCGCCGAGACAAATTCCTATGTTAAAATTCCATACACTGAAGAACAGTTAGCAAACATAGATTTGATGAAGCGTCGTGAAAATTTAATGCAAAGCATAAACAGCGGTTTTCTTGTTCAGCCTGAGAATTTTGTTCTTGGCTTGTCTGACGCAGACCGAGGAGCATTTACACAAATGCTAGCGCTTGTGAGAGAAGCTCTCGATTTTGAATTAATTACAAATGACACTCCGCAGATTATATCGGATATAAATGGTCAAAAACATGAAATTAATACTTTAAGATTTCGTCAGATCATGGTGCAATATGGGCTTTACTATAAAAATATTTGGGACTCGTTAAAAAGTCTCGATGAGTTAACAGCGCAAAGAAATTAAATCCAGTCTCTTTCGTGCTCTGGATATAGAAGAGTCAACTCTTCTCCAGCTTTTATTTCTCTAGCTGTGAAGTAAACGTCTGCGTTTTCGTCGTGAATCAAGTTGGGCGTTTCAGAATGATTAACATAAAAACTCAAATCAATCTGGTCCAAAAAACTATCAATAAAGAACCCATCACCATCAGAGTGGCAAATACACTGAATGTAGTCTTTCACAGCGTTTGACACATCAGCTAACTCTTCCCAGCGAATAAAGTAGTTTGTTCCTCTTGGGCCAAAAACTGGATAGCCTTTTTGAAAACTAGAAAGAGTAAAAACTCCAACTCCTGCTCCAGCGATTTTTGAGACGCCGAGCTTACATTGTGGCAGTTTTAGGTTCTGGATGATTGATTGGCGCATCTGAAAATTCAGTGATGTAACTATAATCTGTAAATTTAGTTCTCTTGTTTTCTACAGAATAAATGTTTAAATCAATTTTATAACCTGGATTTTTATCAATCGGTTCTTTTACCCATGCGTCGTCATGCCAGACGATGCGATTATTTGGGTAGGCGTAGAAATTGCCGTTATCCATTTTAAAGAAATGAGCGCATTTATGCTCTGGAGTTTCGCTGAAGTTAGTGTCTAAAATGCTTTTGTTTTCCCAACTCCAGTCAAGAGTAAAGAGGTATTCACCAACTTCTTTGGTGTTGGATGGTGTGATGAGCTTTGCTCGCAATCCTTTGAGCCTCTGACGTACTTGAACGTCAACGTAGGGACTGAAGCAGTCCCAATACATTGCGTGCTCAAGAGGCACTGGATCGCAAGGTTTCCAGCAAAACGCTGTGATTGGTCGGCGCGTCCAGTTTACGCCGTTATCTAAATAAGCTTCAAAAAGAGGCACTCGCTTCTCGATGGAAGCTACAGAATGAACATCAGCAGATGTGTATTCGCCGTGACCTTTTTCGTGATTGAACAAATATTCGTTTCGAATTAAGCAAGTGATTGTGGGAACGTTGTGATTTAGATAGGCCATGATTAAGCATCGCTCCAAGGACCAGATGCAGAGGCTGCGCTAACTACATTACCAGTGGTTAATTGGGTGACTTGCATATTAAATTCACGGATAAGTACAGTCCAGTTATTAGTATAGACTGCATTAACAACTGGAAAGACTTTTGAGTTTGCGGATAAACTAACAACGCATTCAAAAACAAAATTATTTAATAACTCGTTATTACCATTTGCATCTCCCGTATTAACATATAAATTTGCTGTTCCAAAAGTTCCGCCAAGAGGAACTCCATAAACATATTGCTGATCAGGAAATAAAATTTGACTTTGTGATGCGCCATATCCGAAACCCATTATATTTCGACTATAATTGATAGCAGATTGATTTGTGCTAAATCTTTGATAAACTAAACCATGTCTTTTAGTCAAGACTGCATTTGAAGCAAAAATACCAGCTCTTATAAAGGCAGCAGTCGGAGTTGCTCCGATTCTTGGATTTGCAAAATTAACATTATAATAAAATTTATAAGTTCCAGTTGTTAAATAAATTCCAGTATTATTTAACATGGAGTAGAATACCCCAGAATTTGCTAAAGTCAAATCATTACTGTCTGTAGGAGAAATAATAGAATATGTTTGATTTAATAGTGCTCTATTTGGTGAATTTGGCAATCCATTTATTTGATTAGTAAAATAAAATTTACCGTCATTACCATATTCAACTGCTCCGCCAATAGGATTAGTTGTTAAACCACCACTTAAAGTAATTCCGTTAAGAAATGTACTGCGACCAGCAATAACATGTTGAGCGCCTGTAACATTGCAACTACCAGTGATATTTACTACGCCGTTAACGCCCAAATTAGAAATAATATTAAAATTCGAAGCATCTCCAGAAAAGTTAAAAGCCGCATTGGGACTATTAATTGAAACGCTGCCTAAAAAAGCGGAACTACCAGTTTGGTTAAAATTTCCAGTATGGTTCCAAGTTCCTGTTGAAAACAGAGTTCCAGATTGTGCAAAATTGCCAAAGAAACTAGAATTTCCTGTTTGAGAAAAGCCTCCAGAAAATGTTTTATTGCCAGTAGCAGTAATAGTTCCGTTAAAAACGGAATTTCCAGTAACATTCAAATTACCACTAAAAGTATTTGTTCCAGCAGAATTAATGTTTCCACTAAAATTAGCATTGTTTAAATTTGTTACGCCAGAAAGAGTAACGTTATTGCCTGTGGAACCGTCTAGCGTTGAAGCTGGAACAATTGTGGCGTTTAAAGTTCCTAAAACAGTTAAGTTTTGGAAAACGCCAACTGAGCCAGAAATTCCGCTAAACCAGCCAGTTTTAAATCGGTTAGAAGAGCTTCCCAAATCCACGCTAGCATTGCCTGTTGGAACGAGAGTTCTAACAGCGTTTAGTTCTGTTGGATTGCCAAGAATAGCTCCACTAGAAAATACAATTTGATCAGCGAAAGTTTTAACGCCGCTAATTGTTTGAGTGCCAGTGGTTCGAACTAATCCTGTACCACCTAAAAAAAGACTAGAATAAGCTGCTGTGACAGCTTGGTCAATTTGCTGAGCAGAGTTTTGAAGAACGTAAGTTGCCATATTTTTCCTTTTACCTTTGTTATAATTACACTAATCCGAGAGAATCTCCCTTGCGAACGTCGTCCCAAGAGGCTTCGCCTTTGTTTTTCATTCTGCGCTTGAATTGAGAATAACAAACTGCGGCTCTTTGTTTTTGATCTTTATAGTCTTTTTGAACCATATCGTCTGCTAAACAGCGGCTAACAAATTCTTGTTCTGTTTCTGATTTTTTTTTAGTAGGTAGAGGCATGTTAATAATTACACTAAAATTATTCTTTATATTGGAAATCAAAACCATAAATTGTTTTTCTTTTATATTTTGTCAAAACTTGTTGGATGCCAATCTCTGAAAATCCAGTTTTTTCAGAAGCTTCTTTAATTCCAAAGAATTCATTAATAATATTTCCGTTTTGATCTATTTGCAGAATTTTTCTTTTATGACTATCGCTTAGTTTTTGTTTATGTCCGTCGCTAAGTTTTTTATTTTCCCAAAATTTAGAATTATTTTCGCTCATTTTCTTTCTATGTTCCGCTGAAAATTTTTTTCCTAACCAGTGTTTTTTATGATTAATAGAAATTTTACGCTTAGTTTCTTTGGCCCTTACTGATCTATCCGCTTTTATCTCTAAATTATAACCTTTGTTTTGTTTGCAAGCATCAAAAAAGTCAATCCATAACTGTTCTTTTTCAATTAAAACATTTTCTGAACAGGTTTCTAAAATAGAAAAGAAAAAATTCTCTTCTCCATATTTATTGAAGGCGTTTTGTAATTTATTATTACCATGCTTATTTGCTCTTAAGCAAGAAAAGTGCTGATTTCTCCTGTGTCTCATTTTATTACTGGAACCTATATATACAAGCCCATTAATAATATTTTTAATCATGTAAATACCTGAAGACGGTGGTATTTTTTCTTTTTGGATAGACATGCATTAAATTACACTTTCTACGAAAAATTCAGCTATAGGTTTTAGTTTTTTATCGAAGCCAGGAAGTTGATAAAAAGCATCATAGTTTTTGCTAAACTTGATTGCGCAATTCAAAACTTTGTTCTTTTTATAAGCCTTTAGAATATAGACTTGTTTTAAATATTCCACCATAATCTTTAAAAGATTAAAATAGCCAGCAAATGTTTTCATCTTTCTTAAGTAGTGAGGGTCTATTTGCTTTTTTGAAAACTCACAATATTTTTTAATCATTTGGTCTTCAAACATTTCATTAAAGAAAAATTCATACCTAAGAGATAAAATATCCAACAAAGAATCTCCTTTATAAGCGTCTTCCCAATTAATTGCATGAACATGATCTCCAAAAATCAGCATTGTGGACTGATTGAGATTTCCATGACATACTTCGTTAGCTTCAAGATTGACTAGATTCTTTTTATTTTTTAAGATATTTTGTATGTATAAAATCTCTTCAGACAAGATTTTTTTTAACTTGTCATGATTTTCTAACCAATCAATTTCCACATCTGGAACTTTAAAAATATCAAAATTCAAATAATGATCCAAATAGCTAGACATTGAAGAAAGGTCGTCAACCGTTTCAAATTGAGATAGTTGATTCAAAAAGAATGGTACGGAATAATCTTGATCTATTATAGATGCAATTCCAGCACTCGCAATATTTGGCATTGGAAGGTATGCAGTGATGAGGTGCTCAACAGAGTTATCCAAGCCATGTGCCATTGGATAAGTGCTAATTTTTTTATTGATATTCTTTTGAAGAATATTGAATTCTTTTTGAAAGTTAGAAGACTTTTGATCTAAGGATAGTTTAATGCAAAATTTGCCTAAAGAAGTTTTTACAGAAAAAATATCATTATTGATGTTCGCGTCAATAAAGTCAATTTGCTGAATTTGGCCGAGGTCTTTTTCTAAAAAGATTTTTTTAATTAAAACTTTTTCACTTTCATAGACCTCATCTTGTCTAGAGAAAATATAAACTTTTTCATTAAAAAGATTGGTGATTCTTGGCATAATTATAATAAAAAGAAACCCCTCGATTTCGAGGGGTTTCTGATTTATGTTTTTTTAGTTAGGCGATTACATTACTGCCTTGCCGATAGGCAGCTAAGCTGCTCTTGGCGAGAGTAAGGTTTTCGTTGCGGTTTCGGTCATAAACGCGCACATACTTTGGAGTTTCAGAGACGAAACGACCATTCACGGAATTACCTTGAGTGGTGGTAAGGCCGAAGAAACGGCCACGACTAGAGCGCATCGCGCTAACAATATTATTTGTTCGAGTATTCATTGCTCAATAATTACGCTACTCTCATTCAAATATTACCTTGGCATCAGAGATTTTTGCAGAAATTTCTGGATTGGGATTTTGAAGCATAAATTTAGCCAATGGAATTTCCAAATATTGACGATAGACTTTTTGAATGGATCGAGCGTTGTTACCGTTTTCTTCAATCTTTTTCAATAAAAACTCTTTTGTATCTTCCGAGATGTGAATTTTTTTATTGTTTTGATGAAGAGACTCACATGTTTTTTGAATCATTTTATCAAATATTTTCTTAAACTCGTTCTTCGAAATCTTATTAAATACAACAACATCGTCTAATCTAGCCAGAAATTCTGGCTTAAAAAAGTTCTCGATTGATTTTTTATATTTAGAATCTTGATCATCTTGAACTGGCAAGAAACCCATTGACGCTTTGGAAACTTGTTCGTGGCCAAGATTACTTGTGAGAATAATGATGGAGTTTGAGAAATCAATTTTGCGACTCATGCTGTCAGTCACATAGCCATCATCCAAAATTTGAAGCAGTAAATTGTTAATGTCTCTATGGGACTTTTCAATTTCGTCAAAAAGAATTACGCTGTTTGGTCGATTTCTAACGAACTCTGTTAGTATGCCGCCTTCTTCGCATTTGACATATCCGATAGCAGAGCCAATTAATTTATTGATTGAGCTTGACTCTTGATACTCGCTCATGTCAAGTTTCAATAAACTCTTTTCATTGCCAAAGAATTTTTCAGCAATCAACTTGGCTGTCCAAGTTTTGCCAACTCCTGTTGGGCCAACAAATAAAAATTTGCCCATTGGTTTGTTTTTTGGTTTAAGACCAGCTTTCGAGCAGATTAGAATATCGCTGATTTTTACCAAAGCCTCATCTTGTCCAAAAATATCATTTTTAAGAGTCTCGAAAATGTCTTCATTTTGTAGGTTATTTGCGAAAATAATTTTATTTTTATTGATTCCTAACTTTTCAGAAAACACATCAATGATATGATCTGTTGAGATTGGAACAAATTTGCGACCTTTTTCAGACCATTCAATTAGTTTTTGGCCAAACTCCTCAATCATTTTTTCGCACTCGTTTGAGTGTTTTGGGTTCTTGATGTTGTTGAGGTTCTTTTGGATTTTCTTTTCAAGATTCTTGATTTTTTTAGGAATAGCAAAGTTAGCAATTTTTACTCTTGATCCTAGCAAATCCAGCATGTCGAAAGCTTTGTCAGGAAATTTTTTGTAAGGAACATATTTCTCACAAAGGAAAATAATGTCTTCAATAATCTGTTCTGAATAAACCACTCCATGAAAGTCTTCAAATTGTTTTTTTGAGGACATGAGAATCTTTTTGGTTTGAAGATTGTCTGGCTCTTCAATTGTAATAGCTTCAAAGCGGCGTTTTAACGCACCGTCCTTCTCAAACAGCTTCTTGTATTCAGCATGTGTTGTAGCGCCAATACAAGTGATTTCTCCGCGAGCCAAAGCAGGTTTGAGCATGTTTGCCACATCTAGCGCTCCCTCTCCATTACCAGCACCAATCATAGTGTGAATTTCATCAATAAAAATGATAAAATTGCTATTTTCTTTTAGTTCATCAAGAAGCCCTTGGAATCTTTGCTCAAATTGGCCGCGATATTTTGTGCCAGCGATCATGGATGCCATGTTCAATGAAATCAAAATCTTGTTCTTTAATAGAGGAGTGGTTTCATCAACAATAATCTTGTAAGCCAAACCTTCAACGATGGCTGTTTTGCCTACGCCAGGATCGCCAATGAGAATAATGTTATTCTTTGTTTTTCTCAAGAAAGTCTCTGCAAGAGTTGCGATTTCAACATCTCTGCCATAGACATTATTTAATTTATTATTTGTGGCTAGTTCGGTTAGATTTGTGCAGTATTTTTTAACATAAGTCTGCTTGATAGCAGTGTCTTCTTGAGTTTCGGGTTCTGTTTCGACTTTTTTCTTGACAGAATTTGGGTCCAAATGATTAATTAATAATTCGGCAAAATCATCAATTGGAAAATGTTTGTGTTCCAAAAATCCACGCACTGTTGGAGAAGTAACTATTAAAGCATATAAAATATGCTCTACGCCAATGTATTCCTGTTTTAAATTGCCGCTTGTTTCGTTTGCGAATTTAAGTATTTCTTCAATTTCATTATGCCAAGTCTTTTCATTAGCTTTCTTTTTAAAGAAGTCTGGATGATTCCCTTCTACAAAAGGAATAATCTTTTCTGCCAATTCATATTGATTAACCATGAATGGACGCAAAACAGTTCGGAACATAGGATAATCTAATTCCATGATGGCCTTAAACATGTGTGCGCAATTGATTCTCTCATGCCCCAAAGACTTCGCAAGTTCTTGGGCTTGCTCCAGGGCTTTTTTGACACGCGGCGTCAAGTTAAGTTTTTTCATCCTCATGTTTTTACACTATTTAATTTCAGACAGTTTCATATAAATTTTCTCATCCAAGATCGCCAGTTTATCTATAAATAATATGTCTTCTCCTTTTTTACCAGTTATGATCACGATGCTTTCTTCTTTTGGCAATTTATTGCCGTTATCAAGATATTCTGTTAGTCTGGCTTTTTGACGAGAATCAAGAAGCATAGCTTTTACTTTTCCTGTTTCATCAGCGATTTCAAGTTTTGCATATTTGTTTCCATTAGAGCTTTTCTTGCGGAAGCAGTCTTTTACAACGCCTACAATACGCACGTTTTCATTGATGTCAAGAGAGTTGAAAGTCATGCAATTCACATATTTTTCTGAATCTTCCTCGGAAAAGATATTTTTAACAATTTGCGAATAAGAGTATCCAAGCAATTTAGTTTCAAAATACCAATTGGCAAATTTTGGATATTTTGAGTTTTTGTCATAGATTTCTCGATAGCCAGCATATTTTTGCTTGAAGGTTTGAAACCTTTTGTCGCTCATGATCGGTTTGTTATCATCGCCAATTTGTTTATTTTTGACGCAATCATGAATTGTTTTCAAAATATCAAAGTCATATTTCTCGCCCAAAGAGCAAAACAAACGCTTCTCTCTATCAGTTAGAATGTTAAATGACTGAGCTTCCAACACCATTCGGCAGCGATCTTCTGAAAAACTATTCAATGCTCCAGCTTGTACAAGCGCAGACAAAGCACCAATATTTAATCCAGCTTGCTTGGCTACTGAAAAAACATCATATTTGTTTTTTAATTCAGCATTGCAAAACTCCAGTAGAGCACTCATGGTATTGTCTGAAATGCCTTTGATGCTGTTTAATCCATAACGAATATCTTTTTTCTCGATTGAGAAGTCCGTCTTGGATTTTGTGAGGTCTGGGGCCAAAAGCTTCATATCGAAATAAGGAAGCTCTTGGGTGATTTTGTTAATCTCTGAGTATGAATCAGGCTCAAACTGTGTCATTTTCAACAAACTCAAAAAGAAATACTGAGGATGTTTAAACTTTAGATAAAGAGTCCACGCAGCAAGAAT
>Ga0114976_10000076_pt1 | contig 52598 bp, 65 predicted proteins | sample S_130805_EF_Meta_FD_87319 | JGI IMG/M metagenome (GOLD analysis project Ga0114976, IMG submission 87319) | Freshwater microbial communities from Lake Simoncouche, Canada to study carbon cycling - S_130805_EF_MetaG | ecosystem: Environmental > Aquatic > Freshwater > Lake | place: Lake... | reverse complement strand
CATGAGCCATTAGCTGTTGTGCCACTAGCACGAACTTGCCAATTGTAATGTCCATTATTTGTGATACCTAAAATACTAACTGCTGTTAAAATTGTAATAGCATCTAAACTTGCCTGCTTCAATCTCAATGAGATTACAGGATAATATGTTCCTGAACTTGGCAAATCTGTTGGTGTTAAAACTGGTGTTGTTACTGCCTGCTGAAAACCACGGAGTTCATAACCGCCTTCAGATATAACAGTTGAACATATTTGTTTTAGTGTGCTGTTACTTGATACAACACCTTTATTTTTAATCTCATATCTTAATGGCAATGATGCTGTTGTTATGTATGTCGATTGTAATATGTTAGCATGATGGAATGTGTGACATAAAACAAATTGACCATCAATAATAAATCCTGTTCTTACAGAACCAAGACCTAACCATTCAATGTCCATCCAAAGAATCTGTGCTTTTGATATGTCAAGTGTCATGCCTGATGGACCAGTTCCGTCCATTGTATCAACATTCCAGTCATTCTGTGAAACACTATTCTCAATTACCGTTCCTGTAACGCTACTTCTCTCTACAAATTTTAATGTGTTATCATCTAATTCAAGATAGATTCCGTTGTTTGCACCATAATAGCCAACTCGTTGACGAAGATTAGTTTTAGCTGGTTCCATAACAAAGGTTGACATAATCAGTAATGATTTACCTGGCTGATATGAAAACACTTTGTAAGTTTCACGAATTATTTCATTGTTTGCCTGCACATTCATTGATAAATCAACAAGACCTTGATTAGTATTGAATGTGATAGTCGTATTTGCTGTATTCGATGTTGCCCAGAGTCCGTTGTCTCTGTATCTATGACTTGAATCAAATAATGTGATAGGTTGTGAAATACGAAGTCTACCGAAAGCATCAACAGATGTGCCGCCAGTACCACCGGCTACATTACCATACTTGTCAGCTAACATGACCACCTCGTAGATGGTCTTGTTATTGTTTAAGAACTCATTTGTCTGTGTGCTAAACTGTGTCATGTATCAGCAATTCCAACGGCGTAGCGCCTTGTTAATTCTTGAATCTGGGTCACGTGAAGTCTTTGCAGATGTTAATTTCTTTTTCATGCCGCCCATTCTTCTGCAAAATGATAATCTACGCTTTGCTCTTTTACCTGTAGGTTTCTTTTCAGTAACAGCAGTTTTTAACTTTGAACCTGGATTCTCACGGCGATATGCATTAACCGCTGCTTGACTCAGACCATCAGTCTTGTCTTTACGATTAACGTCTTGCCAATCTTCGTTTACTTCCTCATTCATTTTATAACCACGGCTTTTCAAATCAGCAACAACATCTTCATGTGATTTATTATGTTGTTCTTTCTTTTTTGATTTTGTATGTTCAACTTCATAGTTATAACCGCCTTCGCCAGGCTTTTGCCAAATATATGCTTTGCCGTGTTCTGCATGTCTTAGAATACCAACAAGTTTGGCTTCATCAACTTGCTCAACTTCCTCTTTCACATGACCATATTTCTTTTTATACCAATCAGGCATACCATTCTTTTGTCTGAAATAGCGAACTGTTGCGGAATCGTTTGCTTGGTCACGATATTTGTTTTCTGCTGCTGTGTTATGACTTTTCATTGCCTCTGCTGCTTTATGTGCATCTTTAGCAATATAAGTTAATTCAGCATCAGTTTTCTTGTGATACTCATGTCCCTCTAATGGATGTCTCTGCGAAGGACGACCTTCTGTGATGTGTTGTTTTAATGATTTCATGAAATGTTTCCTTTTTTCGTTCTGAATGATGATAGACTAATTCCTTGTTTTTTCAATTCATCCTCTTTCTGGTCACCAATACTTGCACCAGTTTCATCACCAGTTAGTTCTGAAACAGCTTTGCCTGTGTTTCTATCTATTTTCTCTTTATTATAGCCAGACATAGGCATGCCGACTTCTGTTCCATAATCAATCTCATTTATTGTCTTTTTTGTTTTCAATTTGACGAAATATGATTTTCCACTTTTCTCGACTTCGCCATTTTTTCGATGTGCTTCCTTTGCTGCATTATCACGAATTGCAAATTTTCTCTTTTTTCCGTCTTTATCGCATAGATAATCTTTTGATTCACGGACAATTCCTGTACCAAGCGTCAGAACATTCAGTGCACCGTTATCAGATAGGGTTGTTCCTGTGTGTTCTTTAACATCTGTCTTTAACAGTTTCAATGTCTTAGTTACTTCCTCTGCACTGTCACCGGTCACTGTTATTGAAACAGCTTCATTGATGAAATTATCAAAATCAGTATTGACATGTTCTTTTACTTTAACTGGCTTTTTCTTTCTTGGTAGTCCTGAACCTGAATCTGAAATGGCTATCTCAACCTTTGGTGTTTTATACTTACCAACTTCGACCAATTTATTATGAACAGAGTGGTGTGTTACTTTACCATTCTTTCCATATCTACCAAAACCCAAGTATGAAAGACCTAACTTCATTGCTTCCTGATATGCACCAGATTCTGTTGATGAAGGAACTCTCTGTGTTCCCTTTTTGTCTATAGGTAGAGTATCTTTTTTATTTAATTCGTTTGCTATCCAAAATTTTGATACATCATTCCCAGGAGCTTTTGATGTGAACTCTTTTACTTTTTTGAATATGTTCTGAAGTTCTTGTTTTTTCTGCTTAACGATTTCTAGGTCAGCACTTCTCAAATCTTCTGAATTATCAAATTCCATATATTTGTCACCAAACAGTTTTGCATATTCTGTTCTGCTCTTTTGAACACCATCCCATTTTTCTTTTCTTATGTTCTCAGGTACAGTTCTACCGCCACGTTGACCGCGTTCGATGTTTCTCTGTTGTGATACTTCATCACGGGTATTAACAAGAACCATTGATGTGTCATATCCTAATTCTTCTAGTTTCTTTTTGATGGTTGAAACCTTCTCATAATCATCACCTGTTCCGTTGATGATTAGACCATTTCTACCAAGGAGAGATAGTCTCTGGCGCAATTCTGTAACACTTTTTGCACGACCACGAACAAAGTCTCTCTGTTCGCGCTCAGATTCTGGCATCTTCATATTCAGACCTTCTTTATCCATCAAGAACTCAAATGCTTTGTCTGAATTGATTTCTACTAACCCATGACCATCAAGTGTGTTACTTAACACATAGTCTTTTCCTGAACCTGGTCCACCTGCTAGAAATACAGCTTTGAAAATAGCTTTGTCATGAACGCCTTCGATTATCAGTTTCTCAAAAATTGTGTCCATATCTGGTTGAACGAATTCGTGTATATTCATAGATAGTCTGATTGTTCGCATTAAACTTTTAGTTTCGTTATCTGATAGAGTTTCAGGTATACCTTTCCTGAAAGTCTTAAAATCGTTTTTTACTGCTGCTTCGCGCATTTTTGTACCAGACATTCCAGCAGCGCCATCAGCATCAGGGTCGCGTTCGCCTGCTGAAATGACTTCTGCACTTTCAAAATTAAACTCTTTACCATTATACTTATCAAACAATTTCTGGTATTCTGCGATTCTATCTGAACCAGCTACCATAACTATTTTGCTGTATTTTTGCTTACTTAGATGTTTAGCGACTTCAATGAACGTGCGGACATCTTCATTTGCCTGCTCAAAATTGGCATATGAAAACATCTTACGAAGGTATTTTATTTTCTGCTGGACAGAAAGAGGATTTTTCTTTGAATCTTGGCTGCGTGAAGCATATATTACATGGTCAGCACCAAGTTTTTTTGCTGTATCGACTACTTTTTTGACCAATAAACCATGACCTATTGTCGGTGGATTGAATCGACCAAACGCGAAAACGATTGTTTTATTTTTATTGGCTTCTGCCAAAAACTCTGAAAAATGCATTTTTGCCTCTACAGCAAGTTGTTTATGTCTTATTTATATATTTATATGTTTCAACATAGTCTGTGCATACACCAAAAGGTTGAATTTCTTCTATCACTTTTGTATTCCAGTATTGCTCTGGCATGACCAGAACTGTAAAATCATCGACTTTTGTTTTACCTGGATATGCCCATATTATGTTCTTATTGGTTAGTGTGTAATCATCGGTATTGTGCCAAAAGTAATGAGGGAAAAACTCTAACTGTGAACAGTACCTTAGTGCTTCGGCATTTTTACAATGAATCCATAGATGTGCAACATGTTGAAATAACCATTCTTGGTTAATCACATATTCACATTCATCATGGCCAAGATAGAGTTTTTGTTTGTGAACACGCAAATCAATCTCAACATCAAACACTAGATTTTCAGAAATTATTCTATCAATATGTTCAGGATTATTCTCATTTGACTTATCTGGTCCGTTTAAGTTACCACGGTGTGATATTATCAACATTAATAATACTCTCTCTTACCACCTTTTCGGACAACACAATTCATAATTTTTTGTGATATGATGTTAAGACCACAATCATTTATTGCATTCAAGAGCAGTCCATGTGGTGGATTATCGGCACTATTTGGATACTTCAAATTGAAAAATTCATTTAACATGAAGTTTGATAGCTCAACCATCTTGTCACGATTCGTAATGAAGATACAATCATTAGGAAACACGTTTCCTGAATCGACTGTGATACTGTTTTCTATGTCTTGAAAGCTGAATTTTTCATAAATCAAATCGCACCGAGTTTTAATAACACAATCATACTTGCTTTCTGCTTCAAAGTGTTTCATCATTTGAATACCAATATTGAACTTTCTATATTGTTTATAGCAAATATCCAAATCCTTTAATGCAGAGTGCATTCTCTCTTGGTCTTTTCTGATATCGACTTCATTTTCAATACAGAAACCTTTAACATTAAAACCATCAAACTTCGATGATATCTGCTCTGTTGTCAGAACAACATCATCAAAGTCTCTTATTCGACCCTTTATGAACGGATGATGGTCATACTGTAAATTGTATGTTGAAACATAAATGTCAGGATTCAAGTGACTGAATGTATCATGAAAACTCTTTTTACATTCATCCCATGTTCTGATATTGCCTACAAGAATGATTGCAGTTTTCATGGCTTTAAAATATATGCTGTCGGTGCTTTTATAAGAGTATTTTGTAGCTCAAGACCAAATTCTTTGACAAATCTATCAACAGCATTCGATTCACTCCAGCTATGATATGCGTATTCATCAAATACGACAACACCACCGGATTGAACTCTATCCCACAAACTCACTAAAGCACTATATGTTGGTTCTTCTAAGTCCATGTCCAAATAGAGAATACTGATTCTAAGACCAGGTTTATCCTGTAAGTATTGACTTGCTGTTTTACATATATCACCACCAACTAAATTAAATCTATTATCACTGAAACCAGCGTTCCGTATTTTATTAGCGATACCTGAAATTGAGATTTCATCATTTTTTAGATTGACATCCCTATTAAAGACTTGCCGCATTGTTTCTCTGTCAACATCGTCTTTCAGTTCATCAACAAAACTTGAATCAAAAAAATCAAAGCCAATCACTTTTTTCAGACTATTGGGTTCACACACATCCAATATCTTCAACCAAGAAAGCAATCCAGAACCTTTAAATACTCCACATTCAACTATATCACCATGAAGTTTTTTAGTCATATCATAAAAACATTTCCGTGCCAGGAGTTTATTGAAAACGTTTCTATCATTACTGAAAATGAAGTCATTGAAACTATCATAAACTTTTTGATTAATATTAACACTACTTTCTATATTGTATAAATTTGCCATTATATTCCTCAATTAACTATTTAACCATTCTTTTACAGGTCCTTCTCTATCACCACTTCTATTATCTGAGATAATACCATGATACTTATGAATCACAAAACACTTGTCCGTTCCGATAAAGTGTGGAACAAGATTATGAAATTTAGCACCACCCCAACTTGAATACTCTAAATTTATTTTGTCGAGTAGTTTAACAGTAATGAAATGACATGAAAAATCTGTTATGACATAACAAGATGTAAATCGTATCTGTTCATCTGTTACACTTACACCAGGACGATTGTGAAAGTCATTGTTATTGCTGCCTGTTTGGTCCTCAACGAAAAATGTTTTTTCATCTGAACTTATATATTGCTGTCTATCAGAATACTCCAGTATCTCATTATTACCAATTCGCTCTTTAGCACATATAAACGGTGCAACAAAATAAACATCGCCATCAGGTAAATTTAAAATTTCATTGAAGTAATTTACAGATAGAACACTATCAGATTTCAATATTAATACTCTATCATCATCTGAATAGTTCTGTTTCATATATGATGAAATTGTTGCAACATCAGCACCAAGAGATTTTGGTGTCTTTTCATCATAATTAAATATTCTCAACTCATTGAAAAAATTACCAAGATTATAAAGCTGAAACAAATTCACAAGAAATGAATTAGGTAATTCATGCTGGTGTGTATTATACAGATAAAGACAATCGAATTTTTTATCTGTTGGTGTTTGCTTTGATAAACTGTAAAATGTCACCTCAGCATGATTTTTTGTTAATGTTGAGTGTGTGATAAAGAAAACTATATTTTTCATTTATAGTGAGACAAAAAGTGATTCAAGTCCTCAGGTGTTCCAAGACCCCACATACCATCAATCTCTTTATTTCTAATTTTCTTACCATCTTGAATAGCTTCATTGAATACAGGACATACATAAAACTCATTGTTTGTTCTGATATTCTTTGATATCATCTGTTCAGCATATTTAACATAGTCAGAACCTTTTTTCCAGTAATAGATACCAACTGTAGCGTTATCTGAAATAGGATTCTTTTCTGCAACTTCATTAATAAATCCATCATCACCAATCTTAGCGAATGACCACTTAGGATGTGTTGCTTTGAATGTTACTATTCCACCGTCAATATTGTCTGCTGTGAATGCGTAGAGACATTCATTTGAGTTCCACTCTACGAACTGGTCAGAATTTGCCATCAAAAGTGGTTCATCATTATCAATCAATTCTTTTGCAAGTAATGTGGTACATGCAGCACCCTCAGTGATACCATCGACTTGAACGATATCGCAATTTGGTGCGATTAGATTCAACATCTGTTTGAGATTGTATTTCTCATAATGTTCTTTTTGGACAAGGAAGATATAATGTGCATCAACATTAAGATTCTGAACAACAACCTGAATCATTGGTGTGCCATTAACTTCAATCAAAGGTTTAGGAAACGTATAACCTGCTTGTGTAAATCTGCTTCCTGCACCTGCCATAGGAATAAGAACATTCATTTTTTTATTTCTCCAAGGTACATTAGTTCGTTTAGTATCATTCAGAATATCTACTGCTTCAAGTATTTTATGCATCGTTAAATCATATGGGTCTTTTACTGGCACAAGATGTGCACCAGAATTCAGTGCACCTTCTCTACCGATATGACTATCTTCAATAATCACTGTATTTTTAGGTAGAACATTCAGTGCTGTCATGCATTTCCAATACATTTCAGGAAATGGTTTTGTTCGACTTACATCTTCATTGCTTACAAAATAATCAACATACTTTAAAACACCGATGCTGAGTAGTGATAACTTAACCGTTTCACGAATCGAATTGCTTGCAACAGCAATTTTTATGTCTTGATTTCTCAAAAACATAAACATATCAACTAGCATATGATTAACAGGAAATTCTTCTATCAATCGAAGTGTTGCTGATTGTTTGTTTCTCCATACTAAATCGAAATATTCTCTGTTCAATCCCTTTTCAGCAGATAGCATTTCTAACTTCTTGGTCGTATTGAGTCCATCATACCTACTTAAATGCTCCTCTTTAGTAATGACCATTCTGCTATCAACCATTTCAAGTGCAGAGTTTAATGCATGATAGTGTAATTCTCTACTATCAATTAATACACCATCTAAATCAAATATTATTAGTTTGTTCATACTGTTTCATTAAAAGAATTAAAAAGAACGAATGGGTCATGACCCAACTGATGGTCAGGTATTGTGTGTAATTCAAACGATTCAGGTTTGATTAGATATGATAGTAACCAAAGACCTTGGTCATCATCTACCATATCAATGTCTAATAGCTTATTAAAACTTTTTTCCATCAGGCTTAACATTTCTGGCCACATCTTTTTATGTGCAACAACTTTTGCGCCTAGAATATAAACATCATTTGTGCCAACAATCGTTTCGATTGATTTACCGTCATAGTTTTTATATGAGAATAGATGAATTTTTTCTTGATTGAAATTATAGTTCCACTTTTCGCTGCTTGGTATATTGCTTTCGCTGCGACAATAGCCAAAATCAATCCATGCTACCATATCATTCTTAACAAGATTGTTTTGTATTGCGATGTTAGGAAACAAAGGTTTCAAATTAGTAACAAGAACATAATCCTGATTCCAGTATTCAGGATTTTTCATCTGTGAAGGATGTATTCTCTGAATGAAACTTTGTTTTTCTTGTATGTCTTTAATGACTTTTCTCATTTCTGAGAACTGTTCAATAACATCAAATGGCACAACTGTAACAGCAGCATTGCATCCAACACATATTCCTTTTACTTTTTCAACTAAATCGGAAGATGTGAAAACGGTTATGTCAGTATGCAGTTTAGTTAGATGCTTGAATCGTTCAAGGTAAACATCTGCCGACCTTTGGAGATAGTGGGGTAAACCTTTATCAGGTGTCCAATCACCACGACCTATATCATAAAATGCAGTAACAATAGAAATATTATCCATATTTTTTCTCAATAAATTCTTTCCATTGTGGTATTCTATCATACTGGTGTGCGATTGTAAAGACTTCGCCTGTTGATGTCGCAATATTACCATCTACCATTATAGGACTTGACTCAAGTAATTTTGGTCCGAATTCATCTATTTTACTTGGGTCAGCGGTTGTTCCTAATTGGCATGCCCATGCATCCTCTGATTTTGCATAAACATTTGTCGATTTATATGGCTCCATTGATACCATAAAATTGAATGTCGATTGGTCACAAATAGGAATAGGACGATTGATTGCAGCAGTAAAGATATTGATACACAAATCACGTATGGCATATCCTCTGCCAGCAAGAACACCTACGTTATAGATTTCTTTATCTTTAAACTTATTGTGGATGTATGGACCATATGTCTCAAGGAGATTCTGATTACCCCATGGTTCATCCTCATACAGCATACTCTCAGATGAAAATATACACTGTTTTCCTGAATTCAGTAATACCTTTTCAAGATACTCAACAGGATTTTTCTGAAAAACGACATCCTTAACATCTGTTGTGATTACGAATCTATAATCTTTATCACTCAAATAATCATAGATGTGCAGGAATCTCTCGACATGAACAGCAAGTCTTGAATTGTAAACTAAGTCACCATTATCATTTTGACCGAAACCAACAACTTTAAAGCCAGCATCAGCAACTTTAACAACAGTCTCTTTATCACAATTCATCAAAAATAATACTTTATCACCCTCAAACCCGGATTGATTTATGGAATTAATCCAGTATTTTAATTTTGACCAATCATAATTCGTTGAACAACCAATTATCAAATCACGCATAACAACTCCATTAAAAAATTACTTATCTTTTATATAGTTCTTAAAATTAACAATCCTTGGGTTAACTTGACCAGGTGTATCTTTGACATAATTGTTTACCAATGTGTCTGTTCCCTCTTGACCTGCACCAGATTGAGGTAGTATATCAGGTTTGATTTCTTCTGCTACCATCTTAGCTAATAGTCTTGGCTCAACGCCCTTAAATCCCTTTGCTACTCTTGCTGCATAATATGAAACATCATGATTCCTTTCTGTTTTTCTTTTTAACACATCTTTCAATGCTTCTAATGCTTTTTTATAATTGTCTTTAAAAAACAATTTACCAATGTTGCCGTAGTCTTCCTTTATCTGAGACATGTTATCCTCTGGTTAAATTTAATATTTTCTGAATTTGTGTTTCAAGTGCCGTTCTTCGATTAGGCCATTTAATTATAGGTTGGTCTGCTGTTTTTAGAAGTTTCATCAAGAAAGGCAAAATCAATTTCTCAACTTGCTGTAATCTTGCTTTATACTCCTCAACAGTTTCCTCTTTCTCAGCAATAACATCAGTATATTCTTCCTCGTCAACAGCGGTAAAACCGAAGTCATGGGAATCATCATATTCATCAAGTATTTTATTTATATCGAATTTAATTTCTGGCATTATTTATTCCAATTCTTTGCGGAATTAAAGTTTTGTTGACTGAATTCAAGTCTATCAACAAGTTTAACTGCATTACCCTTTAGTTTATCAACCGCCACAAAACCTTCTGGTGCTGTTATTCTGAATCCATCATCTGTTCGGACAAATGTTTTCGTTACTTGATTCATTTGTCCTAACTTATTGACAATCATCAATTTAGCTTCAACAATCTTATTCTGTAAATCAAGAATTAATTTTATCTGTTCTGCGCTCTGACGATAGAATCTCATAACCTCATTCTTTTCAATCAATCGCTTTTCTTTGGTATCAGATTTTTTAGCAGATAATATTTCTTTATTCATTCTATCTTCAACCCACTTAATAAGCTGTGTTGTATGTAGTGCTGTATTTTTTATTGCTTCACCAGCACGAACTTTTGTATTATTGAATGTTTTTATCTGTATCTTATATACTTCACTTGATGCTATTCGATTAAGAGTGAGAGCATTAAGCTGATTAAAGATACGTCCTGCATCAGATAGAATGCCTGTAATCTGAATAGTTTCTTGTTTTGTGAATGATGCTGTACCTGATGCATCAATGAATGATGCGTCCCTGAACCAAACATCTTTTGTGGGTTTCAATCTACCAATATCAATATTGAAGGATGACTTCATATCTTCAATAGATTTACCTGTGTATGATGTATGAAATACTATACCCATTTGTGCAACAGATATACTCTTAGCTAACTTGAAATCTTCAGGAACAGCATATACGATTGTATTGGGCTGAAATGTGATATAGCTTTGACCATCAATGACTTGCTTTTGTAAATCATCATTTGTGAACATCATATCGCCTTGCAGAATGCCGTCGATACCCAACTTAGGTAAGTATCGTAGAGCAATCTTCAATTTCTCATTCAATCCCTCTGATGGATGATTGTTATCAATATCTTCATCTGTGTAATTCAGCTTTGCATTTTTTGCAAAAACACTTTTTGTTCCAACAAAAAACTTACCATTTTCTGGATTGATACCACAGATGATAGCCGGTGCACCATCCCATTTTGTTGTTGTGAATACTTTAGTGTCTGCATGACCAGCAAGCATATCACGTAATGAACGTAAGAAATTGATTGAATCTCTTGCACCTCTAATACCATCATTCAATACGGAATCTTCCAGGTGTTCCAGATGAACGTTCTTGCCGTCGGTTGCTTCTGTTAAAAATTGTGAGAAGTTCATTCAAAACATCCTAAATTTAATTGGTTCTTTATTATGGCTACACTTTTTCCATCAACTGGTGCAATATTGTATGGTGATTTACTTTTCATACTAAATTGCATTTCAAAGGTAAACTGATAATTACCGCCACCTTTATATTGAACTCTTGCCCTAAAAGTAGCCTTAGCGGATTGTCCGAATGTTGGAACTCCTTTTAATTTTAATGGATTTTTTTTACCCATCAAATAAAAACCATGTGTTCCAACATTTACATAATAAGTTTTCTTTTTGTTATAATATTCTTCAATTTTTGTTGCAGGAATTTCACCACGAATATCTGAAAACGTATCTCTATCTCTCTCATATCTTTTTTGTGGTGTTTTCTTTCCGGCTGTTGCTTCCCACAAAAAATCCTTATCACGTTTATAAGGTACCTCTTTCCACTTTTTCTTTATTAAATCGAATAGTTTGACTTCATCAGCAAGTTCTTTGATGAATATTTTTTCATCATCATCTTTTTTAATGTCACCAAATTTCCAAGGATTTTTCTTATCTTTTATATCATACTTCATGACAAGAGAACCAGCGGATGCAGCAGTTATTTTCAATTCACAACCAGATTTTTGACCCTTATATTCAAGCATCAAATCTGGTTGGTCATGTCCTGCGCCCGCTGGAACAAAATTCTTTGGAACCAATTTGAGTGGTTTCAATACATTAGCAGCATTAATTTCGTATTGAAACCCTTGTTGTGCAGCCATTTAAATACTCCTTTTTGTTGAGTATTTATACTTTAATTCCGCCGAACTTAGCTTTGAAATTATGTCGATTATTCGATTCATATAGAGGCGTTTCATCTTGTATTTGTCCTGAATCAACAATTTTCTGTGCATTAGCCTCTACATCATACAATTTCATCTTCGATTTGTCAACACCTATAACAAATTTCTTGTTTATGGTGGGTGAACCATAGCGATTTTTAAGCTGTTTCACCATAATCTGGTTCAATTGCTCTAACTCCTCACTTGAAATCAGTGCAAACATGAAGTCTGCCGTTGCTGGTAGACCGAAGGATTCACTGGTATCTTCAAGACCAAGGTCTGTGTTACTGAAACCACTCCGTGTTGTCTGTGTCGCAGAAAAGATAGGCACATTGAATTCAACAGCAAGACCACGAAGTTCTTCGGCAATTGCTTTGATGTAAGTATAAGAGTTCACAGATGGACTTATTTTCATGCGTGACGAACAACAAATATTCAAATAATCAATAAAAATGATATCAGGATAAAAGTTCTTTTTAAGTCTCAATTCATTCAACAGTGACCTGAAGTGACCGGAATGTGCTGATGCTGTAGGATATTCTTTAATAATCAGTTTACCCTGAACCTTAGACCGCATTGCACTGAATTTTCTGTCATAATCTTCACGTGATATCACATGTAAATCATCAAGTGCTATGTTCAGTAGATTCGCATCAATACGTTCAGCAATTCGTTCTTCTGCCATTTCCATTGTAACATACAAGACATTAAAGCCTTGACTGATACATGATGCTGACATATGACACATGAACAGTGATTTACCAACGCCAGTACCTGCAAGTGCAATGTTAAGTGTCTTAGAAGGAACACCACCTTTTGTTATCTTATTGAAAAAGTCTAAGTCAAAGGGTATTTTCTTTTCTTTTCTATGATAGAAATCATACCGAGAATCATGTTGATTGATATAATCATGACCAACGTTTGAGTCAAATGAAACACCAAGCGCATTCGACAAGAGTTCAGGAATCTGTCCTTTTGTCTTTGTGTTGGATTTATTATCAAGAATCGAAACCGATTCCATGATAGCATTGAAGATTGCTTTGTCTTGACAGAACTTTTCTGTTTGTTCAATCAACCATTCAATTGGTGTTGCTTCATCTTTTGATTGGTGCAACTCATTTAGAATCTCATTTACACCTTTCAACTGTTCATCTGTTACATCTTTTCTTTCATTGAAATTGATAATCAGCGATTCATATGTGGGTAAATTTTTATATTTGTTTACATATGCATCAATTTCAGTAAATAGAAGTCTTTCATTTCCATCTGTGAAGTATTGATTTGAAATAAACGGTAAAACTTTTCGTGTATATTCCTCACAATAAATCAGGTTCTTCAGGATTGTCTGCTCTAGTCTCATTATTCACCAATAGTTCTGTTAATATATCACCCACAAGTATAGCAAATTTTTCGTCGGCAATCAACTGTTCTTGTGTTAGATTACCAGTCTTAAAAATTTCATAATTGTAGGACAATTTAGGATATCCATCTGATTCAGAAAACTTAGCATAAACATAATAATAAATCACATCACGGTATTCACCCCGTAAAAGGTGAATACCGCTTAAATCGCTATCTTCAAAATGATGGAATTTATAGTCAACACCTTCTTTTAGTGTCTTATTCTTCCTGAACAGAGACTTCAGTTTTTCCCATAATATTTCCATTTGCAATCGCATATTTTTGCCTAATGTATGTTTTAAATTCTTCGTTTGCTAGAATTTCATCCCAGAATTCTGCTGTCTGTGTTGCATCAAGGCGATATTTCTGACCAGTTTCACCTGTTGTCTTATCGACTTTTGCGTACCAACCATTTGATGGTTTGATAACAAAGCCACCCTCAAGTGCAACATCAAGTAGACCAGAATACTTATTCATACCACCATCAAATGAAACAGTGATAGGTATCTTAGACTTTTCTTTTACATAGCGTGATTTCTCAACATTAATGATAAAGTTATAGCCAAGAAGTTCTGTACCATCTTTATCTTGTTGACGACCGATAATGAAAATGTTATCAGCAGAGTAATAAGAACCTGTTCCACCGCCAACGATATCTTTTGGGAACATACCAATTTCTTTATAGGTATGATTAACAACAACCATTGGAATATCTTTAAGAGTCAGATGCGGTGTGACCATACGGAACAAACTCTTAATCTGTTTTGCACGTGACATATCAGCAACAGACTTGCCATCAAGAGCATCTTCAACCTCTTTCTTAGATGCAAGATTACCAATAGAGTCAATGACAATAAACAATCTCTCACCACGCTCAATGTCTTTTAACTGCTGCATGATATCAAACTTCAATTGTTCGATATCTGTAATTGGTGTGTGAATGACACGTTCCATATCAATTTCAAATGATTCAAAATATTTTATTGGTGTACCAAATTCTGAATCATAGAACAACATTACTGCATCATCATATTTCTGCATGTATGATTTAGCAAGTAATAGTGAGAATGCTGTTTTAAAATGCTTTGATGGACCAGCAAACATTGTAAGACCGGGTGTAAGACCACCTTCTAAGTCTGCTGACAAAGCAACATTCATCATAGGTACTTCTGTCTGAATCATATCTTTTTCAGAAAAGAATTTCGATTTAGACAAAATAGCACTGTCTTTAATTGTGCTATTCTTTTTAATCTTATCAAGTAAACTCATATTAATTCCTCTTAGTTTTTTTGGTATTGGTGGTACATAATAATTTTGTTCATCTTCATCGGAAAGAATTCTCACTATTGCCATTATGCAACTCTCTTATATTGTCTTTCTGGCGTATAAGGAAATTTGACCGGTACACGACTGTCTATTGAAGTGAAATATGATTTATAATCTTGTCCATTTTCATCTTGTAAAACTTCATAGAAAATTATTCCTTCAGAGTCATAAGCACCATTATCATCTTTGAACACATGAGAGCATCTTTTATTTTGCCAAAGAGTGCCACCACTTTGTTCAGCAACATCGTTCCACTCCCATTCTTCACCCGTTAATGGTGCGATAGGTTTAAATGATGCCAATGTCTTAAATAAATCTATTGTGTAATAAGCAGAAGAACCACTGTGTCCTTCATCATCAAAAACTTCAAGTAATTCTAATATGTGATTACATATAGATTCTTGCATTACATCCTTGAAAGCACCATTTTCATCTGTCCATCCTGCTGCTTTAAATTCTTGTCTTGCGTGGTTTTCATAATTATTCATATTTACCTCATTTCAAATACATCTTTTTTAGGGACTGTTATGTATGATTCTACACCATTAGATGCACTGGTGTCAACTCTTTTTCGCTGATTATATGTCTGATTAAAGGCAATTAATAACAATACCGCCAATGGGTCGAACACGATGATAATCATTATGATAACTATCCTTACTGCTTTATCTATGATTTCGGTATCAGTTTTTCCATATAAAAATTCAGCAATATACTTAATAGGACCCATTTCTACCGACAATTTATTACTCTCTCTTAAAAGAGGTAATTTTTGTTTGTTTAAATCAGATAGTTCCTGCTGAACAGCTTTGATATCTTTATCGGTATTTCTGCTTATCTTTGTTGCATCATCACCTGCTTTTTTCAACAGGTAATCTAATCTACCTTTTAATATCTTTTCTTGCTGCTCAATAGTTTTTATCTGAACACTATTGTCAGTAGATACAGAACTTGTTTCGATATGTGCCTTTGAGAGGAAGCCAAATATACCCATTGATGTAATTGTCATTAAAATGAAAATTGCCAGCAGGAAATATCCTCTCATGATTCTTGCAGTAACATTCCAGTTATTGTATAGGAATGAAACTGTTACTAACTTAGCACACTCTAAAACAGAACCCATTATGACGATATGCCAAAATGAGCCAGGAAAGATTTCCGTTAAACCTATGACAGAATAAAAAGCTGCGATTGCTGATAGTGCAATCGCAGCTATAAAGGTAAGAAAAATCATTCAAAAAAACGATTTAGAGTTATTGGTTCACTATCATTATTTTTCAAGAACTTTTTCAATTCATTATTCTCCTGATGTTTTTTAGTAGAAATAAAAACCAAATCTTTTTTTGGTGAAAAAGGTAGCAACAAACATTTTCCATTTGTAGGAAATACCATAGTTCTAAAAGGTATTCTTTTTTTTGCAGACTTCTCATAACTATCCAGTATTTGCGCTTTTAGATTAGGATAAAAATAACAATTGGGCATTTTATTCGTTTCAAATTTAGTTTCTTCACCGAATAATGTTTGAATAGTTAATGAATCTCTTGTTTGTTTTCTTTTATATAATTCAGCATCTATGACAGACTTAGTGAATATATCAGCATCATAAGCAAACCATTCTCCTCTTATATGCCTATCTGCATGTAAACTATGAAATTTCGATTCAACTAAAAAACTGTGATTATCATTATCACATTTAATGTAATGGATAACAGTCAATTCATTGGGATTTCCAATCTGAAGGTGAGATAGTCTATCTTCAATATTGTTAGATTTTCCAATTTTTATTGCATTAGATGTTTTATCAAGTATAAAATATACATACATAATATAAATCCTTAAAAGAAACTTTCAAGTGTGTTTACTTTCTCTGACTTCCAACCAATACAGTCAAGGATGATACTCACTGGTGCAAGAAACGTTTTTTCAAATTGCATATCATAGTCGATATATTGAGTAAGACCAAATTCAACAGGCAATCTAACCGGATACGAGATGACAGTATCTTTAAATGGATTTGGTTGTTTCAGATATGTGAACTTAATCTTTTCACCCTCTTGAATCAAAGGATACTTGTTTTCTAATTTCAATCTTTTCAGATGATAATTGTAGAGAATAGCACCCTTAACGTGAATAGGTGTGCCCTTTATATACAGATTGCTTCTATCTGAATAATCAGATATACCATTCACACCTCGAGGAAAAGAAATTTCTTCAACAGGAAGACTATTGAACTCCGACTTGAATTTGCTAATGAACATATGAACATCATTTTCATCGCCATTCAAAATCGTATGAATAATACCCTTCATTTTATTGCGTATCGAAGCTGGTGTTGAAGATTTAACCATCTCCAACCCCATGACCTTCATCTTCGGTTCACTGTATTGAACACCCTCATTGTTATAAACATTAAGGATATATCGTTTCTTCGCAGTCCATATACCTTTATCTGCAAGTGCTTCTCGCTTCATTTGCATTTTTTGTTTGTATGCATGAGCGTATTCAGCCAATTCCTTATAACTTTCATCAAGAAACTGTTGAATTTTATCTTCACAGATTTTGTCCATGAACGAGATTGTTTTCGCAGTATCTTGTGTCTGCGTGATAACCTTATCAACAAGCGGGCCAAAATTAAGATAAATTGAATCCGTATCCGATGCAATAACATAGTCTGTATTCGTTTTTAATAAATTGTTCATGAAAGAATTTAGTTTATTTTCAATCCAACGAATTGATAATTGACCAGCAAGAGTAACAGCAAGAGCAATTCTCAAGTCGTAGAATCTGAAATACTGTGAGCCTAAAGCACCATAAGCAGAGTTAAGACCCACTTTCTTCGCAAGCTGGAGATTATTATACCGTGAAACAAGTTTATTTAGTTCATATTTTTCGTCTGCGGTAGTCGCTTTCTCATATTGCTTTTGCGCTTCAATCATTTTCTTTTTGAACTTTTTTCTGTCCTCATACATTTCTTCAAGTAATTTAGGCAGAAAACCTTCTTTATCTGTTCTGAAAAACTGACCATTAGGTGTTATTGTTGCATCTTTAAGTTTAGATAAATCAACACGACAGTTAAGCATTTTCTCAACAGACACGCCCTGACTAATGATATCACGCATCACATCGGTGTAATCTTCTGGTTCAATCAGCGTTTCAGGAGACAAATTGTATTGCATCATCAAGTGAGGATAAAGTGAGTTCAAGTCAAAACTTGCTACCCACTTATGTAAACCTATCTTTGGTTCTTTAACATAAGCACCCTCAAATGCAGAGTCTTTATTACTGATTCGCATTGGTGGCACAATGATATTCTGTTTCAACAAATAGCAATATGTCAATGAATCCCACATTCTTGTCTGTGTGAAAACATCTGTGTAATTACTTTTTGTGTCATATGCGATAGTCAAGGCTAATTCAAAAAGTTTCAGTTTATCATCAAGAGCCAATACAAGGTCCAAGTCGATAATGTTATACTCAATAAATTTCTGAAAGTTCATTTTGTAAAGTTGGTGCAGATTATCATATTCATCATATGATAATTTCTTTCTACCCAATTCAACATTAGCGATATTATCAAGTCTATAAGATTCTTGTGATTTGCCATCTGGCGCATACCATTTGTATAGTTCTTGATAATCAAGTGTTGCGATACCCTGAATTTCATATGCTTTTTGTGTCTTGTTCATAATGAACACTTCGCGCTCATTAATGAAATTCCATGGAGATAATTTCTTTGCTTCATTCTCACCAAGAACTTTAGTGAACCGATTAATGATATAGGGTATATCGAAAAACTTTACGTTCCAGCCGCTGATTACATCAGGACATTCTTCAATCCATTCAGCAAGAAACTTTTTGCACAGGTCATGTTCATCTTTACATTTGATGTAAACAACATTACCTTCATCTTTGTTTACGAAATCACCACATGCAAATACGCGAGTCTTATGTTTAACATGAAATTTAATTGATATTGCAGTAATTGGTTCATTTGCAAGATATGGGTCAGGGAAACCATTCTCAGAACCAACCTCAATATCCATTACTGCTATATGAATCTTATCATAGTCCCAGTCGAAATCATTACCAAAACAATCAGCAATGAAAGCATATTCATACTTTGTATTGCCATAAATCTTGAAATTGTTTACATCTTTATAACTCTTAACAAAATCTCTTGCTTCCCTCATGGAAGGGAATTTCATAGGTTCTAAGAACTCACCTTTAAGAGTCTTGTAATTTGTTACTTTGTTAGAGGGCAAAAACAAAGTCGGCGCATATGGAATTTTCATCCTTATACGCCGACCGTCTTTTACACCTCTGTAGAGAATGTTGTTGCCAACATTCAAAACACTGGTATAATAATCACTCATTATTTTATAATCATATCTGCTGTTGCAATTTGAATTCCTGAACCAAAATGTTTGTTGTATTGATTTTGAAGTTCGACGTTTGGTGTATTGATAGTCAAAACGTCTTTTTTGTTAATCTGAATGCCTGTAGTAAATTCATCACAGAGTTCCAGAAATGGACTAAAGCCAACAGACAATTGACCATTTTGTGGCTGTGTCATAACAACAGCAGGTTTTTTCAGGATATAGAAATCTGGCATTTCATCTACATCAGAAATAACGTTCATACCGATTTTGAATGTGATAAACTTAATCATTTAGATTCACCTCAAAAGAAGGCTCAAGAACATCGAGGGTTACCCATTTTTTAGGGAAAAGCATTTCCCTGCCACGAAAATCTTCCATGTTATAAGTTGGGTCATCAACCAACCCAATCAATTCAACCTTATCATCCAATTCACGATGATACAGGTCATACTTATATGCCTTGGGCAGTTTCTTTTCCTCAGCAATTTTCTTAGCTACTTTCCAAAGCAAAACATTTTGAATGTCCATTTACACCTCTCATTAAAAATACTATTATATATTACAACCAATGTTATGTCAATAGAATTATTGACTTTTACCTACATACTTTTTGAAATCGGGTTCTTTCCAGTCTGCGGGTTTTAGAATTTTACCATCATCACGCTTAATAACTTTACCTGTTTCTGCATCTATCTTTTGCAGATTGGTTCGCGTGACTTCACCCCATGCACCATCAATATCAAACTGTTTCATGTAACAGTAACCTATGATAACCCAAATCATGTCCATGCAAGCATCTAGCTGTTCAACATCATCATTATCATTTACTGCATCAATAAATTCCTGAAATTCTTCATAAATCAATCTCAGGTATAACTTTTTATTGTTTTCAGATGATACTTGGTCACATGCGTCAATAAATTTTTTAACATCATTATGATACATAAATTATTTCGATGCCTTTTCTTTAGTGACTATTTTTCTAACGCGATTCTTTTCGACTTGATTTTCGATAAAGACTTTCTTGTAGAAACTATATTCTGATTTATCATCAATAAGTGCAAGCATACGCTTTGCGGGTTGATTCAATCTAAAGTTCTTATCAGTTTTCATTCTATCTCCATTTTAAAAGAGGGAGTTTCCTCCCTCATGTTTCACTCGTTTAAAAGTTGTGGTTTTTGAAACGAAATAGAGTTACCTATTTCAATTTTTTGTGGTTTATGTTCTTTAGGAATAATATTCTCCAATCCTACACGAAGAATACCATCTTTAAATTCAGCACCACAAACAACAACAGAATCAGCTAGTTTGAATGTCTTAGTGAATGCACGTGTTCCAATACCCTTGTAGAGATATTGGACATTCGATTCACTTTCAAGTTTTGCTTTTGATTCGATTGTCAATACACTTTTTTCAAGTGTGATATCAATATCATCTTGTTTTAATCCTGCAACAGCCAATTCGATAACGTATTGGTTGTCATTAAACTTGATGATATTATGTGGGGGAAACTTATCCACTGAATGAGTAGTTTTCAACATTGATTCAAGATTATCTAAAATGCTGTCGAAACCCACTGAGCGATAAGCTAATGGTTCAAAAGAAATACGTCCTACTGTCATATCATTCTCCTTATAATTAAGCGAGTTAAAATTAGTGACCCCGAAGGCGTCACATTTCTATTTATTCAGGACTTTAAAGGCCGAGCGATTTACAAGAAAAGTTCTTTTCTTATTTTCCTCTTTAAAAACCCGAATAAATGAAATTCCGTCAATGTCTTTTGTTTCCTTTATATCAAAACAAAAGACGATATCACCACTGAAAATGTTTTCTAGTTTCACTACTTTGTTTTTCATGATTATCTACCATATTATAACTTACGTTTACCCATGTTGTATTTGCTAATTAATTCCCATTCATTTTTTTCCTTGAATGAGATTATCTTTATTTGATGTATAGGTGCCATGTTTTCTTCTATCTTTTTCATATTAACGATAGTAATTAGTCCCCAATCTTGCAACAATTTAGCTATAGCATTTCTTCGTTGAATATCATCATCTGAAATATTAGCTGGCTTACCATCTAATAAAAACATCTCTTTGAAATGAACTACGTAATAAAGACCCTGTTTATGCAAAATGTGGCACGATTGATATAGTGTTCGTTCTTTACGAGAAGATACGCCAATTCGTGTTAGTGTCTCTTTTACTTTTAAAAAATCATCAGGATTTTCTAATCTAATTTCAATAAACTGTGATAAATTGACCATATCATTTCCTCAATCCACCTATATCGGTTTTTTCTTTTAATTGTTCTATTTGTTCTTCACTCAGTAGATTGAGGACTTCACGGGCTCTAATGTCTGAGAATCCATAATATATCTTTATGCATTCTAAATCATCATTTTTAACTGGCTTAATCCACTTAGCAAATTGTCTTTTTCTTGACCTAATACTATTTATCAAAAAATCATTTTGCATTTTTTTGTCTAAGTGATGCCTGCGATTCATTTCATTTGCATATATGATGCAGTCCATATGATAGGAAAGACTGCGGTTTATAAGAAATGGCTGATATTCCTTCTCGGTTTGGTCATCAACAATCAGATTTTTCTTGCCTTGAAGGATATCATTTACAAAGTCAAATGGATTCATAATTTATTTTGCAAGGAGATAAAGACCAATATTAGCAAAAGCATAACCAGTGTATGCTATAGCAAGTCCAACGTTGCCTTTTATGCCCTGTTCAATAGCAACATAAGCATATATCAGACCTGTTATAGCAATTAACCAGCCACTCATTTGAATTCCACATTCACCATCAATTCGGTAAGACAAGCTACCAAATTAATCTCAGAATCAGCAACAAACGCCTGTTTATACTGATAGTCAGCAAGAATCACAACAGCTTGTGGGATACTAGCTGGCTGTAGAATCTCATAAAGATTATCATATATCTTACGATAAAATGTTGAGGTATCAACAGTGTTTGATGCTACCCATTTTCTAATAGAACCAAAGTCTTTTTCTCTTAGGTGTTTGATAATTTCGACAATAGAGACATCCGCAATTTGTGTTAAAACATTAGCGTCAATTTCACCAAACTTTGAAAATCTCTGCAATTCATTTAACACACGCCGAAAGTCAGGAAAGTGTTTGTTGATAAGTTCAGCAACAACCTTTTCGTTATATACAACCTTTTCTTTTGTCAGAATATCTTGAACTCGCTTAAAGAACAGTGAAGCCATCTTCACCTTTTCACCATTCTTTAATGAGAAGTCAATTACTGCACATCTACTGTGCAGAGGTTCAATGATTTTGTTTTTGTAATTACATGTGAAAATAAAAGAACAGTTTTTAGAATATTCTTCAATCGCATTCCTAAGAGCAGGCTGCGTTGAATTAGGATTCAGATAATCAGCTTCATCAATGATGATAACCTTACGGCTTCCCTTCAATGACATGGTAGAAGCATATGACTTTATCTTGGTACGAAACGTATCAATACCAGATTCATCTGACCCGTTAATTACTATATAATCACAATCAACCTGTTCACACATTGCTTTAGCAACAGTGGTTTTACCAACACCAGCACCACCAGCAAGCAACAGATTAGGTATAGTCTTTTGATTGACATATTCCTGAAAAGGCTTTTTCAGCCTATCAGGAAGTATGCAATCTTCAATCGTCTTTGGACGATATGCTTCGACCCACAAGAAATGTTCCATTCACAAACTCCATAATAAAATAAAAAAATTACTTAGAACTATACGTTGAACCGGGCTGTGTTGTTATCCAATACTGTAGATTGATATCTTTATTCTTGAAGTGTGAGATACCTTTGGTTGAAATACTGATTTCATAGTTGCCAGGAATAATCTTCCATGCTTCCTCTTTAAAAATCATGTTGTATGTTGAACCATCGCCATCAGCAAGTTCAAGTTCACTTGTTGATGCAGAATCAGTTTTAACATCAAAACATTTAGCATATACTTTCTTTCCATCAGAACTGATACTGATATTAGGAGATGAAAGAATATTTACTGACCGCTTGATAATCTCAAGGTCGTCAGCACTGAGTTCGATATTAATTTCTGCTTCTGGCATTTGAACATTCTTTTCTGGTGGTAGAAGAATCATTTCTTCGGATGTGAACCGATAATTGATAGTGTTTCTTCCTGATAGATTAGTGATTTTCATTGCTGTATCGCCAATCTCAATCTCAGGAATATCTTTCTGTAAAGATAGAACTGAAAGCAGACTTGTCAAATCGTAGATACCAAATTTCTTTTCAAACTTTTCATCACACACATATTCAGCAACAATGTCTTTATCGTTACCAATGGTGCGAATAACTTTACCTGGCTTAATAAAAATACCAGGATTAAACATAGAAAAGTTCTTCAATACTTCAATTGTTTTTTGTGAAAATTTCATTATATACTCTCCATTAAAAATTAATTATATCAAATTACTTGATACATTTCAATACATCATCGACTTTATTACCTAGGTCAGCTAACGTTCCGTTGTTTTCAATCAGATAATCATGCCAACAACCAATCCAATCTGTTTCTGATGTGTGAATATTCACATTAGGATATGAATACATTGTTGGATGCTGATTGTAATTAACAAAGTCATTAAACCAAACTGGGTTCTCACCACGCTTAACACGGATAATGATACCACCATTATCTTGTATATGTTTCACCTCGTTCTTGAATCGAACATCTGTGACTACTATATCACGTCCCTTTGCACGATTCAATAGAGAAACAACCCATATATCAGAATGAAACACATTTCTACCAGCTTCTGTGCCCATTAACTGGAGAGCAAGTCTTGGTGTGAACTGTTTACCAAATCGTTCAGACCAAAACGCATCTGGTTCTTCACGCCACTTTCTTGACAGTTCAGTATCACCTTCAAGTAACTCACGTGGCCATCCAAAGATAACTGAACATGCATCTTTTAATGGTGCAGCAAAGCTATCTTTATGAAAACCCTTATCAACAAGTAAATCACCGACAGTGCCTTTTCCACTGCCGATGAATCCGATTAAGCCTACTATCACAGTGAACCTGTCAGTTCAGCAATCTTAGGTAGATTACCTGTGAATGGATATGTGCCGATGTGTTGTGTTTTCATCCAAGGACATAGATAGATTTTGCCTTGAATTTTACGCCACAGTTGACAGAACATATAATCTTCTGACAGGTATCTATCAGAACCACCACCTGTTGCGCTATCAATCGTATCAATAATCGTATCGAAGTATGCATGAATATAGCGAGAGCCATCAAAGTTTTTCTGTCCGATATGGTCAGGTTTATATCTCAATTGAGGATAAGCCTTTTCCATCTTCTCAAACACTTCACGCTTAATCAACATAAAGCCAGTGCCGATTTCTAAAACTTCAAGTGGTTCAGTAACAGAGAATTGTTGTGTGCCCTTTACGACATTGAACACATAATCGCCCACTAGATTCTCAAGTTCACCAACAGGTAGATTAGGATTAGTTCGCGCTGCCTTTGCAATGTTATTCCAGTTGATAGACTTTTTAGGATATGGTGCACCAATAACGTCTTTGTCTAATGCCAGAAGCGCAACAACATCTTGCGGGTTGAAATGAATATCTGAGTCAATGAATAAAAGGTGAGTGCTATCAGAACGGAGAAATTCATCAGTAAGGTAATTACGTGCGCGAGTAATCAGTGATTCGTTGAACAAGAATGAGAACTTTGTTTCCACTCCATAATTTGCCATGAGCATTTGCAAGTCAAGACAAGATTTGGTATACATGCCATGAGACATGCCACCATACATAGGTGTTGCAATGAAGATTTTGTTTTTCTTCAATTCATCAATTTTAACTTTTATTTCCATAAATTATCCATAAAAAAAAGAGGTGACACAATTATATATGTGCCACCTCTATTGGTTTGACTACAAATTAGGCAAATGCTTTTGAGCCAAGAGTCTGATATGCAGCAGCAACCATAGCACGGTTAGGTTTACCAAGACGATATGCTGTGGTCTCACCATTGCGTGTTTTCAAAACATTAGTGTAAATGCTGTAACCTTCTGCACGAAGTTCAGCTACACGTGCGGAAAGATTGCCAATACCGAATTGATGTTCAGCTTGACGTTCTGTGATATCGCGTCCAGATTGGAAAAATTTAACTAGACGTTCTTTTTGTGATTTAGTCATAATAACCTCATTTAAATGGTATCGCTCAATTCAATTGTTCGGAAGGCGATACTTTCTCCCGAATAATGATATACTACAATAAAACAACACGCATGTCAACCATAATTCAGGCAAACATGCGCTTTGTTACAACAATTACCGTTAGAACGGAATCTCATTCGGTGCTGGTCGCGCAGGAACATCATGATTCGCAGAATCAACACCAGCATCAATCTTAGTGTAGAGGTCAAGGAAAGAAACCTTGGTATCTTCATTAAAACGATTCAAACACAGTTGAATTGCTTTTTTCTTATCACCAAATACACCATACGATTTAACGATGTGAACCAGACGGCGCGTAGAGATAACCTCGTCAGCAGCATCTTCCTCAAACGATTTGCGAATAACATCTGCCCATGATACAAGTTTTTCAGCAAACTCGCTATCACTTTTACCAACAGATTCAAGTTCTTTGGCAATGATTTTACGTTCAACAGCAACAGGAGGCCAAGTTTGTTCCATCGTATTCAGAAAACGTTCAAGGAACGCTTCATTCAGAATGTTGGTGAACATATAGCGACCATCTTCGCTACCTTTACCTTTAGTATTAGCGGTTGCGACAATCGTAAAACCCTCAGCGGGGTAAACGATTTCATTCTTTTTCTTCAACAGGAAGGGCTTACCCTCAAGCACCCGTTGCAGAGTAGAAAGATTTTGTGCACCGTAGTCGATTTCGTCAATACACAGAACAGCACCGATACGTGCAGCAACAGTCACAGGACCATCACGCCACACCATTTCGCCATTGATAAGAACGAAGTTACCCAGAAGGTCACCCTCGTCGGTATCAGGTGTCATTGATACACAGATAAATTTACGTTTGGCTTTTGCACATGCCTGTTCGACAGACATTGTTTTACCGTTACCTGAGTGACCAGTAATCAGAATCGGATAGAATTGTTTAGATTCCACGATAGACAGAACATCATCGAAATTACCAAAGGGCACATAGTTCTTATAGACTTTCGGAACGATATCATTAATTTCAATATCAGTTTCAACATTAGAAATATGTTTTTTAGCCATAGGAATAACTTGTGCTGCCATCGCTACACTTTCAGCGGGTTCGGCTTTTGCAGTAGCACCGTGGACAAAATACTTGCCACGACCAGCACGATTCTCCGGGTCTTTAGTGAACCACTGAGGAAACTTAATTTTCAGTTTCTTACAAATCGAATTGATATCCTCAACAGTCAGAGTATCTTTACCAAATTGTTTGGCTGCTTCAAGGAACTTAGAACGAACTTCAAGATTCGGCTTACGCATGATATAAAAATTTCTCCATTTACATTATATAATACTATTATACACCATTAATACGCAAATGTCAATAGTGTATTTCTCAATAAAAACAACAACTTATGCTGCAATATCACCAATGAACTGATTAACCAGAACGCGGTTGCTTTTCCGCTGGGTATACATCTTGGTAAATGCAGTTTTCAGCTTACGCACTGATGCACCATCTTCGACATCCATTTCATCAAAGTTTGTCTCTAGTGATTTACCACCAAGGATAAAGAAAAACTTAGCATAACCAGGATTACTTGAAACAAGAACCTTATCGGCTCGTATCTTTTGACGAAGGCGGTCAGTCTCAGGTAAACCACGAACTAAGTATTCCTCATAACGGTTCTTTGCATGAAGTTTTGAATATTTCACACCATTAACATAGTACCGATGCACAAGTTCACTTTTAATCCGTTGCGGCGAATCAGGCACAATAAAGAAACCAAACACTTTAACGCCAGTCGTTTTAGTGAACCAATTAAAGAATGCTGTGCGAATACCTTCAAAACCATGAACGTTAAAATCAATATACTCATTGATTTTATGTTTCTTGTCAACAAGATAATAATTACCCTGTGTGCTTTCCATAGCTTTTGAAACTTCGTCAGACATGAACCGATTACAAATATCAGCATCACCGTCATGCACAATTGCCATGTTGACGATATCAAGTTTTTTAGTATTGCGGAAATTCTCCACAATAGGTTTCATTGCAATCATCGCTTGAACCAGCGGTGTATTTGACAACATTTCAGAATGAGGAATATTATAACTGGAATTATATTGTTTTTTAAGTAATGCGAGATTACCCATTGCATTGATAAACTCTGAATTACGCATTTCAGAATTAAGATATTCACGCAATGATACATCACTCAGAATCATTGCACCATTTTCCTGAATAAAGGATTTACGACCAACTTCACCAGGAAAATCTAAAGCACGACCGCGTGTGCAGTTACCGAAACCATAAACAACAAACGGAATGTTTACTTTACGGCAAAACATTGCAAGAACCATAATCTGTTCGATAGCACCGTTGAAATTGGAACTCATGCTACCCGAACGGTCAAGCAACAGCACAAGACCGTGCGATTTACCCTTAGGCACTTTGGTAATCTTACGGAAGATGGTATCTTCCAACTGATACTTATAAATCTTATTGATATCAATATCACCAGATGCAGAGACTTTACGCTTTGCAAATGCAGTCGCAGCCTTACGCATTTCAAATTCTTTTACCAGAAGATTGATATAATTATCATTCTTTTGTTTGAATTTTTTCAGTTCATCGGCTTTATTTTTATTAGGACTTTTCTTAAAGTGTTCATTAATCAATTCATGAACACGGAACTGAGGCGTAATAACATACTTCAAATTCACTTGAGGAATTTTAATGTAGTAATAGGGCAAGCATTTTTCATCAAGCAGCGAGAGTTCATTTTTACGAAACTCTTTATCTGTCTTACACTCGGGTTCAAATTGGTCATTATCCGAATCAGCAGATTCTTTTTCGTGATTGATTTCATCGGATTCTTCATCTTCATCTTCGGTTTCATCGTCAGATTCATCTTCGGATTGTGATTTACCTTTAGAATCATTTTCTTCATCTTCGGTTTCATCGTCAGATTCATCGTCGGTTTCATCCGATTCATAATCATCAAAATCGGTTTCAACATCACCAGGCTTAACGCTGGAATCTTCAAGCCATTTCGACTGCTGGTCTTCCTTCATCTTTTTCTGTTCACCTTTACAGTAGGTAAACAAATCATCGGTAATGGCAACAACATCATTCCATGTTTCACAGTTTTCAATACGGTTCACAAATACCATTTCATCATCAGTGAAATTGACATTTGCGGTAATACCACATTTAAAGTGAATGTTGATTTTATCAATCAACGACATTTTATTGATGTTATGCACATGACCAAAGAAACCATCATCATACAGGCGATTATATGCGGTGATAAATGACCGCTTGATACCCGGATAACGGCGCTTGATTTTCTTTTCAATCCGTGCATCTTCAACCACGTTCAGAAAGTGTTTGTAGTTTGCACCTTTAGTCGAAACGCTATCATGCCAACCTTCAAGCGGCGTATCAAGTGCGTGACCAACCTCATGACCCATGAAAAGGTCATAAAGTTCGCTGGTCATATCTTTCCAAATAGGACAGGTAAGAACCCGAGACTTCATATCAAAACTCGCGGTGCTTACCTGCTTATGCTCAATAGTAAGATTTTCAGTGGCTAAGAGTTTAGCCAATTGATTTTTTGATGCAATAGTATAGTTGGACATAATGTATAAATTATCAATTGTGAAATGATATTATATCAACATATCCACTATATGTCAATAGCTGCTAAGTTACTGATTTAAAAGAACTTTTCTATAAGTGCTTCATTGGTCTGGCGTATCTTTTTCCAATATGTTGGTCTATTATTCCAGCAGTTCGTTTCAACTTGAATATAACCATTAACACGCAACAAAGCATTAAACATTTTACTCATTTGTTTACCTGCATAATAATTATTGTTGAACTCATACTCATTAAAGTGACCAATCGCTTTACCGTTAAATGTGTTTGCTACAATCATATATCTTGGATTATACTTAGTTAATAATTCCCGTATGTGATTTATAGGACTTTGAAAATGCTCAAAGTATTCAGATGCAAACAATAAATCGACATTAGTAGTTGGTAAATCATCAACAATTTTTATTCCTTCGGTTTTCTCAAATCGTTTCGCTATTTTATATTGTGGAGTGTCTTTTATGTTTGTTCCATAGACTGTTGCATTAGGGAATAATTCTTTAAGTGCAACAGTAGTATATGCAAAACCACAGCCAACATCAAGTATAGTATTGACGTTTTCCATATCATCAATAATGCTTTTAGTAAAAAGAGATTTTTTATTTGATATATCACGAATATATCTTCTGGAATAATTCATCCAGCATAACCAAACTTCACAAAAATAATATGGGTCCGAGTAAACAGAATAGTCTGGTTGTTTTTTATCAAGTGATTCATACCATCTTTTTTCTATACTCAAAACTTCATGAATATCGGATTCAGGAATAACTATTCCTCTATGTCGCTTTATGAAATTTTTCGTAATAAAAAATGCTCTATCAACATCAAATGATACATGCTCTGAACAATTTTTCAGAAATTCTTTTAAATCATTATCGGTTATTTTACTGAGGATTGTCATTGTTATAATTCGTGATTAGCTTCATACCATAATTGTTTACACCAGTTGGAAGGACAGCATCTTTTTTAAGTCTGAGTTTGTTAGACTTGAATGGTGTGTAATCAACGTAGTGATGCCAACGACCATATCTGAACACAATCTTAGTAACATCAGGATGCATATCATATAGCATCTGAGATTTTTTGACTGTACCAGAGGAATTCAATTTACCATCGCGCCATTTTTCTTTATCATCACCGAATTCTTTATGGTAGAATTCTTCGGTATTACCACCTTTCAATGTTTGTGTTGCTGCTTTGCCCTGCAAGAATGCATTGAATTGAACAGTGCAATCACCATCTTTCAATACACGAAGGCAAATGTCAGTATCTTCGTTGTATCTACCACGCCATCTGTGTTTACATTCGTTGTCAATTAAAAGACAGGAATAAATTCGTGTGTTGGTGACAAACGGTGGATACTTACTATCAGGTGCAATGAAAAATCTATATTGAAAACCGGAGATAGGAATATTTTCATACCTATCAACGAAATCTTCTGCTGCACGAAATATAGCACCAGAGCCAACGCGAATTCGTTTATTCATGTGAAGTCTATAGAAATCATCAATGTTATCATCTAATACCCAATGTTTCTTCACACCCACTGATATTGAATGGTCCCAGCACCAATTTCTTGCTCTACCTGGTCCATCTCCATGATTACTGAAAGGCAGTATCAGGAGTGTAACATAAGGACGAATTTTAAATGTATCAAGTGCTTTTTCATATGCATCTTTATCTTGTGGCTCAATAGCAATAGAATGTGGCACTTTCATACGCGATAATGAACGTGAGGTCAACATAGATTCATGACGACCCTTTGATATGATATAAACAGGATAACGAGGATTAGTCATTAAGTTAATCCTCAATCCATCGCAGAACAGATATATTTTCTTTCTCTCTCTTTGGATACCAGAAACTTTTAGTCTTGTCGCTGATTTCCAAATTATCATCCATGTGTTTCTTATATGCCTCCGAAAACTTTTTAAAGTCCTCTTCGGTTCTAAAATTGATGATTAGTTTTCTAACGGCTTGTTTATCTTCCTGGACAAACTCAGGCATACCATGCCAGTGTTTCTCCCACTCTTTTAAATCTTTCTCTGGGTCAGGTTCATCAATACCCATGAATGTGAATACAGACTTAGGCTTATCTTCATCATTCTTTTTACCTACAAAATTATCATATTCAGTAGATTCTTTTACCTGTGTATTGTTTTTCTTGCTGCTCATGATTTTCTTACCTTCTTAGCAATTTTCTTGAATAACTTAGTTTGACGTTCTTTTGCTAATTTTAACGCAAGTGGACCAACATGTGCGGTAAATGTTTTTCCTTCCATATGTTCCATTTCATGTTGGAAAATCTGTGCAGTTAAGCCATCAAAGGTATGTGTTTTTTTCTCACCAGATTCGGTATAGTATTCGACTTCTACCGATTCATGTCTGGGTATATTTAAATATAAACCAGGAAATGATAAACAACCTTCACGTTTTCTCTTTTCATTACATTTAAAGTTTATGATTTTAGGATTGATACATGCCATTTGAAAAAATTCATTACCAATAATGAAAACTCTCTCATGAACACCACACTGATTAGCAGACAATCCAATACCACCATTTATTTGCATTGTCATTTTCATTCGTGCAATGAGTTTTGACATTAGAGGATTTGGTAAACTCTCTACATCATACTCAGGTATTTGATTGTGTAGTATAGAATCATCATCCTTAACTAACACAAACGGTATCACATCATCATTGACTTTTTCAATAATATTTTTTTCTGTATTAATAACTAATTCACTCATTTTGATATCCTACTAAAGTTGTTGACCTTCTCAAATTTAATTATTGACCTAAACTTATCTTGCAATATATCACCTTTATGGCTGATAACAAATAGATTCACATCTTCTAACAGATGTAATATGTTCATCAAATACTCTGTTCCATTTGTATCAAGACTTGAATCAAATACTTCGTCAAGGATTAATATATTTGTGTTAGTTGAATTTTTTAATTTAGCAATAGTTCTCCAGGTGAGCATCAACGCCATGTCGATACGCTGTTTCTCACCTTCACTGAATGATGCATAACTAAATTCATCGCGGTGTCTGGATTTTATTGTCTCTTTAAACGATTCATCTAAATTAAAATTCACAAAAAAATCAAATGAAGCCAGATATTTGTTTACCACTTTGTTTATGATAGGCAAATATTGTTTGATGATTTTTGTTTTTATTCCTGTGTCTTTGAGTAGTACCGACGCAGCATCAAGATATGACTTTTCATCAATCAGCGTTTTTCTTTCTTCCTCAAGAACAACAAGCTGCTGCTTAATTTCATTTAGCTTTGTTATTTCTGATTCCAAACCCGTTTTGTTTTTACGCAGTTCATCAATCTGTTTACTTAATTTATCAATAAACTTTTTTGTTTCCTGAATAGATGTTGCGTTGGTTGCAACATTGATTTGGAGACCTTGCAATGTTTTTTGCTTTTCATATATCTTGTTAAGTTTGTTTTGGAATTCCAATATATTGGATTCAAGTTTACTTAATCCTTGCTGTGATTCAGTTACCTTTTTATCAAGCGATTCTATTTGCTGATTCTTAAATTCTGATTGTATATCCTGTCTGCATGTTGGACAGTTATCATTATTCTGGAAAAACACAATGTCTTTCTTGAATTTTGAAATGTTGTTCTCTATCTGAGATTCGATTTTGGTAACAGACTTGAGATTGTTTTCAAGATTAATTTTATCAGAGATTTCTTCCATAACAGCATTGATTTCTGCTGTCAGAATGCTTGTATTGGCATTTATCTTTTCAATATTATCTTCATGTACCTTTATTTCTTTCTCATATCGTATGATGTATTCTTCATCATTCTGTTTCAGTTTGTCGATATGAGATTGCTGCAAATCAATTGTTGCAGACTTCATTTCAATGCTTTGCTTGTTTGAAGATACATTCTCTTTATTCAATTGTACCTTGTCTTTCAGAACAGTATTCATCGTTGAAAATATTTGAATGTCAAGTAAATCTTCAATGATTGCTCTACGGTCTGCTGCGGACAATTGCATGAAAGGAACAAATGAAGCAGAACCCAGAATAACAATCTGAGTAAATGATTTATAGTTCAGTTTCAGAATGAACTTTTCAAGATAGTCCTGATAATCACGGATTGCTGCATCCTGATTTAACAGTTCGTTGTTACAGTAAATTTCAAATACGGTAGGTTTAATACCTCTGACGATACGGTATTCTTTTTTACCAATAGAAAACTCACATTCAACCAAGCAGTCTTTTAGATTAATGCTGTTGACTAATTGTGGTTTATTAATATTACGAAATGCTTTGCCGAAAAGCACAAAGCATAATGCATCAAGCATTGTTGATTTACCCGAACCATTTGTTCCTACAATCAATGTGTTTGATGATTTATTTAGAAAAATTTCTTGGTAATAATTACCTGTGCTTAGAAAGTTTTTCCATTTAAGTTTTTTAAAGTAAATCATTAGTGATTTCTTTTTCCATCAAACACACAAACGAAATACAAATCTTCATCATAATTATTATGGACGCGATGGAATTCACCGTCAGGTATAAAGAAAATATCACCAGGTGAAACGCTAAATTCTTGTTCACCAATTTCAATACTACCTAAACCTGAAATGAAGATATAGATTTCTTCCTGACCTTCATGTTTATGTCCACGTGTTGATTGGAATTTATGTAATGTTGTGCTGCTTAAAATCATATTTTTCAGAAACTTATTGTCCTTAAGCAGGTAAACATCGTTGTCTTTAACAACTTCACCGCCTATATCACGAATCTTAACTCTCATTCAGTTTTCTCCATTGATTCGACATATAATGATTTCATTAAAACTTTCAGCTTATCAGATTTAACTGGCAATGTCAACCCATCAATATATTTGTTCAAGATTGTCATTGTATCTTCTGCCTGATTGATAATTTCATCATCATCGGTAATATCTGTTTCGGTAAAATCTTCAACAATCGAAATATCAGATGCACCAATTCGATAAAGATTATCTAGCACAGTATCAAACAAATATGGATTCTGCTTATTGATTACCACAATTTTTATATAGGTTTCTTTTAAAGCCGAGTAGTCATACTTTTTCCAGTATTCAAAGTCTTGTGAAACGTCATCATAATTTATTTTATGAAATATATGATATGGATTTTCAATGAATTCAATTTCACGGGTTTCTGTATCAAACACATGGAATCCTCGCTTATCACCATAATCTGCCCAGGTAATTTCATATTGATTACCTAAATATGTGATGTTACCTTGTGTAGATTTATGGTGAAAGTGACCTGATAGAACGGTATCAAACTTCTCAAATAGTTTGACATCCATACCTTCATGACAAATATTGCCTCTATCCATTTCAAAACCGGAAATTTCAAAGTGACCAAAAACAATTTCACTCTTTGTTTCATTCAAGAATTGTAGTGTTGAATCATAGTTGCTGGAATTAATCCAAGGAACTAGGCATACTTTAGTTCCATCATACTCGCGCTCAACAGGATTAATGAAAACGTTTATGTTATTATAATGGTCGAATAATTCCTGCATCGAATTAATTTCGTTTGTGTTTTTATAGGTAACATCATGATTACCTACAATCACATCCATTTTTATATTGTTGTCAGATAAAACATCAAAGAATCTTTTTCTCCAAGAGTTCAGTGTAACATAGTTAATAAACTTTCGTCTATCAACAACATCACCTAAATGACATATCTGTTGGATGTTATTCTCTTTCAAGTATGGGAAGAACACATTTTCCCAAAACTTGAAAAAGAATTCATTGAAAATTAAGCTGTCACCTCTGGCTCCAGCGTGTGTATCATTTATTAAGGCTATCCGCATCAGGTTCTCTTTTCACATATTCACGCACATATGTTCTTGTGCGTAGTTCACTACTGCTAAAATGGTGGTCACGACGATTGAAAAATATATCAATGCCACGAGAATTACATATATCTTTACCTGTAAAGTCTTGATTTTTGTATTCCTCACCAATGATTCTAACATTAATTGGGAACGATTGCAAGATTTCTTTTAGGTCATTTTCGGTAGAATATGGTACAATTTCATCAACATACTTTACCGCTTTAAGCTGAATGTATCGTTCAACTACCGATTGTATGGGTTTGTTCTTAGTGTCTGGTCTGTCGATTGTTGGGTCAGTCTGGAGACCTACAATCAAATAATCACATTTTGTTTTTGCTTCCTCAAGCATAAGAATATGCCCTGCATGAAGTAAATCAAATGCGCTGCAAGTAAATCCTACTCTCATAATTACCTCAAATTTCGTCTAAGTGTTGGACATCCGATTCAATAAAATTTTCGATACCTTTTGCAATACCCTTTTTCTTTTTCTTACTCTTTTTGGTTTCTTCAAAGGTATGAATGAACTCTGATATATTATCATACATTTCAAACTGTTTCAAGTTTCCGTTCTCATCCTCGTAAAGTTCACCTTCATCAAGAATACCGAATTGCTCTGTTGCTTTATATTTGACATATAACTGTTTCTTCTCTCTGGCAATTCTCCTAAGAAAGGCAAAGTAAATTATCTGTGTAAAATAAGCAAATGGATTTTTGGATTTGTTTGGGTCAAAGTTTCGGAAGTATAGAATACAGTTTTCTATTGCATCACCTATCATTTCATCCCTGAATGAATACATCACGAAGTTTGGTTTTCTTGATAGATGTTCTGCAATCTTCATAAAACATTCACCAATATAATTGGGTATTGATGGTTCTGGTTTATTTTGTTTTTTTGCTATTGAACACTTTTCACGGTAATCAATCAAAGCATTTAGAAAATCTGCGTTATTTACATAGTGTGTTTTTTTACTCATTATTTACCTTCTTTTTCTATTGACAGGCATTTATCGGAGCGATATAATGCTGTGTCGCCTTTCAATGAATCAATTTCTTATTAATATTAGGTTGTGACTGATAGAGTTCTGATTCATCGAAATCATCAAGTTCATCAATATCAGTATCACCATCAAACATCTGAAAGTCACTTTCAGTATCAGACGGGTTAGCATCTAAGTTTTCATACAAGTCAATAATTGTTTTATTATAGAAATCAACAAGAGAGTCTTTCAATTCTGTAATAAAAAGAACATCATCATTATATATACATGCTTGATTGTTCTTTATTAACTCAACTGGTAGCCAAGGCAACATCATCATTACTGGTTTACCATCTGTTGTTCTTTTCATCAAAACTGTCATAGGTTCATGAACCATTATAGTTTCTTTATCGTCATTCTGTTTATAATTAGCAATAATATCTTCACCACTTTGTAACCTGATTAGAACGACTTGATTCATATTTTTAATCCTATTTCATAAAATTTATATTCAAACTTTTCTTCTTCATAGATTTTAACACGTTCAATGAAGTGTTTCAATGTAAAGTTGGTATATTTACCTACTCTTAAATCATCTGATATATCATATAATGTTGCTTCATCTTTATTGTCGCCCAATCTAAGACCTCTACCAATTGATTGAAGATTTCGGATTCTTGATTTTGATGGCGAAGCGAAAACAACATTATGCAGATTCTTGATATTAATACCTGTTGAGAATGTACCATATGATGCAATGATGATAGCATCGTTTTCTTTTTCTGTTATCTCACGAATAGATTCGCGTATTTCAACATCTGTGCCACCAAAAACAAAAAAGACTTTTCTTTTACCTCTTTCAGGATTAATTAAATCAAAAAGTATTTTACCATGTTTCTCAACGAACTGGAATAATATAAGTGAATTACCATTTAGAGATAGTGCTAAATTTTTAATAAATTTATTTCTACTTGGATTAGAAACGATGTAATCAAGTTCTGTTTTATAATCCCATGCATCTTTTCTCGCTTGTTCACATATGTTTTCTGGATATTTCAGTATCAGACATTTTATTTTAAATGCAGCCAGATATTTATTATCCATCAATTCTTTTGTTGTTGTTGCTTTATACACAGGACCAAAAAGACCTTCTAATACCAATCTGTGTGTTTTAGTTCCATCAAGTGTACCTGTGCAACCAATTCGATATGCAGCATTAACAAGTCCTGTCATAATTGTTGTTAATGATTTGGCTTTAAATAAATGTGCTTCATCTCCTAAAACAAAATCGAATTGTTCAAAATATTCTGGTGGGTTTTTGTAAATTGATTGCCATGTTGTTATGGTTAGAAATAGCTTGCTGCTCTTTTCTTTACCTGAATATTGTCTGTGGCAATATGCATCTGAATCATATCCATATGATTTGAAATCAGAAAACATTTGTTCAACAAGCGATGTTGTTGGAACTACAAGTAAACCTTTTTTTGTTGTTGTCTGTAGGTATCTAACAACAAGATATAGAAATAATGATTTACCTGATGCTGTTGGTGATAATACCATCAATCTTCTGTTGCGAATCGACTGAACAAAAGATTTTAATTGGTAATCACGAACTTCTAATTCTTTTGGTAAATTTAATGTTGAAATAAACTCAAGTGCCTCTTTTACAGAGAACTCTTGTGTTACAGTTATCTCTGAGTCTATTTCTAAGGTGTAACTGCGTTCTTCGCAAAATTTTTTTATGTATGGAACAAGACCATGATATATTGTGAATGTTCTTAGGTCAGCAAGTCTTATTTTACCATCCCATAGTTTTTTTCTAAACGCTGGTGTGAATTGAAAACCAGGAACATAAAACTCAAAGTAGATTGATAATTCTTGTGCGATATGTTTCTCACACTCAAATTTTATATACGCTTCATTTAATTTATGAAGTTTTAAATCAATTGCCACCGACAAATCTTTCCCATGCTATAAAGTCTCTTAGTTGAAACGTTCTTGAATTCAATTCTTTTAATATACTCATACATACATCAACGATTTCATCATGCATTTCTTTTTTCTTTTTACACTCAAACAATTGTTCATCGCTTTCCATGTATGTTGAAACATCTGTTTTAAGTATATATGGGAATGGCTGCCAACCATTTTCTTCAAGTGCTTTTTGGTCCATCTTACCTGTATAGTATTCCCACTTCAGGCGTTTCAGTTTATTGAACTTGAATTCTTCCTGCTTTGAAAGTTTTCTATTGTTGGAAAGAATAGTCAGATACTTGCTGTGGAGAATAGGTATATTAATCAATTCACGACCAGGTTCTGTTCTGTCCACAACAGCATCTTTTTTCCACATATCTAAAACATTTTGTAAATCATTCATAGAATATCTCCTTTGATGGAGTATAACACACATTGCTGTGTGTTACAACACAATAATTTATTATTACCTATTAAAACAACTTTTCGATATTATAGTAAGCAAATCTGAATGTTGCATCTGCTGTCATTATATTATCAGGACTATCAGATGCAGAAACTATAATTGAAGTCAATGAGATTGGAAAACAATCAACAAACTTGAATCTGTAGTATGGTGTATTTGATGATGAATATAATGTAATAGATGCATCTGAAAACTGAGGTGTTTTTGTTGAAACGCCACTGACGCCTTTTGATAGTTTACCCAATCTTACATATTCTTCAAATTCAGAAGGAAATGTCATTGCACGAATCCAATCGTGTATTTCCAACCAAGATTTCAGTTCTTCATCTATGACAAAGGTAACGTTTAGTAAATCATAGATTAGCTTTTCACCAGGTGAATATAAGTCAACAAATGGTGTATTTCTTACCGCTTCTGATAATGAAACACCAGGTATTGAAACACCTTGGCAAAAAAATTGCATGTTAGGAATACGCTCAAATGATAGCGTAAACTTATTAGGATGTAATGTGTTTATGTTTGTTGTAATCATGTCTATATTTATATGAAAAAAAAGAGGTCTCTTTTTACGGAGACCTCTTTAAAGTGAATAACAATGTTATTATTATTCTAGCTTTTTTTACATTATATTTGATACTTTAAATGCGCGATAGTAAACGTTACTCATTGCATTAATTGCACCAAGACCTTGTGTTGCGCCATCCGAAAATGGGTTAGCAACTAGACCGTAACGAGTCTTGAAGCCAATTTTTGGTTGGAAGGTATTTGTGTCAACAGCACGAACCATTTGTAGAGGAACGTATGGGCAGTAGAAAATACCTGCGTCATATGCATTGCTTCCTTTGTAACCAACAACAGCGAATTCTGATGTTGATGATGTTGGGAAGTATGGGTCGATGTAAACTTTGATACGACCAAACATTGTACCAGCAAATGTGTTACCTGTATCGTCAACGGTTAGGTTAACTTGACCTTGTAGTGCTGATTGATAGTCAAGTAGACCAGCCATTGCTAGAGCAGAAGCAACATCTGATGAACAAATCATCATGTTACCTTTACCACGACGAGTTAATTTAGCAATTACGTTAGCTTCACGTTCGATTTGGAATGCAAGACCCTTAACTTTTTCAACCATCCAACGACCGTTTGAGTCGGTGTCAAGGTCAAAAGTACCTTTGGTTGTTGTACCAACTTGGCAACCAACTTTAGCTGTTGCGTAAACGGTACGTAGAACTTCACGATTAATTTCAGCAAGAATTTCTGCTGAAAGAATGTTTGAAAGTTCTGTTTCTGCGTCAAGACCGTGAACTGCTTTAAGGTCTTGTGCAAGTTCCATTGAGTATTCTGCTTTCAATGCACGTGATTTAGCAGTTACAGATACTTTCTCAATTGAGAATCCCATTTCAAGAGGCACTAGACCTTCAGCCGTACCTGTTGCCATTGCAACGCCGTTTGTAACGGTTGAAGCAAATACGTTCTGATTACCCAATGCTGTGTTAGCAGCAAGAGAAATATCAGTCTGTGAACCAGTACCTGAGTGTGCAGTATTAGCTTCATTGTAGAATGCCTCTACGCCAGAAGCAGCAACGTTACGCTCTGTGGCATACATTGAACGCATTGCGAAAATCAAACCAGTTGGACCAGTCATTGGCTGAACACCGCAAATGTCATAAGCGATTAGGTTAGGCAATGAACGGCGAACTAAGCTGATAAGGATTGGGTCGAAACCTGCAACAGGACCTTGTGCTGCGGAACCGCCACTGAAACCACCTGTACCTGCTGAGTTAGTTGGTGATGCTTCCTGAAGGATGCCACCAGCTTTAATCATTTCTTGAGCTTGATTTTCAAGAATAACAGCAGTTACGGCCTTACGATATGGGTCTTTAATTGAAGGTAGGGCTTCGTGTTCAAGAACTGAATCCCACTTCTTTTGTAGTTGTTCTGATAGATACATTTATATCTCCTTGTTATAGTTTTGTTTTAGAAATAGCTTTTGTTACGGCATCAACATAGAAGTCATTAACGACAGTGTTGGTACCGTCCTCTACCTTTTCATGAAGCTGTTCAACGTCAGTCTTTTTGACATCCATTGGGAAGTAGTTTTCGCGGATTGTCTCAAGTTTTTGTTTGTATTCTTCCTCTGTGGAGAACTCAACACTCTCTGCGAGTGATTTGATTTTTTCAACTTGAGTTGCTGTTAACCCTTCGGTAGCTTCAACGGTAATTTGTTGTTTTATTGCTTCGATTAATGCGCTACGTGTTTCAACATTGCGCTCGATTTCTTCGTTTAACTTTGTTTGTAGCTCAGAAACTTCTTTTGAAAGTTCTTCGACCACATCAACCTTTTCTGATGGAACATCAATATAATGTTCTGCAAATAGGTTGCGTAGACCTGAAATGAATTCCTCAGTCAATTCTGAACGTAGACCAGTTTCGATAGCGATTTCATTATCTTGCATCCATTGTTCAACAACATATGAAAGATAATCGTTTACTTTTTCTGTTAGGTCTGTCTTGATTGTATCAACAGCTTCCTCAAGCATTGAAGCATAACGTTCTTCGATTTGTTCTTCAATCTGAGTAACTTTATCGAATAATCTTGCTTCAAAAATTGTAGCTGCTTTTTGTTTAAATTCTTCTGAGATTGTTGAATCATCAGCAAACAAAGCGTTAATATCTTCGGTGATATCAACAGTTTGTTCGTCTTGTTCGTCCTGCTCTGAAACAACTTCTTCATCAGAATAATCTGCTTCTTCACTCTTTACTTTGTTCTGTGTATCTGGTGAAGCATCAGATGGTTTGGTTGTTGGTGCTGTTGCTGACTTAGCAGCTTTAGTAGCATCAATTTTCTCAGAATCATCTGTTGGTTTTGAGTTTTGTGGTGTTGGACCACCTAAATCAACTGCCTCTGACCCAGGCAATTTTTCCATAGGCATAGCGTTCTTTCCTTTTGAACCAGAAAGAATATCAGCTGCAGCCTCAAAAAGTTTATTTTTTGCCATTAGTAAATCTCCTTTTGTTTATTTATTTATAATAATTAAAGTTTTGATATAAAATTTTCAAATAATTTTATTGCAACTTCTTCTATTTGTTTTGTTGAGGCTCTTTTAATTTGTTTTTTACTGTAATCAATGTCGCTCTCTACGAAACGACCTTCAACAAATAGCCACTCTTTACCTTCCATGATACCATTTACAAATGCTCCTGGTGCAGAAGGGTCTGCAACTATATCAGCAGCGGTTGCCAATCTGAAATCATCCTGAACAACATTGATACCTTCATCATTAGGTACTAGAGAACCTAATCCACGTGATGAAACACCAACACTTACACCAGAATCAATGAAATTCTTGACAATGTTTCCATATGGAGTATCTAAAATCATTGCTTTACCCATGAAAACATTACCGTCTTGTTCCAGTTTAATAATCTTATGTGAAACTCTTTCCAGATTTATAGTAGGTGTATCTGGATGTCCAAGTTCACCTAAAGCACGATTTGTTTTGATGTATTCTTCGTTATAACGTTCAACCTCTCTCTTTAGAGTATCAACTCTATAGATTCGTCTATTCTTATTTGGCTCATTTGCAACCAAAAATCTTCCTTCAATGAACAAAGATTTTTTACCCTGTTCATTGGACTCAGAAAGGTATTTTACCGTTTCGATGTTTTCTCTGATTAGTTTCATTTTATTATACGTCTAAGTTTGTTGAATAGGTTGCTGTTTTTGTCAATTGTATAATTAATGTTCCACCAGTACCACTGTTTGTTACATAGATGTTTGATGATGCACCATTTGCAATTGCGATATCGCTTTGTGTAAATGGTAGGTAATTACCGCCTTGTAAATCAAGAACTAGATTACCTGTTGCATCATTACCCCTGTATATTTTCCAGAATCCATCTGATGAAGAAATAACAGTCGCTATAGTCGCACTTGTTACAGTCTCAAGAGATGTGTTTGTAGATAACGATGCTAAGTTAATACGTGTAGCTGTATTTCCTGTTAAGCGAATAACAGACTTTGAGCGGATAGAATTTAAGATTTCATATGGCATTTTACTTTATTCCCATTGATTTGCGGCGGCGCATTGACATTGTTCTTCTCATTAATGTTCTTTTTAGTTTTGCGCGACCTTTTGTTTTCCAATATCGTTTTAATTTTCGTGTTTTCTGCATTCTCTGTATTGCAGGAATTCTTTTAATCGTGTTACCAGAAACTCTATATCCCTTTACAGCAGACCTCTTTACGTTTTTCTGAACAACAATCTTACCCTTTTTGTTTCTTCTAATGCGCCTTCTAATCTTTCTAATTCTACCCATCTTGATGATGTTTGAAGATGCTTCATCTATCGGTTCAAAAGAATCTTCGGCAACACATCTCTTTTGTTGCTCAATTAATTTGGCAGCTATACTATTTAGCTTTTCATATATTAACTCTTTTGCCTCTATCAAATTTTCTTTGACTATTAGTTCTATTAGATTCATTTTACGTGTTTGAATGCAAATTCAGATGCTTTTGCAAAGTGTTCAGGACTCTTATGAATCATATCTGCAAACTTTTTCTTGTTATCATCATTCAATGCACTATGCACTTGTGTCAATGCTGATGCAGTATAGCCATCAACTTTTCTTGTTTTACCGTTTCCAAACTTAACAGATTGTGCTTGTTTGTTTGCAACAATCTTATGTAACTGGTCCATTACCGCTTCTTCTAATTGTGCCTCTTCGGCTTGTATTGACGAATCAATATCTCTATCTTTTGAAAATGGTATTGTAAAATGTTTCTTTAACTTATCGCTATAATAGAGAGCAATGTAAGTGTCGCCAGGAAATTGACGAATAGACTTTCTCTTTAGTAATAGTGTGAAAGGTGGTTCATCCCTAACTGGTTCGCTAATTTCTTCTATCTGTTCAATATCTTCACCAATTTTAATACGATGTGCTTTTACTTTTCTACCTGATGGAGAAATTTTATAGTCAGCGGTATCTTTTATACCTTCTTCAATAATTTCTTCTTGAACAGCACGACGAGTCTGTTGGAAGATTTGTTTGTTATTTGAAAGCAAGTCTACCATCTTATTGAAAAGATTTTGAAGAATCATTCTATCAGCGTTATTGAAAACCGGACGGTCTTCACCCATCTTATCCAAAATTTTGTGTATTCGCTGTAACTGTGCTTTGTTAGCTAAACCAGCACGAACGAGTGCATCAAATTTAGAATAATCTGATTTTTCTTCCTCAACGATATTTTTAAAATTGTGTAGCGTTTTCATTATTCGGTATCGGTATTTTCTGTATTGGTTTCACTACCTGTAAACAATGTTGATGCTAATTCGTGTTTTCTGGTATCAAGTGCTTCAAATGCCTTTGCTGAAAGCAATTCTTCGATAGATGCTTTTGCAGCAATATTGTCACCTTGTCCAACATAGTCAATAAAATTTCTTATGGCGTCCATTATATCTCCTTATTTCTTATTTATAAGTTTTGAAAGAATTTCAACTTTTTTATCTAATTCAGGTGTTGCTGATTCTGTTGAATCATTATCAGAAACATTATCAACAGGAGGATATTCCTCAGGTGTTGCTTCTGGCTGTTGAGTGTCATCCTGTATTGGTTGTCCATCAGGACCTGTTTCTACAGGAGGTGGTTCTGAATCAATCTGTTTTTGCATTTCGACAATTTCTTCATCTGATTGACGCAATACATTTTTCTTTATCCATTCTTGTGAGTAATACTTACCCACATATGGTTCCATCAGCGCAACAAGTTGTATTCTCTGTTGTAATAATTCAGCTTCTTTTAATTCTGTAAAATTATTATCTTTTTTGTAGTCATAATATATGTATTCTTTAAATTCATTCCATTCTTCGATAGAACAAACACCTTTCATTGCCAATTGTGTGCCCATTGCGATATCAAAAATCTGTGAGAATTTGTTACGGAGTTTGTTTACGAATTTGTTGAAACGTAATTCATCGCGGGTAACTTCGGTAGTTCTACCTAAACCAATCATACCACCACCGCCTGATTGTTGGTCTAATCTTGAAATAGGAACGTTCAATGATTGAAGCAGTTTTTTCTGGAAGTATAGAACATCTTCCATCTGTCCTAAATTTTGACCAGCAGGTAATGTTGTGATTTCAGTTCCTTTACCGCCTTCGCGTCTTGGTAACCAAAAATCCTCTAACATCGACATGTGTTTTCTATCATCACGAAGTTCACCTGTCTGTGCATCATAAACCATTTTGTTACGATACTTTGTCATTACATCACGAAGATACTGTTCTGCTTTACCCTTTGGTAAATTACCTACGTCAATGTAAAATATTCTACGTTCTGGCGCTCTTGATATTCTGTAAATAACAACAGCGTCCTCTATCATTCTTAACTGATTCAGTGGCTTAATTGCTTTATGTAAGTAAGAAATAACAAAGGTATTTTTTGCATCCATTAAACCAGAATTGACATTCAAAATACTTTCAGGTGAAATTCTTAGACCGTAATTAACACCTGCTGTATAACTCTGTGTTGTTGTTCCTCTGTCATTATAGACATAGTATTCAGCTATCGACTGAATCAATTCTGCATTCGTTTTAGGGTCCCTTGCTTTCTTGATTTCCCTAACTTTTCTTATTTTGCGTGGGTCGATATATCGAAGTTCCTTAATACCTTCTTTTGGTTTTGTTTCATCGACTACGACTTGGAAATAAATTCTACCATCTATGTACCAGCGTTTGAATAAATCATCGCCGATATTATTGAAGTTCAACATCTTAAGGATATTGTTGAATTCTTCGGTAATCTTTTTCTTGATATTATCCGACTGTTTCAGTTTGTCCATAACAATACTGACAATCTCACCATCGCTGTCATGTGTTATAGCTTCATTAACTATCTCACCTACTGCCATTTCACACTCAGGATGATTAGACATTTCACGATAACGTGAAATTAGTTCCAGTTCATTGCGAACAGAACCTTCTAAATCGACATATGTGCCATAGTGGGCATTCTGAGTAATGGTAACAGCACCATCATCAAGTGTCTGATTAGGAGGCGTAAAAGATGGTTGCTCAGGTTTTTGTACCTGAACGATATCTTTGTTACCTAATGTAAAACCAAAAAGTTTTATTGATGCCACAGATTATGTCCTTTTGTTCATTATAAAATATTAGTGGCACCTATAAAGAAAACATATAGGCACCACTAATTACTTATACTACTAAATCCTCAGCGGATTCCCACCATTGATATGACAATGTTACTGAAAATTCTTCAATCGTATCATTTGCACCCCAATCTAAATCAATTGGAGTAACATCAGTAGGAAACACACCAACAAATTTATACTTTTTGATTGTGTTACCACTTTTACCGTATTGACGAACTTCTGCATCTGTCGTATAACCTAATGGAGTTTGTGCAGCAGGTGTTCTCACGTTTAAGTTATGACTGTTAAGACCATTTAACCAACGTTCAAAAGCATTGCGAATGATAAAATCTTCATCGTTGATGATTGTGATTGACCAATCGGCAAATGTTCTGTTACCAGCAAATTTCAATTCACGTCCAAAGTATTGAACAGGAACTGCATTCACTGTTGAACCAGGCAACTGTGCAGTCTTACACATAAAACTCATTTTAGTTTGTGCATTTCCAGGCAATGAAAAAGCTGGAAAAGGAAGCGTAACCTCAAAAAGATTTGGTCTTGCTCCATCGCCCACCATTTGAGAGCGGAATTCGTTTACATTAAATGCCATTTATATTCTCCTATCTCTCTATTTATTAAATTGAACCAACAATTTCATCAAATGATACACCAGTTCTAACAGCAACAAAGTTCAATTGGATGTAATTGATTGAACGTGCTGGCTTAATGTAGATATCACCGATAAACTCGTTTCTATCTATTACCTCTGGTGTATTGTTTGTTGTATCGCAAACAACTTTATAATCATAAATTCCACGACGACCTTTAACGTCACGTAGATAAGGCTCAACTAAATTAACGAATGCTGCGCGAGTAAATTCATCATTGAATTCAAACAATGAACTACGTGCTGCTTTAGCAATTGATTTCTCAAGAACGATGAATAAACGACGAACGTTGATTCTGTCAAATGCTGATGGACGATTAACAAGTGTCTTATCACCATAAAGAATTGTACCTTCACCTGGGAATGTAACAACAGGATTTACACCAGCTTTGTAAAGAATATCGCGTTCAGCTTTTGTTGGATTCCATGATAGCTTAACAACATTCTTGATAACACCGCGGCTTAGACCAGCAGGTGAGAACCATGGGTCACGATTTGAATCTGTGCGAACACATAGACCTGCGATATCGCCGTTCAATGGTACCCAACGATATACGTCATTGTATTTGTCGAATTGGTATTTCCAACCGCAGTCCATTACAGCATATGAAGATTTGGTAATTGTTTCTGCATATGCAACAACGTCTGTTGACTCAGAACCAGCATTGTCTACAACATCGTCGTAATCAGGTGAAATAAATGCAACCGCATCTTTTCTTGATTCGCAGATTGTGATTAGCTTTTCTGGAATTGTATCTGATGTTGTTGGACCAGCCATTAGCAATGAAACATCAACTGAATCTGCATTGTTGAATAAGTCTAATGATGATACAACATTAGCTGCAACAGGTGCTGAATCTACACCACCAGATAATGTCAATGCAACGTTAGCTGCTAATAGACTATATGATGCGGTTGATGTTGCTGCGTTACCCCATGTTGAAGTATTTACAGGATGACCACCCCACCAGATATATTTTGATTTTTTGTTCAATACATCTTTGTAATAATTGCTTGAACCATCTGAATTCTTAGCATCGCTTGCCTTTGAAACATATCCAAACTTTTCAAGAATAGTACCAACAGTTCCTGAAAACTTACCAGAACCATCCACTACGACAATATGTAATTCATCATTAGCTGAACTCTTATCTGACGCATAATCAGATGTTTGTGGTGTTGAATCAAATTCATCATCATATGCCCATCCAGTATATGTGTTGCTGTCACACATATAAACTTTAACATTATTACCAAGTGTTCCTGGATACTTGGCATATATTGATTGTGATGTATTTGATGAATAATTTGTTGTATAATCTGTCTCATTTTTAATGAGAATAGATGCTGCTGAATTTGAAGTAGCAGTTTTTTCACTTGCACCAACGGAACGTATGATTCTTAAATCAGAACCATATGCCAAAAAGTTAGCTGCTGTGAAGAAATGTTTGTAATTTGAATCTGTTGGTTTGCCAAATTTTTCAGCTAATTGGTTTTCAGTGTTGATTATTGTTATTTCGTTCACTGGACCCCATGAAAAATCTCCAGCAATACCACCAACCGTAGTCGCAACAGTAGGAACCGCTGTTGTCAAATCTACTTCGGAGACATTTACTCCTGGTGACAATTGATAAGCCATATTGTGTTCTCCTTTATATAGAACTTATTCTAAATCATTTTTATTGTATATTTATACTTTTTAGAATGTCGAAGTATTGTAACCCCTATCCTTAACTAACGACCATAAATCTTCACCATCATTTATCTTTTCTTCCTTAACTCCATCATCGAAAATGCCTACTGGCGTTAAATCTTCATCAATACTTACATTCAAATCTTCGGTTAATTTTTTACGAAGGTCTGAATTTGTTGCTTCCTTAAAGAATTTTTGTGCAGTTAACCAAGAAAATAGTACCAAAGTCATTACAATATCATCATTATTACCTTCTTCTGCCATATATGTATCTCTCACTCGGACGAAGGTATTTAATTCCGAAATGGTATCGAAATCTTCAATTAATAGATTATCGTTCTCAACAAGTGCTTTAAGGTTAGCACAACCCATTTTCTTTACTGGTGTTGTTGTTTTTAGACCAAATGTAACAGATTTCTTGAAACCTGAAGAAACGTGCTGACCCTTTGCGGTACTTCTCTGTATCTGAAATATAAATTCATATTCCAAATCATAATGTAGAATATCAACGACTTGTTGACCAACATTATTTGTTTCAATTAGAACATATGCTTCATTATATTTGTTGGCAATATTATATATTATTGTAGGAAAAACAAGCGGTGGCATCTGATTGCTACGATACTTTGCAACCTGTCTATATGGCAATTCAGTTATGTCTATAACAGATAATGCAGAATAGTCTTGACCCACACCCTCTGCACAGTCCACAACGGCAACGTAAGACCTACCTTTTTCTGGTAGTCTATAGATATCTAAACCGTCTTGTGTTGTTATTGGATTCTTAAATACCAATGAACGTAATTTTGAACCAGGTATCAATGTTGCAGATGAACCCAAGAACTCAGTATTGTGGGAGATAACGCAATTTGAATAATATGTTGAATGTTTTTCAATACCAACAGGGTCATAAACTTCAAAATTACCAACTTCTATGTCTATTTTTTTTATAATTTTACCTGAAATGGATAATTCAGGTGTTATTTGTTCCGCTTTTAGAAAGCCAATATTTGTGAGAAATTGATGCCTACCAGAACACTTTATAATATTACCATCTGTAAATGTAAATGTGTATAAATCAGGAACAATCTTTTTTTGAACGCCTTTAAAGTTCTCATAACCAGTTGGAGTTTTGATTAGATAGCGATTGCGATTTTCTCTAAACATTATTATCTATCTTTTTCCAAATATTTTTCCAAGTCTTTTTCTTTATAATTCTAGTTATGTTTTCAGTAGTTACTGAATAAGTGTCTGATAGATTTATACTAAATTTCCTATCATAAGACATAGGTATACCATTCCTCATAACTTTTCCAACACCCTCTAATAAAGGCTTGGACAAATATAGTCTAATAATATCTTCTGCTTCTTTTTCAGTAATTTTACTTCTGGGATTGTTTTCGCCTTGACTGTTTTTGATGAGTTTTTTCAATGAATTTTCATTATGTATTTTATAACCACTTTTTCCTTTATTCCAAGGAACAGTGCCTTTTTTTACACCGCCAATACCTGGACGTTTTTTACCTAATTGTATTTTTGACAAAAAATCTGGTGGCATTTCCATTCTCTTGGCAATCATAACACATGCTCCATAATCACCGTTCTCATAGTGATTTTGATAGTGTTCTTGTATGGTTATACATTCTAAATTTTCTATTTTATTATTTTTATGATTACCGTCTTTATGATGAATTTCGTATGTTCGACCAAATTCATCTTTGGGTATATTACCATGATGGTCAATCCATATTTTTCTATAGTTACATTTCATATAGTTATCTCCTAACTATATTTATAAAACCAATAAATTCAGACTCAAATTAATTCATATAAATCTTTTATACGCACTCTATATTCTTGTTTTGTTTTGTTATCATATATTTCGATGATAGTGTCTCCATCAACACACTCAAATTCTTGTCGGAATTGTTCTTCGCTTGTATTTCTAATTGTTTCTTCGCGCCATTTTTCATCACGACCTGGTACCATTGACCAATGCACTTCAATAGGTTTATATAATGACCTACCTTCTGTTGCATCTATCCACATCTTATAGAAATGGTTTAACCCTTTTGGTGTTGATACAATGATAACTTTTGTTGATTGACCAGATGAAATAACAGGATATGTTGATGTAAAGAAATCATTTGCCATGTTTTGTGGAACGAAAGCAAACTCGTCAAGGAAAATAAGATTATATGTTCCACCACGAACACCTGAGTTCGATGTTGCAAATGCAGAAATGATTGAACCATTCTCTAGTTCAATCCGTCTTTTATTCCAAAGTTTTATACCCTGTTGTAACCAAAGAGGTAAATACTCATATGAGTATTGAATTCTACTTAGAATTTCCTGTGCTAGGTCACCTTTGTTTGCAAGTATCGCAATCTTAAAGTTTTCTTGGAATAGGATACACCATAACATATAACCGGCAGTGGTTGTTGTCTTACCGACCTGTCTTGGCATCTTACATATTGAGAATCTATTTTCATGGAACGTTTGAACCATTTGTTCCTGAAAATTCCACATTTCAAAATTAATAAGACCCCTATCTACGTTGACAATTTTAACGTAAGTCTTTATGAAATATACTGGGTCCTCAATGCATCTATTCAGTTCAATAAGTTGCTGCTGAGTATATTCTAATTTAACTCCAACTCGTTTTAAATTAGAATTACCTAAATAACCATTATCATCCATTATTTCATTATACTTCTTAGCATCCAAGCGTGTTTGTTGTGAGCATCAATTCTACCTGCAAGGAAATCAGCAAGACCTTGTTTATCAAACTGTGTCGCTAATTTGAATGCGATATCAAGTGTCTGAATAACTTTTTGGTTATCATCATATAAACGTGAACACATCATGACAGGAGATGGTATTGTTGTTTCATCTTCAATGTCGGTAAGTTCAGAAAAGCGTGAAAAAGAACCTGGTGCATATGTATCTAATGCACGAATTTCTTCTGCTGTTGCATCAATAGAACCATAAACTTCTTCATATATTTTTCCAAAAAAATCGTGATATTGGGAAAATAATGGACCTTCGACATTCCAGTGATAATTATGCGCTTTCAAATACATTGCAAAACTATCAGCTAAAAGTTTCTTCATTATTTCTTGTAGAGTTTCCATTACTTATTGCTCCTAATTAATTTTACTAAGTCTGTAGTTGAACCAACAAAAACAGCTTTATCAATAATAGTTTTATTGTCGTTTGATTGGTTCGTTTTTTTATCTATTTCCATTTTTGTTTTTTGAATGTCAATCAAGTCTTTATTCAAATCAGCAAGCGTTTTTAGAAAATTAGCTGCGACTTCATATGCTCTTGGATGTTCTGTCTCTTTTGCAACATTCAATAAATCACCTATTGCTGTGTTACCTTTTCTCAGCAATTCTTTAATGTTCAAACGTGCAGTATCGAAATCGTCGCCATGAATAACAATTTCGGTATTAGCTTGCACTATTTCTTGTGTTTCATTTTCTATGACAATTGGTTTAGCTGTTTCAAAATCAAAAATGTCATCTATCTTTTCATCAGTTTTCATGTTAATGTGTCAGGCCAATATTTGAATGTTTCTGAGAAACCGTAATTATCGTCAGCATCAGAATTGATTGGATTAGGTGTCGTTACAATTGACACAGCTTTTACTGGTGCTAAATCAATCGTATTGACTTCATAATGTGCATTTGAATAGTCACCAACAATCATATCACCCTCAACAAGGAGTGTATTTAATTCCTCAACAATCAAAGTACCAATACTGTTGTTACTGAAATAAGTAACTTTACCTGTTACGCCTCTTGACGGAACTCTGATTGTCTCAGATGTTGTGAACACACCATTACCGTTAGCATAATCGACATATACTTTTTGTGCATCTTTTTTCTGTGTGTCAATATACATGTTTGTATTTGCTTGACGAATATAATTGTTTGATGATGATATTTGTGGGAAGATAAATGCTTTTACTGTAAATTGTAAATCCCATATCAACATTCTGGTACTTAACATGTCACCTTCATAATCTATCTGTGAAGTGACACTGTTCAGAATAACAGGAATGTCATATTTCTGTGTCATAGTCGAATTCAATTTGACTGACACAGTAAAGTCTGGTTTGAAGAATGGTAATATTTGCTCAAGAATTTGCATACCATCTTCAATGTTTCTTGCATATAATGATAGCGAGAAATCGAAATTATATGGAACAGGTGAGTAATGACTGTTCACTGTTCCTGGTGTTGTTCCTGGCGACAACGTTTTCTGCAAGCTGTTAAATTTACGGGTTGAATCATAACTGATACCCTGTAAATCAAAACTTAATCTAGGCAAAGCTGTTGCAATAGACTTTGTTAATGTTGGGTCACTGGTTAATCTTGTTATGAATTTCTCTTTTGGTCCATATGAAAGCGGCACTCTTAACTTTTCATACTCAATTGTGCCAGCTTTGTTATAACGAACAATACTTAAATCATTGAAAATTGTTCCAAATGCAACAACAATTTTCCGTATTGTTCGATTATAGAAATGTGAATTACCTAACATTATGCCTCACCGAATGGGTT
>Ga0114976_10000075_pt1 | contig 52795 bp, 55 predicted proteins | sample S_130805_EF_Meta_FD_87319 | JGI IMG/M metagenome (GOLD analysis project Ga0114976, IMG submission 87319) | Freshwater microbial communities from Lake Simoncouche, Canada to study carbon cycling - S_130805_EF_MetaG | ecosystem: Environmental > Aquatic > Freshwater > Lake | place: Lake... | reverse complement strand
CATAATTTAAAACCCCAAAATGTAGTCATATGCGATTCGTCGTTAGTTTATCGCGGTCCGGTTTATTCCATATTGAAAAAAACAACGACGCTTTTCGATAAAGAGATCACATTATTGCTGACATTTTCTTATTTCAATAACAAGGAAAATTTTATGCGCGGATTTGCGTATATCCATGATGAAGAGTATCCAATTTCTACTTGCTATACTTATTCTTCGTTACAAATCGGACAATATGCTTATGATAATATAACAGTAATACGAATGGATTCGGACATATTCATGTGATTATATTAACAGACGCCGCCATTGTGTGATACCATCCTCCCGAATTCCATCTAATTGCGCTTTCGTAGCATAACCCATATTTGTATTCAAACCATATCGTCATGAACAACAAAATGCATTATTTGGATATGAAGTCATTTAATCTTCGTTTTTCGGGGCGATTCAAAAAGGATATAAGTCGGTTTTCATGTCTGTAAAAAATCATTTTTATCCTTTCGCGTATCCCAGTTTATACCCGATCTACCTAAATGGCATACTTCCAAACGGCTTATAATGACTCTAGTATGGAAGTAATTCAAAAATTGTAAATCGCATTGGCTACAATTATGACTTTCGTTATACAATTTTTCCTTAGAATACTTGTATAATTGAAAGTAACCTTGAAACTCTTGGCTCCATGGATAATCAAAATCGATCACCTTGTTCTTAAAATTTTCATGCGAATAATAATCATATCGTTTATCCGTGCCATATAATATATCATCTTCTATTGTAATGTTTTGAATAAGATCCATAAAATTATCGGGTAGATAGATATCGCTATCTAATAGTAGCACACTGCCCTCATAATTTAATTCCGATAATATTCTTTCTTGACAATAGCGGATTGCACCACCTTTATTGAACGTCTTGCCATTCTCATAAAAGTCAAAATATACGATGAACACATTGGGATAATTATAATCCTGTATCACTCTAATTGTATCCGTATCATTTTTATCAGTTATGATAAACCATTTTTCAAAATATTTATAATTTTGTGGCATTATAATATTGAGTAGATCATCATATTTTGAGGATACCGTAATCGCAATCATTGTTATATGTAATAGCAATAAAAAATATTAATAAAATGAACGTAAAAATAAGACAATATTATACTTCATTTATCAGTGCATTTTTACAAGCATCGCCAAACGTCCGACGATGCCATTGTGTGATACCATGCTCCCGGATTCCATCTAAATGAGTTTTCGTAGCATATCCCATATTCGTATTTAAACCATATCGTTCAATCAACGCAGGATATTGTTCGCATAGTTCACCAACATATGCGTCGCGTGCAGTTTTCGCGATAATACTTGCCGCCGCAATCCCCATATATTTTGCATCACCCTGTTCAATCGTAACATGAGGCATTTCACAAATCGACTGTTTCTCTTCATCAAAAGCACGATATGGGTTAAAATAATTTCCGTCGACCACCGCCATAAAATCGCCGATCGACAATGTGTCGCTTGTTTTTTCATTCATTTTACGCATTGTTTCGCGAATACATTCATGCATTCCCTTCATCACGGCTTGCAGAATATTAATTTCGTCGATAACTTTGGCATCAACATATGCAACGTGCCAAGCCACTGCATTGGTTTTTATATACTCCGCTACTTCGTTGATCTTTTTCTTAGATGAAAATTTTTTACTATCCTTGATATCTTTGCCACAAAACAGATCGGGTTCTTTAGGTAAAACAACACAAGCAACATAGGCTCGGCCAAATAAACAACCTCTCCCTACCTCATCAATGCACAACTCATATTTGTTTTCTATATTATAATGTCTCTCCAGAACCACAGGAGGCTTTCTTGTGCGTGGTTTCTTTTCTACGTTAGTCATTTCATTTTCCATACTGGATAATATACGAGTTATCCTTTTTACAGTAGAATAAATACGAATCAATTTTTTTCGATATATACTGTATATTCTATGTCATCTATAAAAATAACCCCATTGATTTTATTTTTAATATTATTGATAGTTTTAGTAACATCAGTGGTGTTTGGTAACAAATTTTTTACTGGTCATGAAGGTTTTGTATCTTTCCAATACGATAAGAAACCTGTCGATTATGTACTAGTGCCTTCTTACTCAAGTAAAAACAATGTGGTAAAACTCTACGATAATATGTTTTTTGATAACAACAATGGTAATATTATAGAAGTTGATTCCACTACATATATAGGCAATATAGATTTAACAGGCAATACAGTGACAAACACCTATGTAACCCAACGCACATCGCACATTACTGTAACATATACATTGCAAACCTATGTAACTAGCCAAGATACCGATTCTAGTATCTTGAAAACGGTAGAGAGTTCCTATGCTTCCTTTTTGTATCCATCCCAATCCCCTGCCACAGATAAATATTCATTATTTTATATTCCTTGGTTAGATAGTACCTATGTTCATATTTTAGACAATACAACATCTATGCAACTTGGAACTTTCTTATTTGGCCCTAACAAAACACTGAGCGATGTGATCTACCCTGCTAGCACGCCAGTTGGTTTAACATCTTATATAAAAGATGCTGATGCGAACACCAATAAATCCGTCACAGATGATTTCTATGATCCAAAAAAACCCTTATATCAAATGAGCAAATATGTGAAATATGATATCGCCAATTCGAATTTAATTATTCAGCAAGGTGATGGCCCAACGAAACAAATCACTATTTATGATAGATATTTTGGTTCCACGCCTGTTGCTTCAGCGAATACGATTTCAAACACGACCACCACGGTTCCCAATGTTCCTTTCCAGCCTTATACAGTAATGGATTTATGTGGTCAAAATTTAGTTGTATATATGCCCGTAGCAACAAAAACAGTGATCGCATTGATTTCTTTTAAGGATTCAACGATGGCCTCCTATACTTTAGCAAATGTTAAGAGATTTGGAAGCACGGCAGTAGATAATGGACCAGACCAATCTGAATCTGGTTCTCACAATCGACATCATGACGAGAGTGGCATATTTGGAGGTGGTATTGGCGACAAGGATAGCGCTATTTCAGAATATTTCAAATGGTATTGGTATTGGAAATCGGCTGGAGCGCCTGGTCAAGTAAACTATTCTGATGATTATATCTTAAAAACGCAAATTGTACCTCCAGTTTGCCCCACTTGCCCTGCTTGTCCCGCGAATTCCACGTGCACCAATTGTGGTGGACAAGGTGGTTCGGGCACATTATCGACAAATGGAAATACCATAGCAGGTGGCAACAATAATCGTACCAACTTTGGCGGAGCTGTATCCAATGTGGCAGGAGATATCACGAAAGTCGCGGACAAAACAATCGATGCTGCTGGTAATGTGGTAAAAGAAACAGTAGGGTTGGCGAAAGATGCTGCTAAAGGAACAGTTGGACTAGCCAAAGATACTGCATCTGGAACCGTTGGACTAGCCAAAGACACAGTTAAAGGTGCAGTGGGGTTAGCAAAGGAAACTGTTTCTGGCACTATCGGTCTTGCAAAAGAAGCAGGTCATGGTTTATCCAACTTGTTGCCCAGGGATAAAGACAGACGCGATAATTCTAGGTCTACTCAAGTTGATCAAAAGGGAATGCGTGATAGACCATTGTTGGGTACGCAAAACCAATACACCGATCAATATTCGTATTATGGGCAACTTCCGGCCAAAGATCAAAGTGATTTTATGCCAGTAACAGCGAATTTTTCCGCTTTTGGCAAATAGATAATAATATTTTTACTACAGATGAAAATATTATTCGTTAAAATCAAAATATAAATACATAAACACATACTATTATAAGCAATTATTACTGAAAACATATGCAATATCAGAATATAAATACAATATTTGAACGCGATAAGACATCGAACGAAATAAAACAGATATTGAATTCCTTTGAAGCCAATTGTAAAAACATTACTTTCAAAAAGGGTATTTACCTTTATGGTTCTCCTGGTTGTGGTAAAACACAATTCGTAATGAATCTATTAAAAGAATTGGATTATGATATTATCAAATACGATGCTGGTGATGTAAGAAATAAATCCCTGATAGATACTATAACGAGCAATAATGTATCAAATCGGAATGTTCTCGATTTAATGACAAAGAAGACGAAAAAAATCGCCATTGTCATGGATGAAATCGACGGAATGAATAATGGGGATAAGGGTGGAATCACGGCGCTTATCAAAATCATTCGTCAGAAGAAAACGAAAAAACAAAAATTGGAGAACATGACCATGAATCCGATCATTTGTATTGGAAATTACTATATCGATAAAAAAATAAAGGAACTCATGAAAGTCTGCAATGTATTCGAATTGAAAACGCCCAGCACACAACAGATGGATAAATTGGTTGTAAATATAGTGCCGTCCCTCGCATCTGCAAAACCAAAATACAAGGATTTGGTTTTGAATTATATTCAAGGTGATATGAGGAAACTGGGATTCGTCTATGACATGTTCTCGAAAAAACCGGAATTAATGAACGAAGATGTTCTTGAAAGCGTGTTTCATACGAAATCCTATAACGAAGATTCGAAAAAGATCACCCAATACCTTATTAATAATCCTGTAAAAATGGAGAATCATAATAGCGTTATGAACGAAACAGATCGAACCATTGTGGCTTTGCTATGGCATGAAAACATCGTGGATGCCATATCTAATAAGGATATCAAAATATCTTTTCCCTTCTATTTAAAAATATTGGATAATATGTGTTTTGCCGATTATATTGATCGCATCACATTTCAAAATCAAATCTGGCAATTTAACGAAATGAGTTCTCTCATGAAGACGTTTTATAATAATAAACTCTACCATGATCAGTTTCCCGAGAACAAAAACGCTTTTAAGCCAGCAGAGGTGAGATTTACCAAGGTTCTCACCAAATATTCGACGGAATATAATAATATGCTTTTTATTTATAACCTATGTCAAGAATTGGATTTGGATAAACGTGACGTGGTCGCATTTTTCCAGGAACTACGTGTGTTTTATGAGGGCGATTTCTTTGATCAAACGGATAAATTGAATGAAGTAGAAAAATTATTTGAAAACTATAAGATCACAAAATTAGATATTAAGCGGATTTATAGATACTTGGATAAAAACGTGAAAAAGGATGCGGCTGGTGCGGGGGATGATGATCTAGATGATATGGATGACTAAGTGGATCAATTTATGTAAACGTCGTTTTTACATAAATACATTATATTTTTACGAACACCTCGGGTTCACACTTGCTAGTTGAGAACACCTTTGGTTTTTCTGATTCGACTTCGATGGGTATACGAGTAAAAGACTCTTTCTGTTCACTAACGGTTGTCGCACTCTTCTTTAAATTATTCAATTCTAACTTAATCTTCGATAAGTCGCGCGTCTTCTCGATCAACTGGGTTTGTAATAACGTGATAATATTCTCTAACTCATCATTCTTTTTCTTTAGAGAATCGTCTTGTGCGACAGGCGCACTTTGACTCTTAGACGCACTCGTAGAACCAGATCGATTCTTCTCAATCAATTGTGTCTGTAAAATGCCGACGATCTTCTCTAATTCCTTGTTTTGCTTTGTTAAGTGCTCAATCTCTTGGCGATGTTGGTTAATGATAGCAAGGATTTCCTGATTGGTTAGTGCAACTGGGCCTTGCCCAGGGCGCTGAACCATAATCGGTCCGTCACCTTGTTGCTGTTGCATCTTCGCCATCTCCTCCTTCATCATCTTATCGCGCTTATCCTCAATCTCCTTGATTTGCTTTAACACGTCGGGCTTCATCTTAGGGAGTCCAGGTTCATACCTGGCCAATAAAGCATCAATTTCACTCATAAAGAAATTTTTGATACGGAGTTCTGACTTATTACGAATAAATGAATCGACCGTCTTCGTAGACTCCTTGAAGAAATCGGGATGAGCATTATCAAACATTTTACGCTTATCGAACGTATTATGCTCATGTGAGAACACCAAAATTGCCTTCATAGGATCTAACTGCACAAAAGGGATGGTATAATCTTTTAAGAACGCGCGCTCCTCCGCAACTGCCGCATGTTCTTCATAACTAGTGATCTTTAATAGTTCGGAGCGGAAAGCAAACGTGCCAGCAGTGGCATGATTCGGGCCATAAGGACCGCATTGTATCATCTTATGAATATGCTTGAAATAAATATAAATCTCACTTGCGCCAGCACATAAAGCATTCTTATTCGACTCTAATCTCTCGACTGCATGCGAAACGCGCTCTGGGGGATAGTAGTCGTCATCATCCATGTAGACAATGATTTCTCCTCGGGCGAATTGATGCATATAATTACGCTTCGCCCCCAATGTCATCTTCTCATTGACTTCAAAATAACGGATCTGGGGGATATTCGAGGATTCGACCAAGTCCTTGATTTTATCCGTACCGTCATCTACGATAATCCACTCAATGCGACTCTTGGGATAGGTTTGATTACGAAAGCACTCAAACATGATAGGAATAAAGGGGCGACGATTAAACGTTGGCGTACATACTGTTACCATCGGAAGCGTGGCAACCTTGTTCTTATTCTTATTGACCATGGTTTTATAATAAAACCTCTTATTATTTATATGTTTTAATTATCAAAATATATAAATCACATAAATAAAAACATGTTTGCGAATATATCTAAAAACAACGTGCCTTATTATATCATAGTATAATGAAAGTCACCCTTATCAGTTATCAAAAATCCGCGATCGATATTTCTGGATCATTACAGGATCTCATCGCGTATTGCGCAAAGGTATCCAATCCATCCAACCAAATGAATACAGAAACCAACGAAAAACTCATTCGATATTTGATTAAGAATGAACATTGGTCGCCTCTCGAAATGGCAAATATATGTTTGGAAATAGAAACCACGCGTGATATTGCACGTCAAATCCTAAGACATCGCTCTTTTTCGTTTCAAGAGTTTTCTCAGCGCTATGCAATTGCAGATCTTGGATTTGACGTACGAGAATGCCGTTTACAAGATACCAAGAATCGTCAAAATAGCATTGAGAATAAAAATATGGCATTGCAGGATACTTGGGAAACGGTTCAAGATCGTGTCACAGAGACGGCAGAAGCGGCTTATAACTGGGCCATAGAAAATGGTATTGCCAAAGAGCAAGCGCGCGTAGTTTTACCAGAGGGAATGACGAAAACCAGAATGTATATGAATGGCACATTGCGTTCCTGGGTACATTATATCAAATTGCGTTCAGGCAATGGAACACAAAAAGAGCATCAGGAAGTAGCCATTGAATGCGCAAATGTTATTTCTCAGATTTTTCCTATGATCAAGGAATTGGTTGGACAATAATCTGTTATAATACGGGGATGGGTGGGCCGATGACTGGTTCCACGATTGGGGTTTGATCATCCCATCCAGGCTCCATAGGCGGAGCAGAAGGTTCGAGATTCGACACATCTGATTGTGTTACTTGAATCAATTCGTCGGCTTTCTTAATTAACTCCTCATTAATATATTTATCATCATCCATATCCATAGATTTATTATAATTTTCATCGGGCGTCTTGTTCTCTGATTTTCGGTCAACGAACATGGTCTTTAAAAAATCCCAGTACTTTTTACCTGGAAACGTCATATAGATCACGCCAAATATCATAACAATAAGCGCAATAGATATAAACATCATGACCTCGCTTAACTTAAAATTTCCAATCACAGATGCTGCTTGATCCTTTACGGAAGAAAATTCAAGACCAGCGAATATCAATAAGAGAATATAGGTGAGCCAATTAAAACATTCATATACGGCATTCATAATTGCATTGAATGTGAGTAGAACCCTCGCAAAAAAATCTTCCCATGTCCCGGGTTCACATGTGTTTCTCTTTACTTTGCTTTTGGTTTCCGATATATATTCACGCATTTTTATAAAGGTGCCAAAAAACCTTGTTCCTTTATAAAGGGGGAGAGCAAATAAGGAATAAAAGATGATATAAATGGCTGTTAGTATCCCTCCAACAGGAACACTCACAAGCATGACAATAAAGAATCGAATAATGTTTTTAATCACCATCCAAACAATGCCTTGAATTGGAGGCATAAACATGGATGTTAAATCTCCACGCTGTAATGCTTTCATCTTTTGTGCAGCCAATTCTTTTTGGAAGTTCATAGTGGATATAACAAATAATATAAATACGATAGCAAGCATGACAGACAATGTCCTATTAGCCGTGTTCCCATTTAAGAGATCTATCAATAAGTTTTTAAAGGCCAATATAAAATTGGTAAACACGTAAAAGAGAAACAAAAACAATAAGATAAAACATAGTGTAGCATTGAAATAATGACTTGTCCATTCAGGAACGATATCCAATAAGATTTTATCAATCATTTCAGGAAAGAATAGGGAAAATTCGAAGAAGTATAGAAAAATATCATAGAGTGGACCAATATTTACAGAATCTTGCGCTAATTGTTTTACTTTATCTCTAGAAACGGGGATGAGGTCAATTCCATCGGTTTTACGATAATACATTAAGAAGAACCAATTATAAATAATGATTCCGGTGAAGGTTAATGCCTCGGCTAAGCCTAAATATTTTTCGATTAAAAATTTCTCCCGTTCATTATCACCGGATTTCGTTAATTTATTCGCAATGGTTTCAGCCGCATTTTTATTAAAAGATCTGAAATAATCATAACAGTAATTTATAAATTCAATAATTTTGGGGCGTATATCATCGCTTTCACTATCTAATCCTTTATCTTTAACACAATCAATGCATCCTTCATAATCAGCATCAGTAAAAAAAGAGAAGTTCTCTACCGTTTTATTGGTGAATATGTTTGCGAATGGATTAGATGCTTCAACGGTTGGGGGGGAAGGTTTCGTTGGGGCGGGCTCTGCAATTATCGGTTCATTCGATAATGTATCTAGCAATTCAATATTCTTATAATTGGGAATCTTTTTCTTACGGTTCTTCTTTATTTTTTTTAATTTATAGTTCATATTCATGATTTGAAAATTATCATTCATTTGTATAACGTTGTCTTATAATATACAACGTTATAATAAACTATTTCTAAAACCGAATTAACGAGTATATAACATTCCGGCATTTCCACCAATAAAGGACAAAATATTATATCTCTCTTCGAAAACGGTCATATTGTAATTATATTCGTACAACCGCCAATTCGACTTATTAATTCCAATAGGATTTCCAGAAGGGTCGCAGATAATATCAAAACTAGAATTTGTCGTATCGATGGATGGAATCGTCGTTGTCACCTCTAATTCTATGTTTCTGAATTTACTTAGATTAAGTGCGCCCGAAGGTTGATATTCAAATGGGCTTGTATTTAAGCAAAAATTATAACAATAGAGTCCCTCTTGAGCAGAAGATTGGGTTCGGGTATATTTTTCGACATAATCATAAATGCCTCGCTCCAATGTGTTCTCTCTATATTCGCCATCCAAGAGTATACCCATATTCACTAAAATATCCTTTATATTTGCTGGCTGAAAATCACCAGTGATCGTGATGCCGCTATTCAATTTATTATTCACATGAACTCCCATTCCATAAGATAAATCGATTTCAGTGCCACGTAGTGGCGTGTTCGATGCCAACATAACATTCGCAGGTAGAGTACGATAAGGCCAATTCGTATAATTGCTCCATTCATTTCTTAGATTTACGTCATTGCGTTGAAGATAAAACATCCAATTTGAAATCATTCCATTTGAAGTTAATTTCACGCGTTTGGAGCCCGTCACGTTCTCAAAAAAGTAATTGAATACGTCTTTAACCAAATATACTTGATCGTCTCTTGCAAATAATTGGGCTTCGTCTTTCGATAAGAAACAATAGGTGGAGAGTAAATGTATATCGGCATTCCATGTAGATACTTGATTAGTATAATCCTTTGGCTTTAAATAAGGCGATGGAGGAGTTTGTAAAAATCTATACATTTGGAATCTGGATTCATTAAAATCAGGCTGAATATAGGGGTAGTTATATTGAATATCGAAAGGATCACGCACTTGAAACAACTCTTGTATAGGTCGAAGCGTGACCGATATATTTAATTCGTTATACTGGAGTGCAATCAATGGAAATGCGCACCCCGAATTCAAAGTAAACCATGTATTGATAGGTATATATAAATTTCTACCACGAATAGATGGTTCAGAACCTGTGGCATTCGTAGTAAACGATGCCGAAGGATAATTATTTAATCTTAAATGGGCTACGGCGGGATCGTTTAATTCAACCACATTCCCCGTCATTTTATTAAAGAGTTCTTTTTTTTCAGAAGAGAAGTCACGATCTACCATGGCGGCCAAATAATCGCCCGTATATCGTTGTAATGTGAGAGAACCACAAGTGATCAAAACCTCTTGTATCATATGCGTGCCGATATTTTTCATCCATCTAAACTCATATGGAACCCAAAAGTTATCGGTTTCTGGGACCGGAGGATAAACAGGACTCCATATATCAGGAAGCGTCATTACCAAATAAGTATCCATTAATAATTCCGCATAACGAGGCACCTTAAACGTAAACGTCGAGGGTTCAGTTAATCGAAGATCACGAACTCCATCATAATCGAGTCTAAATTTTTGTAGTCCGAAATTACTATATTTGGAATAGGTAACTTTAAAAAACGTTTTACTCGGGTTTCCGGTTAAGATGATATTATTGTTTCCTACAGCAATTATATTTAGTAATCCGCCGGCCATTATATATTTACCAATATATATATTTTTATTATATTTGTTTGTGTATACATTATATACTCAAGGATGGAAATATATAGAAAAATAATAATTGCGTTAATTGTCCTAATCTTTACCTATATCTTAATCAGGCTAATCAAAAAAAGGAATGAAATTTTGCATAGTAAGGAATCATTTATTCCGAATATATTTTCGTTTCAGAAAACACCAGACGATCAGGTTGCCGCATTACGAAACACGACCCTTCCAGTTACACTTAAAAACGTCAACACTGGCCAGGCGGATCTTCCTCTAAGAGAATATTGCATGAAAGGTGCTTATAATTCTGCTTTTACTGGAAAATATATTAGTTTAGATATGGTTAATTATGTATTATCTAGGGGGGTTCGTTTTTTGGATTTTGAAATCTATTATATTTTGGATGAAAAATCGGGAATATCTAGCCCTATGGTTGGGTATACCACCGATAATATAGCAAATAATACAGATAAAAACAAACCGATAACATTAGAGAGTGAAAATAACATATTATTAGATAATGTATTATCCGCTGTTATATCGAGTGCGTTTTCAGAAACATCTCCAAATAATGCCGACCCTCTATTTATAAATTTAAGAATAAAAACAAATCAACCGGAAATCTACGAAGCAGTTGCCAAATCCATAGATTTTGCGTTAAAGGCCAAGTTATATAAAGAACAACTAACGAATAAAACAAAAATGAGCGACATTAAAGGCAAAATCGTAATCATTATCGATAAAACGATCAATCGCAATTATAAAGATTATACGGATTGCAAGGATAAGAGTTCACAATGTTATGATTTAAAATTATATACGAATGCAGAATCTGGAAGCGAATTTATCAATTTAACCAATTACCGCACGCTATTAAATCAATGTTCCAATTCAGTGAATATTTTAGACGATGAGAGCAATCTCCATACAGATGTGAAACGAATAAAATTAGCATTGCCAGATACTATCCCAAGAAACGCTAAAAACCCTAACTTTAGTCAATTCGTAGAGAAATATGGATGCCAAATCGTGCCTTATAAGTTTTACTCCAAAGATCCCGAATTGGAAGATTATGAAATATTTTTTAATGAGAACAAAAGTGCATTTGTCCCATTAGCGACCGGGATATATTACTATAACAAAATGAATTTAGCGGCATAATTTAGGTATAATAAAATATTGATTCGATCATTTTATTATAGAGCAATATAGTAGAAGGAACACATTATGCCAAAGTATAATTCGAATAAAACAAGAAAGAAATTTGATATTGATGTGTGTACGAATAAAATGACATTTGAAGAGTGTGAGATCGAAATATTAAGACAGGCTGTGAAAGATACCGAAGATATTGCCGGTAAAAAAATATCAAATAGCGAAGAAATGAAAAAAATGATAACGATCGTGGAAGAGTTTATTCAAAAAAAGAAACTCTTATGCTATGGGGGCACAGCGATCAATAACATATTGCCAAAACACGACCAATTTTATAATTACGAAGTAGAAATACCAGATTATGATTTTTATTCCGCGAATGCCCTAGAAGACGCAAAAGAGTTGGCGGATATTTATCATAAAAATGGATATTCAGACGTAGAAGCAAAATCTGGGATGCATTATGGCACCTTTAAGGTATATGTGAATTTCATTCCGATTGCGGATATTACGTATATGCATAAGGGTCTTTATGACAAATTGATGAAGGAATCGATCACCATTGCGAAGATTCATTATGCGCCTGCCAACTTTTTAAGAATGTCTATGTACTTAGAACTATCTCGTCCTGCTGGAGATGTTTCTCGATGGGAAAAGGTATTCAAACGTCTACAACTCTTAAATAAGCATTTTCCTTTAAAACCGGAAAAAGATTGTGAAACGATAGATTTCCAACGCAGCATTGGCAAAAATGATAGTGATTCTGAAAGACTTTATTTAACAGTACGTGATTCATTTGTTTCGCAAGGTGTCGTCTTCTTTGGCGGATATGCTACCCACTTATATTCTAGATATATGCTTGAGAACGAAAGACGGCAAGTTAAAAAAATACCAGATTTTGACGTATTGTCCGAAGATATTGAAAAAACAGCGTCTATCCTGAAGGAGGCATTAGAAAGCGCGAATTTTCATAAGATAAAAACTGTCAAACATGAACCTGTTGGTGAAATTATTCCTCAACATATCGAAATCAAAGTAGATAATAATACTATTGCATGTATTTATAAACCGATCGCCTGCCATAGTTATAATAAAATTCATATTGGCGGAAATGAGATCTTGGTAGCCACGATCGACACGATTCTTGCGTTTTATTTGAGTTTTACTTATGCAAGTTCTCCTTATTATAATAAGGATCGTCTATTATGTATGGCAAAATATCTATTTGAAGTTGAGCGCCATAATAGATTGGAACGCCGTGGATTATTAAAACGGTTTAGTATCAACTGTTACGGAAAACAGACAACAATGCAGGACATTCGTGCTGAAAAAGCAGAAAAACACAAGGAACTGAGTAAACAAAAGAATGGGAAGGAATACGAGATGCGATTTTTAAAATATAGTCCAAAACCCATCAAACCTCCGAAGAATGTAAAGATTACAAATATTGATGTCGTGTTAGAGAACAAAGGCGAACCTGTGAAGGAAGAAGTTTATGAAGAGAAAGATGAAACTCCTGCCAATAATGATAAAGAATATCTATTTGGTCTTTTCCCTACAAGATCACAGCGTAAACAAACGATAAAACGTAGGGTCAAGTGATAACTTTAGTAAAACATATTTGTAAAGACATATAAAATTATTTCAATTTGTTTATATATATAATAAAAATGCTATTACCAATATTATTTTTATTATTTAATTCAATAACACAATCATATTTAATTCGAAATATGCCAAAATGTGAGGTTTCCAATTTTGGCATATGTTCCTTAAATAATTAAAATATGTCAGCCTGCGGATTAGATTATTGAACTGCATAACAAAACATTAGAACTCGCTCAAAAAAGTCATCGCTTTATTCATGAAAAAATATACTTATGAAGACGCTCAATGTCGTAACCTTCTACAGGATCAATCGAATAATCTAACATATTTACAATGTTTTCGTAAAACGATTTTTGCCTTTTTAATATTTGAGACTTTGAAACAATAAATTGTGCTCCAGCGCCAAATATACATTCGTTGTCCTCCTGTTTTTTTCCAAATACCCTTTCATATCCATTGTAACGAATTTCAAAATCCATTTTAGAATAGTGAATGTCTTCACTTAAAAATTCAAAATCAATAGATAAGTCTTTATTATTTATGTATTTATTTAAACTGTCTATTATATTCGGGGAATGATCAAAAGGGCGTCCTTGCAAAAAAATTGTATAATCTTCTAGCGAATCATAGTTATCAACTATATATTTATAATATGTATGTCCCTCTCTTCCCACATTCGATAATAATACTTCTTTTGTTCCATTTATTAATTCGGGACCTTTATTATAAATAACAACGTTTGGAAATTGGTTCGCCCATTCTATATTTTCGTGATAACGCGCCAAGACAATGATCATATATATATTATAGAAATTAGAACTCGCTCAAAAAAGTCATCGCTTTATTCATAGAATAATACATGCTACCAAATATCAAACTCTTAAACACGAGTCCATAGAAATTGAAATTTCCATCCGCATCATAGATCGATAAAAACGAGAACCTCTTAAATATCAGACGATTCACAAGCGGCAATTGAAAAAAGAAAAATAATATAGCCACGAAAATAGGTGTCTGGATATCATTCATTAATGCGTCAAAACGACTTTCCTTACGTTTTTTCTCTTCATGTTTACGAAGATTTTTTTCCGTCATGTCTTCATGTTCTCGAACATAATCCCCATTATGCTTCACCTTGGGTATATAGTTGGGTTGTATTTCCTCATCTTGAGAATATCCCAAACTATCATGTGGTATATCTCTAGAAGGTAGACGTTGTGGTTTCATATTATTCAATTGCATTTGCTGATCCTCGGTTAAGTACTGAGACTGAGGAGGCGGAGGAGCGTACATTTGTTGTGGCGCACTTGTCTGTTGTGGATTCGGCATGATAGGGTTTTGTGCCGATACACCATAAGGATTGGGGTGGACATTGATTGGAATATAGTTACCGGGCATTCCTTGACCGTTCATACTTGGACCGCTCATGCTAGGGCCACCACTTGGTACCATAGGAGAGTACGACGTTGCCATTTGTCCACCCATTTGTCCATTCATGTTATTATTATCCATCGGTAAATCGGCGATCCTCGTCATTGCATTTTCCATTTTAACTATACAATATTAGATAACTAAAGATTGTATAGTTTGACGAATCAACTATTCTTGTTTTATAGAACTTGTAACATCGACAATTCTTTTAGTAGAATCACATTTACTCGGAGTTGGTTTATATTTATAGCATTTTTCCCCATGTTTAAATGTTTTATCTTCTATGTCCCCAATAATGGGCCCATTAAACACTATACAGTTTTTATCGGTACATACTTTTCGGAACAAACTGGCTAAACCAATGCCCAAAACCATAGAAATGATAATTTGACCTAAAGAAGTATTTAATAATCGTTTTAAATTCATGATGGGATATTTCGAGTATATTATAGGCTGCGAGAATATAATATACTATTTTATTATTAGGATTGAACTGGTATCGGAGTTATTTCGCTCTCATTTTTGGGGCAAGTCACCTCCGTTTGCTTAAATGAAAAACACGTATTCGTTTTATCTCTATATTGTAAAATGCTCACGTTTTCCGGTGTAGGATATACATATATTTTACGCGTGTCGGGCATCGTAATATAGACCGCAAAAAGACCAAACACTAAACTAAGGAAAAACACAGGTAAATTTATGTACTTGAATAATCCCATTCTCTGTTACATTATAGATAGAAAGTTTTTTACTTCTTATTCTTCTTCTTTTTCTTCTTAGCGGCTTCGCTATTACCATCCTTCTTCTTTTGATCTGCGGCATCCATTTCCGCTAGTAAATCAGGGTGAATAAACGATTTCTCTTGTGCGGCCTCTCCATCTAAACGGAAAACAAAACTATTCGGCGCGTTCGTGGATTGTAATGAATAGTTCGCTAAAACCTTTTGTTGCTTTTCAAATTGCTCCTGCTTTTCTCTCTTAAGTTTCTCGATCGCTTCGGCTTGCTGCTGTCTCTTTAACTCCACATTCTTACGCATTCTGTCTTTCTGGGCTTCTGCCTTGGTCATTCGGTCAAAAGCATTCTCATCAAACCGCATATTCTTTCCTAATCCGCCCATGGTCTTGGCCATATTTTTAAACATCTCCTGGAATTGACTTTGATCGCCCATGCCCTTCATTTTGCCTAATAAATCACCGGCCTCTTTCATAATTTCATCTCTGGATACTTCACCACTTTTCATTTTCGCATCCAATTTACTTCCTACAGTCTTCATCAAATCCATGATCTTCTTCGGGTTCTTCATTAACTTTTTCATGACGTCGCCCGTGCTCTTAATGTCGTTACCATCGTCACCAATAATATCTGAAAAATCACCGGCGATTTCCTCAGCCATCTCCTTGGCCAATTTACCAATTTTACCTTCGAATAATGACTTTAAGTGATCCTGAATATTTCCAATATCCGGCATGGCACCCTCCTTGTTTTCAAACATATTTCGGAAACCCTCTTGAAAATCATTCGCTTTTGGCTCACTACTGTTTTCCCCTTCACCAGTTTCACCACCCTCACCCTCACCTTGAATATTCTTGAAAAAGTCTGCGATACTACCCATGGTCTCCTGCATCTTTTCTTGTAATTCGTTCTCATCTATACCTTCAAACATATTCATGGTTTCACCAAAGTTCGATTTATCCTTTACGCTGCCAACAATAGTGAATAACATCAATTGTAAATACTTCCACATGGTCTTTTTCGTGGTCTCAGTAACATCCTCACAATTAAATAACAGGCGGAAACTCACATTCGGTAAAAAGTACGTGTTCGTTTCGTCCTCGGGCTTAAAAATATCATCATTCTGGTATAAAATATCAAAAAACCGCTCTGGGTAAACCGTGAGACAGTACTCAAATAACTTCTTTAATTCGTATTCGCTAACATCAGGATCCGACCATTTGGACCATAAATAGGAATATTCCGGAAATGTGGCCGATAAATCTACCACAAAGTCCTTAACCATTGAACGAAAATTTGAAGGGACTGTATCAGAATCCATAATTTGTATTGAACTAATACTTTTTTAATACAAATCATATTTATATTCTTTTTTAAGATGATACTATTTGCAAATTATGGTGATTCATAAGGTTGACTAATTTCTCTCATTGTCATCATAGCACTTGGTGTAGCATAACATGATATATTATCATTCGATGGTTCATAATATTCCAATTCGTCTTCCAAAATAAATCCGGGGGTCATATCATCTTCATATTTATATTTATTTTTGATTTCCTCTTCTTCATCGAAGGATAGAGAACAAGTGCGGCGATTTATAAATGTATATGGAGTTGAAACTTCAGGCGAAGGGGGGTCATGAAAATCGTCTTGGCTATCCATCGTAGGAACATGAAGCGAAATGTTACTAACCTCTCCCGTTATCTTATCTTCAACGATATTTCTATTAATAATAATGCTTTTTTTAGGTGTCATTGGTCGTTTTGTTTCAGGTTGAATCTTATTTCTACGACCAGAACTATAGGTGGTCTGTCTTCCTTGTGATGCATATCTGCTAGCACTAAACATTCCGCCAAGATTCGTTCCAATTGTCCGGAACGTGATCGATAAATCGTCGGACAATAATGTCATAAAAGGGTCTGTTAATAATCTATTTAGTCGCATATATTTACGCATTCTTCGGAACACGGCCCTAATGTTTTCTTTTAGAATCACTTGGTTTTCATAACTAATATTAGATTGATTGGCTTGATATAATAATTCCTGAACTCTTTGTCGGTATACATATTTCGATAAATCTGTATATTCAGTCGTTTTATCGGTTTTGTCTATTAGATCTGGCAAAGAATAGACGATGCTTAATAGTTCCAAAGCATGATCAACTTGATCAACAACCTTTCCATATACATTGGCCAAAACATCATTCGGTTTAGTTGTTTTTATTTGGTAAATCTTATTTACTTCCCCACAAAACGTTGACTCCCAAATCGCATCTGCCCATTTATTTATTTTCCAATCGTAAATTAGACCATCAACCATGCGAATCTCTACGTCTTTTATTGCTGGATATAAAATTTTATGAATGGTTTCTCCATAAACCAATGATGTATTTTCCATATCATCTACAAATAGATATTCTGCATTCGAACGATCACTCAGTTTTTTCAATAAGTCGGCATTATGGTATTGACCAAACCCAACGAAACTATTCGTAAACTTATTATTTACCATTGTTGCAAGAGAATATTGATTTCTTTCTCCTGCGGTGGCTTCGCCATCAGTCATGAATATGTGATAGATATTATGATCCGGGAATGTAGTATGATACGCAGTGAGCGCATCACCTGCACTTTTCAGCGCCGCTTCTATATCCGTAGAACCATGACAGTCAATTTCATAGATCTTATCGATGAGGCCTTTTACATTTTGTTCTGTGATCTTTATCGTATCGATCGCGACGTCGACTTTATAATTAAAACTATGAACACGGATAAATATGTCAACGTCTTGATTCGATAAAAAATACATCATGTTTTTAAACGTCTGTTTTACATAATCCATTTTCGTCGCGCCGTTTTCATAATCATTCATAGATCCAGTTTTATCGATTGTAAATACAATAAAGAGCGGCGTCTTTGTGATCTTCGTTTTCGCTATTTTTACGCGAAGCACACCAAAAGATTCGTCATCTTTTAAAAGATCGTTGGGCCAACATGTTTCATCTGTATGTATTTCAATTAGGGAATCTTCTATAATAGGATGATCGGTCATATTATTATAGTATAGTGATTTATCTATAAGTCAAATTTATAATATATATTTATATGCAATTCCCAATGCTACAAACGCCTTGGCAATGCAGTCTAATATATTAGTAATAACATTTTTAATACGTTCATCGAAAATATAGGCGATACCATAAATGCTCCAAATGATAAAATATACCCAATAAAGCAGAGCATTAAATGTATTATGTTTACCTTTGATAAACGCGTAATAAAGAATATAAAATATCGCAAAGAAGGGTAGGAATCCCAATATCATCGCTGTGATGCGATCTAGCATATTGATTTCACCTAGATAACCTAAGGCTAACATAACATAATCTAACCCAACAATCTTTAAAAGCATGGAGTTCGTCACGGTAGTTTTTGTGTTCATTCCGAGAACAATCGTCAAAACAATAAGCATAATGGGGGTTGTGATCGACCATCCACGGTAACGTAAACGACTCACGTTCTGGAAATTTACAACACCCTTATTGATGTTTTGAATAAACAAATAATACATAAATGAGGATACGCCTGTGACAACAGATTCCATTAAAAATATGCCTCTTAGTCTAGAATCTTTAACTACAAACGCCGAAATGATAGAGATTATAAACGCAAATTGCATGATGTAAAATATGCCATAGAATAGTGAATTTGTTAAATCCTCTTTCGGTTCTACTTTATTCGTTACCTTTTCCTTTCCCTTTTCTACTTCATTTTTGTGTGATAGTTCATTCATTCTATACTATACAATTATAAAAAGAATCGCGGGTAAATATATAAATATATCCTATATAAGAACCATGTCACATATCCATGCATTTCATATTGACAAATTAAGAAACGATTTCGATAATATCATTACTTTAAAAAAAGAAATATCCAAGATAAAAATCGTGGTGAGCGATAAATTAACGCAACTGAAACTCGTATATAACGAACTCATAAAATCCAATACCAAAAAAATCTTCCTATTCTGTTTGGATTCTTTTTATTTTCAATATAAAACCTTTGCCATGGAAATGGAGCATATAGATCGCTATAGATCGCTCATGAATAACCGCATGTACTGTGATTATTATAAACTATATAACATCATCGTTTCTCATATCAAAGAGAACCGTTCAGAACTGAATATAACGGAATTAGAATTGAAGAGTTATCCTGCGTATAAAGATTTAGAACCATTTCAAGAATATAAATTGGAGGATATTAAAGAAATACATAACAATATTTTGTTTCTAATCAATCAACTCTATGTTCAGTCATCTTCGAAAAATGATAATATTTTAAACTATAATGATAATCACCACATCGGGTTCTCAATTTCGAACTTTTTAAATACGTTAGAATACGAAAATAAGTTATTACGTGAGCAAATCACACTCTATATGAACTATGTATCCTTTTTCCATGTATCTCAAAGAAAGCAATTAAATCGTTTATATGTTAGGATGCAGGATTTTTATAAGGAGGTCGAAGAAAATATCAATATCAATAAAACGTTTTCTATTGAAGATGTTGGCGAAGAAGATCGTTTAAATCGCTTTTATATTATTGGTGAAGACGTTACAATAGAGAATATTTTGGAAGATACGGAATTTTTAATGGAGAACACAGAAAAGGTGATTGAAAAATTGGCAGAAGTCATTGAAAATGATGTGCAGCCTGTAGATATTTCAGGAAACATAACGATAGAAACTGTTGAAACAGATACCAGTGCGTAGAAATTTTAATAAAAATAATTACTATTTACAGTATTTATTTTTTAGATAGATATAGTATAACAATAAGCAATACATTTTTATGATAAATAAGCATGATCAAGATCAAGAAGATAGCGATTTAGAACATATAAAAACAAACCATCCGATCACAAATGCTCGTTTAGACAATTCAGACAACGTGAGTTCGACCGCCGCATTGAATGCATCAAAGAAAGTAGAATGGTCTCCCGAAAACGAATTGATTATGGTGGAATGGTGTGATGTGGCACAATGCTATAAATGGATGAATACGAAAGCACATCAACGATTTTCTTATATGCATGCCTGGTTCACAATTCCAGCAATTACTCTTTCTACTATTAGTGGAACTGCATCATTTGCTCAGACGAGTCTTCCTGCACAATACCAGGCCCTTGCGCCTATGGCAATCGGCACCATCAATATTTTCATTGGCATTTTAACCACTGTACAACAATATTTGAAAATCTCTGAATTGAATGAGGCGCATCGCGTGTCGGCGATATCTTGGGATAAATTCGCGCGCAATATTCGTATTGAATTAGCCAAGAATCCTGAGGAACGTATGGATGCTGGACAATTTTTGAAACTTAGTAGACAGGAATTTGATCGTTTAATGGAAACGAGTCCAATGATACCAGAAAACATTATCAAAGAATTTAATACCAAATTCAGTGGAAGAGCAGGATCCATAGAAAGAAAACGCTTTGAGGAATTAAAAAAACCCGACATTTGTAATATTATTGTCAGTGCAAATGAGACCCGGCATCATTGGTATTTAGATATTGGTAAATCCGCAGACGAATTTGATAAATCCGCGGACGAGGCCTATGCAAAATCAAAAGATGAACTCATTCGTAACCAGCAGCGTAAAATAGCAGAAAAAGATAAAGAAATAAGGAGAAAAGAATTGGAAGACCAAGAGAAGTTAAGAAGGCAAATCGAGGATCGTGAGCGAAGCGTGAAGGCCACATTAGAACTCGAATTGTCTTATAAAACAACAATCCAACCTATAAGAGATTATGTGGCCAAATTTGAGAACATGTATTCTCGTAGACCCATGAAATATGAAATTCAAGATAACTTTAAGGAAGAAGTAGACGCTGATGTGTTGGCTCGATTCTTAAATACATATGATGAGAAAGAAAGCATCGGAGATGTATTGAATAATGTATAACGTAGCATCTTTATAATTCGGTAAATAAATCCGATTCCTTGGTAGACCAAAACTCCTTTTCCTTATCGTAAAAACATAACCATGAATAATTTTTTGATGTCTTTATAAAATTATTCGGCTCGTTCTCGGTTTCTATGAAAAAATCACTTAGTGGAAAATTATTATTCGAAAGATATAGTGTATCTCGCACAAATAAAACATATCGCTTTATTTTATTTAGGTTCTCGTATTCTGTCGGATTATAAGAGAACAAATAAACATTTCCTAATAATGGGTGCTCCATCATAGGGTTAATGAGAGAACGTGTAGACCCCTCTGCATAATATGTGTTTTTAAATTCTTCGCCGTTTTGCGTACATAAATAACCAACAATAGGTGTTTCTACGGCTTCGCCATTGTCGTATTTGATTCTTCGAATCACAGAATTGGCGATGAAGAAATCGACGGTGGGGTCGACGATCGGCACATCAAGAATTCGTTTTTTATTTATAATTTCATCCAAGGTTACCCAAATATAGGGGGACCCATCTGGTATTTCATCATAATGCCCAGCACAATCATAGACCACATAGATTGTATCTCCCATTTCGATGAACCCTTTATACGAGGATTCTGCTATACCACTTATTTTCTGTACATATTGAGAACATTGACTCAAAAATTCATCTTCGATTTCATCTTGATCGTCATCATCTACTTCCTCTTCACCTTGGCTTTGTTCAGGTGCGATTTGCTGAAACGATTGTATAAGTGTTTCAAATTGTTGCATATTCAAGTCTGTGCTAGGAAGTTGATACGACTCTTCTTTCTTTTCGAATAAAAACTGTAAAAAGGGTAAATTGGCACTCTCATTCATGTCATATAAACAAAGAGCGATTTTACAGGGTTTTTGTAAATCACGTTTATACCCGAAAGATTTTGATAAAGGATCGTCATCTAAGTAAGACCATTTCAATTCTACGAGAGATTCATTATCTACATTCTTTTCGGACTCGTCTGGTTCAGAGAACGTCCCCTTTGGCGTTGGCAATTCTATATCTATTTGTGGTATAGTTTCAAGTTCTCGTTCTGGTATTGTTATTTGACTGCCTATAAATTTTTCATTTAAATAATCTCGTAGTTCTTTGGTGGATAGCATTATATAGAATCACTGCATATTTTTATTCTCTACGCTTTACTAAAGATAATATTTCAAAATAATATAAAAACAACCCGCCAATATTGTTTATAAGTTAGTTTATTATTTGTCAAGGCAACTCGTTTCCGCTAAAATGCATTATGAAGATGATCCATTCCACCCGAACAACATCGACGAAGACGATTTTGAGTATCACTATGAACCGAGCGTCAGAAGCGAGGAGACATTCCCAACTAGCGTGAATTTGAAAAAGAATTTGCGAAAGAATGCAATGGACCCACTGAAGATGGTTGATAAGGGGTATCATAAGTTGGCATTTCATCTTAAGACAGGGAAGAAGGAGGTAGAGGTATATGCATCTCCCACGAACCCCGGGTTTAAAATCCGGGACGCTATCACTGGCGCGCGATACCAAGAGTATAAAACCGGATCAAAGTATGAAGATTTGTTTTTTAAAGCGATAGTTGTTTGCGGGCATCAGAACAAGGATGGACTCACATTGTTTTTTGATAGCCCAGAGCAATATGAGCGCCATATGCATGCAACGATCTCCCAGAAGGATAAGGAGAAGTGGACCAATAAGTGCGCAAACGCAAGGAATTTTTTGAATAAGGAATAAAATAAGGCAAAACAAATATAAAAATTAATTAATAATCTAAGATATAAAATGCTGATTGATGGTTGTATTTTATATCCAGAACAGTATAATTTTTTATGGAAGACATCGTTTTTATCTTTGACGTCGACAATCTTTGGTATTTATAAAGGGCATTGGGATTTGGCTCTCTGTCCAGGAAGTGTTTTTTAAGTTCTATCAATTATTGGTATAAACCAGATTATTCTTGGAGGCGGACATTAGATATTACAGTCGTGCATATGACGTTTGGTTATACGTTATTGAAAGCCTATTATTCTGAAAATGCATATCTCTACTATTTCGTAGTGATGTTTGGCATTTACTTTTATCAATTGGGCGTTCATTATTATAAAAATGAGATGTTTTGGCACTCCACTTATTGCCATAGCATGTTACATATTATTGCTAACATAGCCAATTTTGTTTTATATGCAGGTTCCGTTCCTCCGTTAAGTTTCTTCTTTACGAAATTCTTTGGATTAGCCTTAGAGCAAGAAACGATTATGCTGGACGAATGTATTGATTTATAAACTGTATAAAATTATAATAACGTTTTATGTTATTATGATTTGGAAATTTCTATTCATCGGTTTTATATTGAATCCAAAACGAAGGTTTTCAACTATAAACCGATCGAACGCTATTGACCATTTAGAATCTCTTATCGATTCTCAAATGCCGATGCAACCCAATAAAACCAATGACATGACTGTTACAAACACACCATTTTTTAGACGCACTGCAAAAGAAGGTAGGGATGAGCGATATGATATTTTATATAACGAGACAAATGATAACGAGGTCCTAGTAAATATCAGCCGTTTTATTCGTCAAATGGATTTATTACGAAAACTAGAAAGCGTTAAGATTCCGCAGCAACAAAAATTAGATGAAATAGAAAGGTACAATCATGACAATAGCCCATCCAAATATGCACCAAATATAAAGGGCGGTGGACTGTTTCGCGATTGGGATCAAGTTTAGTGAAAAAAAATATGAAGAGTATATAAATATACTATTCATATGAACGATACTTCTATTCCTGTATTAGCCTATGCATTAATCGGCATAACCACATTGGTCCTCTCTTATGTCACATTAATTGATACGGGGTCAGATAAACCGTCTTCTATTGCAGGTGCGTCTGCCACGTCCTTATTACCTAGTTCAATTCCAAGCCCTCAAGTAGCAGTGCCTATGAGCCCGACTCCACAAGGCACTGAACTTCCTATAGCAAAATCATATGGCGGTAAGAAAACAAAGCGCAGAAATCCTGGACATAAAAAAACAAAACGCTCCCATAAATGATTACATAGGTTTAGAATCACATATAATACAGAAATTATTATCTACGTGGCAACTTTCATGAATACATTTGATGCAGATATGGTGGCCACATGCTTTAAAGATCACGCTTTTTGATTTACTACAAAATTTACAATCGATATTCACACTAGACGATTTAATAGGGGACTTCGTTTTTTTATTAAAACAGCATAGATATCGCCACATTAATGATATATAATACGTTTCTATTATATGGATTGATAATAAAATAATTAGCAAAATAAATAAAGGGGACATAAATTAAATAGTAACAACTCAACCATGTTAAATTTATGTGATATCATAGGAAAGAGCACAGAATATCTAAAACAAAAACTCGACGATTTCTGGTCGGTTCGTGGACGCTACGACTTTGTATATGTATCTCTCGGATCAAAATGGAATGAGGATTATGTACGCTTTAGCCAACCCAAAAATATAAGGGCACATAAATTCAAAACAAATGCGCCATATCAAATGATCCCCAACTTTTTACGAAGCCGAGAAAAAAGATCTTTGGTCATTATCATTGACCGTTTTTACGAAGAAACGAATAAGGCAAAAAATAAGGATATACTTATACAAAGTTTGGAAGAGAGCAATGATAAAATAGACGCGGTGCTTTTAGGGAATCTGTCTTCGAATGCGCAGTTGAATGCTATGATTTATACTATCGTTAATAAGGTGGTCCTAGAAAAGGTCGAACCAGACCATTTTATGATATGCAATTATATAAAATTTCAGAACGATCAGGTTTTACTTCATGGTGATAAGGAACAAGCGATTTATAATTTATTAAAGTCGCAAGAAAATAAAAAATATGGCGATTGTTTGTATGTGTGGTTTGGGTATCTATACCAATTTTATGATTATATCTATAGATATAACTATTTTAATAAGATTGAGGATAAGATAGAGACTCCCAATCAACTCGATGGATTTTTTTCGAATGTGATTGCCATGTCTTCCAATAATACAATTGTAGTGCAATCTGCAAATATAATTTCCATGTGCGATAATATACTGGATATTAAATTGCCTGACTACAATCAAACTGGGATGACATCAACAATAAAAGAATATTTGGTAGATAACGACATGATAGACATATCCATGATTATGGATGACGTCTAGGTCATTGTGATCGACTTTTTATAGCAATTCTCAAATAGGGCCTTTACTTGCATTTTATTGGCGCCGATAATGATATCATCTGGCACATAATTCAGATTCTCTTTATAATAGCATAATATGGCAGGAACTCCTCGTACCATCTTCTTACTCGACAAAAACGAATAAATATCAATACATTCATCGACATCAACGACCACACATTGGACATTGTCCGGCATTTTACTCATATAGAATTTCACATCCGGTTCGATCATTTTACATGGGCCACACCATGTCGCGCCGAATTTAATGATCAATATGCCCGGATTCGTCTTTAAGAGTTCAGCGAAATGGTTACGATCGTCTATTTTAGTTAATATGGGGAGAGGCATATATAAATCATGTGATACTTTTTATCTTATGATTTAACGAAAACTCGGCGGTTTACTTTGTCTAAAAAGAATATAATGAACTTGGAAAAAGCACACAATCTAAATATTCATATGTATAGTCTCGATGAAATATTACAATTATTCGATCTTGGATACGAAATATCCATAGATGATTTGAAGCGGGCAAAGAAGAAGGTTCTTATGACACATCCGGATAAATCCCGTCTTCCACCCGATTATTTTCTGTTTTATAAAAAGGCATTTGATATCGTGATTAAATTCTATGATAATCAGAATAAGGTCAACCAGGTTGTGCCGCAAGAAGAGATCAAGTATACTACTGCCAGTGTTTCGAATACGGATAAAACGGTAAAAACGGCGATTCGGGAAATGTCTACCCGCGAATTTCGCGAGAAATTCAATCAACTCTTTGAAGAGAATATGGCTACGAAACAAGATCCTGCTCGTAATGCGTGGTTCTCTAAGGACGAACCTATTTATCAAGTCGAAGAGAACGTGAACTCGAAAAATATGGGCCAGGTTTTTGATAAAGTAAAGTCCACACAGAATGAAACTGCTCTTGCTAAGTATCGGGGAGTAGAGACCTTATATATGAATCCGGGAACGGGTGCTCGAATCTATGAAGAAGATGAATCCGATCAATATGTGACGAGTGATCCATTTAGTAAATTGAAATTTGATGATTTACGAAAAGTTCATAAAGATCAAACAGTTTTTGTGGTGAGCGAGCGTGATATTGAGAAGGTTCCTGTTTATAATTCTGTGGACCAATATAATCGAGAACGATCGAAACAGATGGCGGCTCCTTTAGAGAAGGCGGAGGCGGAACGGATGTTATCTGAACAGGATCGCATATATCGTGAAAGTATGATGAAGAAGGAACATGCGGCTAATCTTAGATCTATGGAATATGAGAAAAAGAATAAGTCGGTGCTGGCTAATTTTTTGAGGTTGGGGAATTAATTTTTGTATGTATATATTAGATTAATATGGAAGACTTTGGCCCTGCCTTGGCAGATCCAAAACACTTAAGTTTAAATGGACAACTAACATGCCCTATTTGTAATTCAAAAATAAAAATAGAATTTCCCTCTCCATTGGGTCCGCCTGAAAATTCCGCTCATTCAGGGGAGCCTTTTTTTAGAGAGGTTTCGCCTGAAATAAACGATAGAGAGTTTTCGCCTGAGTTGTCAACTGTATTTAGAAATCTAGAAACCGATGAAGAAATTTATAATCATTTTGGCGATATATACAAAATACTAGGTATTGATGTTTATTGGTTTAAGAACGGGACATTTGTAGAACCGACGCGTGAACAAATAGTCGCTTCTTATAATTTATACAAAAAAAGGAACATGAATTTAGATACAGAAAGTGATATAAATGTTTTTTTATTTGAAACCTTGTTAGATGATGCATTTAGAAGTGGTTACAACAAACATTATTTGAAATATTTTAAACCAAAATATGCAGGAACCACAAGAAATGCAAGTGAAAGTCTCTGGGGGATCGGTGGTAAACGTTATAAACATTTTGCCAAATCCCATAAAAAGAGAAAAACCGCACGCCGTAAAAAGGGGACAAAAAGGCACCGTTAATTAAATTTCAAATTCATGCCCGCCCTTTCTAATTCTTTCTGTTTTTCTTGCATTTGTTGCATCCTCTCAATATACCACTTCTTATCCATATCCAACATCAAATGATCATAATTCGTAACCTGCTCTTCAATATCGCTATAATTTTCATATTGCGTTACTGTGGGCGGTGTGATCATATACCAAAAATCCTGCATTTGTAGTCTCTTCCAATAAATATCCAAGGCAAACTCGCGCTTATTCTCCGGTGTCTTAATGAGATTTCGAACGCTATCCTTAAAGTTTTTCAAAAGTGTATCATAATAAGAACGCTTTACGATATATCCAGTCGTCGTTTGGCAACTAAAAACCCGCGCACAGTAAGGTTCCACCTGTTGAAAAGGTGGCACGTTATTCCCTCCCACAATCAATACGTCCCATAGTATATCGTCATTATCATAAAACTTTTCGATGTTTTCCTTGAATAAGTCGACGTTCAAAAACGTAATATCATCTTCACACACGAAAACTTGCTCGTACTTTCTTTCTTTGGCCAATTCTATACATTTTATATGACTCATCGTACACCCAATCGCACCATTCTTTAGTTTTACGGCATTTACTCGTTCGGCTTTTATCCCCATCTTTTCAAATTCATTAAGGGCATGTTCTAGTCGATCCTTACGATCTTCCAAATTAATAAAGAGTGTGTTCTCCAATAGGTCCATTAGATTATGAATATGTTTTTTATTTTATATAGGTTTCTACGATTATTCTTTAGTTTTTAACGTGATAATATCTTCTTCCAATGTCGATATCTTTTTCAACATTTCGATCACGGATCCTTTTAATGCTGATATATCCTCGCGTTTGGATTTTAAAGAGTCGATCTCCTCTTCCAATGCACTTATTTTCTTCATCATCTCTTGGATCAGTATTTTTAGATAGTTGATCTCTTCTCTTTCAACTTCCTTTGCTGCGTGTTTCTCCTCGGACCAAGAGACGCTTTTTTTCTGTCTTATAGGATCGGGGTCTTGTATTTCGATAGGATGTAACTGGATATTGTTTTTTGAGGAGTCATCGATGACTAATGTCATTGGAGACTGTAAAGGAACGGATAAGGGAACCGGCAAAGGAAGTGGAGGTGGCGGCGCAAATTTATATAGTTCCTCCTCTCTCTGTTTCATATGACTTTTAATAATATCCTCCATATTCGCAATCGGCTCATCTTCCAATTTTTCACGGAAATCAATATTATCAGGCGCCTTTCTATCAAACATCTGCTGATAATTTTGTTGGCGCATATCGAATTGTTGGTTTAATAATTCTTGTTTATTTTCTTTGACAACAGGCGGTGTAGATATGCCTTCTTTTTGTGTAGGAAAGTTTGGAGTCATTGGCTGAGCACGTCGATCCGTTTCCTCCTTTATACTAGCAATCACATAACTTATTGTGTCGCGATTGACTTGCATTAGTTCCTGGCTACTCATCATTCTAGGACCCATCTTTTCATAGAACATTCTTATAATCTCTTTGAACCATTTATCCTTGATTTGGGGAGAACTCCTCGAAAAAAATTGGGTCACCATCTCATTGTTATCAATAATTTTCCATAATAAGGTTTGATTATCTGGATGCACATATAGGGACATATATAAATGCAATGGATGTATAAATACAATCGATGTATTGTATTTATATAGTTTCTATGATTTCGACTTTTTGGATCGACGAATCGTTTTACGACCCTTCTTTTTACGTCCATTCTTTATCGTCTTTCTTTTCGACGTTTTCTTTTTATGTTTACGTTTTGGTCTAGTGCCACCACCCTGACTTTTTTTATTATTTTCCTTGTTTTTTTCAGAATTTTCATGCTTTTCAGGAACTAAATGAATTGTATGTTCACTATGAGGAAGAAAGTAGTGCGGATTCTTATGGTTCGGATCAATGCTAGTATAATTTTCATTTCTTGATGCCTTTATCATTTCCTGAATCGCCAAATCGACTTCGTCCAAACTCGTCCACTTTTTCTTTCCATGATGGATCGTTTTCATGCTCCAAATAGCGCTGCCTTGTGAATTGATAATTGCCTGTCCGTTTTTATCGATTAAATAAAAGAGTTGGGTTTCGGTTATCATTTCTGGGAGGGTTTTAGGGTCGTCTTCAACGTCGGAATCGGGATCAGACGCAGCAGTTGATTCGGTGTCGGAATCAGAACCGCTTTCAGAGGGACTTCTGCTCCTGCCGCCAGCACCAACCCCCTTCATCACTTCCAACAAAGTCATAGCCCTGCCACCGCCTCCAGCACCACCTCTGCCACCGCCTCCAGCACCGCCACGTCCACCACCTCCGGCACCGCCACGTCCACGGCCACCACCACCAGCACGGCCACCACCACCAGCACGGCCACCACCACTATCAACACTCTTATTACGGAGACTTCTGCGCAAGGGTCCATCCGGTGATTTAGATCGTAATAAAGGGTGTTTTTGTTCCATATAATATAATTAATTCAAGTTATATTATACACATAAAATATTATCCAGAATTGAAATATATTTTCCTATACTTATTCACATATTGATCTTGAATGCGCTTATTTTTAAAGAACTTAATTTTATCGTCCGCGTTTATGAATTTTAATTTTTCAGTCTCGCCAGTTAACATCGTAATAATAAAATATAAAGCGTACATGCCACATTCACTCTCCCCCATTTGATGTTCGGTCGGACAATTCTGATAAAACTCCATCTTCATGGGTTCCGGTAGTTCTTTGGCCTGTTTTATCACACGCTTCACAAATTTATGGATGGGTTTTTTAATTCGATCGCCGGCACTATCTAAATAAAATATAAACTTATCCTCCAAATCCATAAACATGGATACCCAATGAGAACCTTTTTTCCCATATTTGTCTAAATTAAAGACCACGCCCAACTTTGTGATTCCTTTCGCCAAGTATTCACTCAGAGAAAAATTACATAGATCTTCCCAAACGCAGGAGCCGTTTAATTCAGGCAGTCTACTATCAAAATTAATCGGCGTGGGGCCCAATATTTTAAAATTCTTATTGGACTTTTCATACTGTCTAAGCACTGCAACAATATCCAGATTGGATAACCATGCATTCGTTTTCCAATCTGAGGGACGATCGGGCGCAAAGATAAACTGGTCAATTTTCGTTCTTACCAAGGGATCATCGATTTCGCTTAACCAACAATCCTCTTTACTACATGTCGATAACTTATTTTTTAATTCAATCCATATGCCCTTAGGATCGGTCGCAACGATGCCGTTTTCTTTATGATGTTTATTATAGTATTCTTTTAATGTGAACAGTATTTCGTCTGTAAAACAACTCTCGGCTACAGGTGTTTTTCCTTTTACAGTAGGGCTACAATTCATAGGCCTAAATTTAATGGTTTTGCTTCTATATTTTTTATTAGATCTTTTATTACTTTTATGCATGTTACTTGTATAGAATACAATACGATATTTTTACTACAAAAACAATACTAAATAATTACAAATCGGGTTTGCGAGGAAAATTATTCATACCATAGTTCAATATGTTATTGAACTTAGACTTTACTACACGATCCTTCCCCCAAAAGGATGATGATGGTATATCTTCGTTATCCATATTGCCAAACAATACGTCATCCTCATCTGCATCGTCTTGATTCGTGAATGGCGATTTACTGCTTGGCAGATTCTTATATTGCATTTCTTTATATTGGATATGACGAATCGCACTCTTTACAAACGCGTCAAACGAGTCATTGATTTCCGTATTGATTTGCATATCCGGATCGTTTAATAAATCTTGGGCCATAGATAAAATAGAGTTTCTATGTTTTATAATATTCGAGCGATGGTCTTGGATTTCCGCATATTTTCTAGGGTCTGTCTTTTCAACGTACTTTTGAAATTTACTCTTATTCATTAATAATTCTAATGTGAGTTTATCGATACTAGAATTCCCTGGAAATGTGGGTTCGGGTGACGACTCAGCGTCGGGGTCGTATCCTTCATTAGGGTCCATTTTATAATATAGCGAATATATTATAAAATTGCAATCTATCTAAATCCGTTTAAGGCTTATTCTTTTTCGTCTTACGAAGTTGTTCCTTTTGCCGTTCCTTATCCGCTTTCTTTAATGCCGCCGCGCGTTCCTTCTCTAACTTTTTTGTTGCACGTGCATGTTCTTTTTCCCGTTCCTTTTCTGCTTTCTTTAACGCCTTCTCTTTCTCCTTCTCATCCTTTTTACTTTGGCGTGCGCGTTCCTTTTCAAGTTTCAACTCTTGCTTGGCCTGCGCCTTCTCTTCTCTCATTCTTTCTTTAGAGGCATCTTTCTCATGGACTTCCGCTTGATACCCTTCATAATTATCCGACATCTTTTCCCTATATTTATCTACTAGACCAGCGATCAATTCATGTTTGATTTCCTCCTTATACTCGCCTTGTTTGCGGAGTGTTTTACGGAGTTTCTTCGCCTCTCTTTCGGCCACCTTCTGTTCTTTTTTATTTGATTTCACGATCTTCTTCATCGTCTTTTTTAACCCTTGATATGTCTTTTTACGACTTTTCTCAACCACCTTTATCGAGGTCTTCAACCCTTTCTCTTCCTTCTTAGACGCCTTCTTTTTCATATTCATGATTTGCTTGAATGTTTTACGCTCATCGCGAATCGTTAAATTAATGACACTACGCTCCAATTCACTCAAATCCTTCTTCAATATCTTTTTAAGGTGTTCAATACGTTTCTTATGGTCGAGCACGTCTAATTTCAAACCATTTTGCAATACCTTGATTTTCTCATTAAACATTTCGATCTCTTGATCATATTCCTCAATATGTGGGTGTTTTTTGATATATTCTTTTAACTCTTTATCGCCTGCAATCTTGATGCCACACTTATTCTTTAAGTTATAAATCATAGATGCCTTATATTGTTCATATTCCTCGGGATTTTCTTCTATGTTTTTCAATATGTTTTTCGCAGCATCTCTTTGCTTCTCATTCTTCTCTTTGATAAGTACTCTCATTTCTTTTATTCCTGCGCGGATCTTCTTTACTTCTTCTTTGGCTTCTTTCACTAATTGACGAATATTACTTTTTACAATCTTATGACACGCCTTTAAAGGTTTGCCCTCTAAATCGCCACATATCTCCTCTTTCAAAAAGTTAAACTTATTGGCATCGAGATCCCCTAATTCGCCCTTTAATTCTTGATTGTTCTCTTCTATTTTGGCTTTTAATTCTAGGTTCTCTTTACTCACTGTCTGTTTTAAGATTTTCTTATCGAATGCCTCAATCGTTTCCATATCTTTGGTAATCGGAACATTGATATGTTGGACCTGGGGTTGAGAGAACTGGCGCGCATCCTTTTCTCGATTCAAATAACTCACATAACCGGCAATATCATCCAAATAATCACCTCTCCCACGTTCTGAGAATTGCCCCTCCTCATTCAAGTACTTTTGGGCGAAAGTATCGAATGCGGTGGGCATCTGTTCTCCCATGGGCTTGCATAAGTTTATTAATTTTATTAATTCCATTGGATCTTCTGTGATGGGTGTGGCCGTCATAAGTAAAAGTTTTACGGAATCCCTGCCAGATATCTGATAAGAATTCATAAGGGCCTGATGAAGGGCGTTCATATCGGGTCTTTCGATACTGGATAAATCGCCCCCACCATATAATTTATGGGCCTCGTCAATAATCAAAAGAGTCTTTCTCAAAGGATCTACTGCGCCATTGGTCTTTACAAGTGCCTTATAAAACGCATTTTGTTTGGATACCAAGTTACTGAATTGCTTATAGGACATCGGGCGGATTCTCCACGACTTTGATAGTAGTCTCATTCTCTTACTTTGTTCATCAGGAATAACCAACCCCGAATTTTTGATTCGGTCGCGAATATTATCATTACATACTTGTTCAAACATATTCTTCCAAATATCGTTTTTCAATGTGGTTCTCGTGACCCAAAGAATAGTATAGTTTTGCTTCTCGAAAGATTGTGTTGCCGCGGCAATCGCAGAGCAAGTTTTGCCTGTGCCCACAGAGTGGTATAAAAGCATCCCCTTCACTGGATTTTCGGGTGTAAAATAATGCTGAACAAAATCTTGGGTGGGAGTTAATGTTATGACATCACCCGCACCACCTTTCTGTTTATCTGCACATAAGTTCTCCATTTTTACGTCATCCCACTTAAAGGCACTAAAATGTTCTCGAATATGTTTTCTTAACTCTTCATGATTCATACGTTGACTCTCTGCGTTCTGTTCAGAATGGAGGATGAATGCAGGCTTATTGTTTTTTATGCGAAGTTTGGGTCCGCCACCTATTGTCTTATGTGTTTTAGAAAAGTCATAAAAGTCAGGGTCGTCATGGGCAGCACCACCATAAATAAATTCGGCTCCTTCAGGTAAATCCTCCTCGGCATCATCGCCAGGGATAGAAAAACTATGAATATTTTTATTTAAATCATAATCTACGGAACCCACAATGGTCGTCTTTTCGAGATCATGCGCAAAGTGGAATAAACGCACATCGATGTTTTTTGCCTTTAAATAAAGATCAATCGCGCTCTTCGCGCCCAAGAAACTACTTTGGAGTTGTTCGGGTATAGATAAGTCGTATACGAACACATGAAGTGGCCAGCCACGTTGAGGGTGGAATTCTAAGCCCTTTTGTCCACAGGTTCTCGTTCCACGACCGATTACTTGTTTTTGATCCGCGCCGACCAAAGAGGGTTCATAAATATGAACATATTTAATATCAAATAAATCAATGCCTTCTTTGAAACCGCTATCCATAATGATGAAACGAGCCAAATCGCCGTATACGTTCTCGGGGCGCTGATTGAATTTCTTTAAAATATTCTTTTTCATGGCCGTCGTAATATTTTGATCATAAACAGATACTGAAGAAAGTAAATAAAAGTTATCGCCTTTGTGTTTTAAGAGTTCATCGTCTGATAATAATCCCATAGTTTCATACTTCTTTTTTCCGCCCTTTCTTGCTTTTGCTGTATAACCTAAATGCATGTCATGCGCAATAAGCGCGGATGCGAGTAATTTGGCGCCATAAGTGCCATTTTTAATATCCGAAAAGATGAAATGTTTGAATAACTTTCCATGCTTCTTTTGATCTTGCTTATCTAACTGTTTTATTTTTTTTAAAAGTACGTCTAATTTGGGAGAATGATCTGGAATATCCTTTAGTAATACTTCGGGTTTAAAGTGTTCTGTATCAAATTTATATTCATTTGCACCCTTGCTCCAATTCGATCTTTTACGCACGCAAGTTGGATCATAGGATACAATCCCTTCTTGTTTTATCATTTTCTCTAAATCATTAGCATCACTTTCATCGAAAAATTCCATGAATGTTGAGAACCTGAATAACTATATATTAAGTCCATAAAAAATATCGCATTATACTATATTATATTTCATCAATGTCTGGAAATCCTATTCAAGTTCCTAGCACTACGGTAACTTTAACATCGACTGCGAATTTGGGCGGCCCCTATCAAGGATACTCTGCCAAACAAACGATGACCAATTTCAAGGATAGCGAACAAACCATGATTCGTGGCGTGTTAAGACGTTCGTGGAATAACACAAATGTTGCGGGATCTATCAATGGGCATGGTCGCGTGATCACGCCTTTTCGTGCGGTAAACAATTTAGGTGATTTCTTAGGGCGCCAATATTATACATGTGGTGGTTCCAATCAAGTCAATAAGACTTATCCTGGACTCCAAGGACCTATTGGATCTATTATATCTGCGTGTGATAATACCGGAGTTGCCGCTTCCGTTACCAACAATCGCTTCGTTGCCGATTCTTCTGACTATATCACGTATAGAAAACAGAGCGCTATTGGCAAAAACTATAATGACTTAACCATGGGCGGAGATCAAAGTAACGCATCTTATGTGAATTTAATGGCCATTCGCCGTCGTTAATATAATCTAGTATTAATATATAACCCTAATTATATATTAATGACGTCTACTACGCTTAGCATAAATGATATCAATAATAACCAATTATCTGGCATAAAAGCCTCTCCGTTAAAAGATAGCACGAGCGACGGACAAAGTTCATTTGAAATGGGAAGACAGGTTTATGCGAGAACCCTGCCTTATAATCCGAATACGGCGCCTAGCACGAGCACCACATATAATTGGCATGTCCGTCAAAATGTACAACAGACCACGACTCTCCCGACCGGCAACTCTTCCCAATATATGAATGGTAAAAAATGGTACGGAAATCGAGATGCATCACAAATAACTAGGAATCGACGCACATCACAAATTGGCATGGGATCCTTGAATGCTTCTGGTAATGTAATGTCATATACGTCCAATATAGAAAAGAATAGTGTTCAAGATGCGCTTAGACGCGTTCGCGGCGGTGGTGCAGTTGCGCCCGAAAAAAAGAATGCAAACTTAAATAATGCACCAACGCCATCCTTTGCGCCTATCCAAAATAAGGGTATTTACGGTCTCAGAAATCCGACAATGTTCCATTAATCCAACCCAATTCTTTTACACCCTTGAAGATTAAAAATGCCAAATTTAGATCTTATGTTTTTAATTTATTTCCGGCTATATGTTATACTCGTACAAACATGTATGCCTATTTAGTCGAATTTTTCGGAACCTTGTTTTTCATTTACATTATTTTAGCCACCGGAAATCCCTTAGCAATTGGCGCTGCTCTCGCCCTAGTGATCTTACTCACATCCAAAGTATCCGGTGGACATATCAACCCTGCCGTATCCATTGCTATGGCTTCTGCGGGCAAATTACCCGTCAACGATTTAATTCCTTACTGCCTTGCCCAAATCTTCGGTGGATTAACGGCGCTAGAATTATACAAACGCTATAAACTCTAATCGTTATAATAGTGTAAGAATGCATTATACTATTATAATTACTTCGTCTTTTGAATCAATCTATAAAACACATATAAACCGACCACTGTGAGAGAACCCACGTAAAACTGTGTGATATAGTTCATTTGAAAAACGGGCCCTTTCTTTTCGGGATCTTCCTGTAATTTCTCCTTACGTTGTCCCAATAAAATATTAAAGTTATTTGACGTCTCTTTCTCTGAAGCGGGCAATTCATTAGTAATAGTTACAGGAGTTTTGATTTCCCCCGTGCTCTCAATAGCAGATCCTACTAATAGTGCGGATGGATAGATTAAATCTACTCCATTTTTCGTTTCAACCGAATTTACTAAAGTAGTAGAATGGGGTTTTATACTACTTAGTTCAGTTTCTACTATTTTTTCTTGTTTCGGTTTGCGCCCTCGTTTTGCAGGAGGATTTGACATTATAAATTATAGCGATAGATTTTTATGTACTTTTATGAAAAACAAATTATCTGCAATCCATATTATCATTATTTATCTCATTCTTTATCCATTCATATGTCGTTCGAATCCCCTCCTCCAATGGATAAATCGGCTCCCATCCCAATTTTTCCCGAATTAACCGATTATCTGAATTTCTGCCACGCACACCCACGCCATTAAACGCCTTATTGTGAATTGTTAGATTTTTACCAGATATCTTGATAATCATATTCATAAAATCATTCATATTGATCATCTCTTCCGACCCGATATTCACCGGCCCCTTAAATTCAGAATCCATAAGTCGTAGAATTCCCTCTACGCACTTATCAATATATAAGAAACTACGTGTTTGGCTTCCATCCCCGAATACTTCAACGACTCCGTTCTCTTCTGCCAAAGCAACCTTCCGGCAAAACGCTGCAGGCGCCTTCTCTTTCCCTCCATCATAGGTTCCAAAGGGCCCATAAATATTATGAAAACGGGCAACACGAATATCTAACTTGGGAAAATCCTTATGGAACACGAAATATAGTCTTTCGCTAAAGAGTTTCTCCCAACCATATTCGCTATCCGGTTCCGCAGGATAGGTCGTATCCTCACTACATTTCGGGTTATTCGGATCGAGTTGATTATATTCGGGATATACGCATGCGGAAGAAGAATAAAAGATCTTGGTTACGTTCTTTTGAGAACACACCTTTAGTACATTGAGATTAATCAAGCACGAATTATGCATGACATCGGAATCATGTTCACCTGTATTAATATACGTAGAACCACCCATATCCGCTGCCAATTGGTAAACTTCATCGATAGAATCATCGATCACCACATCGACTTTTATCGGATCTCTTAAATCGGCAATAAGAAATTCATCTGCATCCGTTTTACGAAACTCATTGGCCTTAATATCTACGCCTCTCACCCAATGTCCAAGCGACTTTAACTTGGCAATCAAATGGCCACCGATGAAACCACCGCCACCTAAGACGACGACTCTTTTCATTAGAATGAATTATGATGAATTATTTATGTAGTTTTCGTATTCAAAACATTATTGTCAAAATGAAAATCAACTTAAAGATATTTCGAGTGAATAAACAAACGTTATGTGTGGGATTTTTTCTATTTTAAACTCCAATGGAGAGATTCCTCATTCTGTCATCAATGATGGATTTCAAAAGGGGAAAAATAGGGGGCCTGAATTCTCGAAACTGACATCCATTATGATAAAGGCCATGTTCGGATTTCATCGTCTAGCGATCAATGGTTTAAATGAAGAATCAAACCAACCGATAATTATCAATGATGTCGCCTTAATCTGTAATGGGGAAATTTACAACTATAAGGAACTCTATAAATTAATGAATGTTAAACCGACCACGGATTCCGACTGTGAAGTGATTATCCACCTATATAAAAAATATGGTATTGATCACACGTTATCTATGCTAGATGGGGTGTTTTCGTTTTTGCTTATTGATTATAGGTTAAATGCGGAATATGCAAAAATGTATATAGCAAGAGATCCTTATGGTGTTCGCCCTCTCTATTATTTGCGACCTGATATTATTACGAATTTCACTGAAAACGGCGACGATAATATATTCGCTTTTGCTAGTGAAATGAAAATGTTAACTGGAATTCGCGATTTCTATAACGTAGAACATAAGGGAAACTTTTTTAAGAAGAAGCGTGAAGACTTTCAGAATTACGATATTCATCAATTTGAGCCGGGAACATATTCTATATTCGAATTATCATTTAAAGTAAATTCGAATTGGAAGCCTATTCAAGAGAATATTCGGTTTCATAGAACAGGATTCCAGTCGATTATGCAGATCAATGATGCATATTCCGTTTCGGCCATATTTAAAAATATTCAGATCTATTTATATAACGCAGTTGAAAAGAGATGTTGCACAACGGATCGCCCCATTGCTTGTCTATTATCGGGAGGATTAGATAGTAGCCTGATCACGGCTTTGGTAAACGAGTATCATACGATAAATAATCTTCCGAAGATTGAGACCTATAGTATTGGGTTGAAGGATTCCGAAGATTTGAAATATGCGCGAATTGTGGCCGATTATCTGGGAACTAAGCACACCGAGATGATAGTTACAGAAGAAGATTTTTTGAATGCTATTCCTGATGTGATTTATGCGATTGAAAGTTATGACACGACAAGTGTGCGCGCTAGTATTGGAAATTGGTTATTGGGAAAATATATTTCCGAGCATAGTGAAGCCAAAGTGATTTTTAATGGAGATGGTTCTGATGAATTGATGGGAGGCTATTTATATATGGGCATGGCCCCTGATGCGATAGAGTTCGACAAAGAATGCCGACGGTTATTAAAAGATATACATGCATTCGATGTACTTCGATCTGACAAATCGATATCTTCGCATGGTCTAGAACCTCGGACGCCATTTTTGGATCGTGCATGGACACAATATTATCTATCTATTCCTTGTGATGTTCGATTTCATACGTTATCAGGATCTATGGAAAAATCCTTATTGCGTGTTTCATTCAGCGAAAAAATGTATTTGAATTCACAATCGAAACCACTTTTGCCCGTTGACATCATCTGGCGTAAAAAGGAAGCATTCAGTGATGGAGTATCCAAACATAGTCGATCGCTCTATGAGATTATTCAAGAGCACACGGATAAACTGTTTGCAGACGACGAGTTGAAACATTATCCCTTTTTGGAGAATAGTGAGGATGTTATAGAAAAAATAGCGAAAATCAGCACGAATTTTGCCTATGTGCAAAATTACTTGCTGCCTCAGACGTCTGAACAGTATTATTATCGCAAGATATTTGAACAACATTATCCAGGGTTAGGAAAGATTGTGCCCTATTTTTGGATGCCGAAATATGTTGAGGCCAAGGATGCGAGTGCACGTACTCTAGAAATCTATAATAAGACTCCTCTGGAGGAGTCGGATGAGTGATCGTGCTATGATTTTTTATTTGATCTATATGAGATCATATAAAATAAACTTCTCTCTAAAAATCAGCAGAGAATTCGAAAATATCCTTATCTACCGTTTTATTGGCTAAAGCATACTCACTATTGGTGCGCTCAAAGAAGTTCACCTTAGATTCAATACTAATCAACTCCATGAAATCAAAAGGATTCTGAGAATTATAGATCTTTTCATATCCCAACTGTAAACAGAGGCGGTCTGCAACAAATTCGATATATTGAGTCATCAACTTCGTATTCATGCCAATCATGCGACAAGGGATCGCCTCCGTAATAAACTCCTTCTCGATTTCCACAGCCTCTTGAATGATCTCATAAATACGCTTCTTTTGCAACTTCTTCTGAAGTTTCGAATATAAGAGTACGGCGAACTCCGTGTGCAGTGCCTCATCACGTGAAATCAATTCATTCGAGAACGTAAGACCTGGCATCAAACCGCGCTTCTTAATCCAATAAATCGACGCAAAGGAGGATGAGAAGAAGATCCCCTCGATAGCAGCGAAGGCCACGAGGCGCGCAGCAAAACTACTACGATTATCATTAAGCCACTTCTTCGCCCAATCCGCCTTCTTTGCAATACAAGGAAAATTTTTGGTGGCCTCGAACAAATGTGTCTTCTCGGCACTATCTTTAATATACGTATCAATCAATAAACTATACATCTCGGAGTGAATGTTTTCCATAGCAACTTGAAATCCATAAAAGGCACGGGCTTCGGATACTTGAACGTCACTCATGAAACGTACAGCCAAGTTCTCGAGCACAATGCCATCGGATGCCGCAAAGAACGCCAATACCATCTTAATAAATTTCTGTTCGTCTTCAGAAAGTTTTTCCCAATCGCATAAATCCTGAGCCAAGTTGACTTCATTTACGATCCAAAAACAATCCACCTGTCGCTTATACATTTCCCAAATATCGTTATGTTGAATCGGAAACATAACGTGACGGTTATCGTCAGGCTTAAGCAAAGGTTCTACGAAGTGCGACTCACTCATTCCTTCCTAAATAATATACCCGTTAGATTTTATCCCCTTTCCATAAAATGATTATCTTATTCAATTTTTATGAACGCACATAGTAAGAAAATAATACGTGTTTTTTAGCATATAGTTTTCTTTTTATTTTGTAAGGATAAGAAAATGATAGATTTACATAAGTATAAAGATCTATTTGGAAAACCGAACGATGGTCTAAGAAAATATAGAATATTCAATATTGCAATTTACGACGTGTTTGTGACGGTTGTAATCGTATATGCAATATCATATTTTATGAATTGGCCCTTTTGGTACTTATTGATTTTTGTATTAGTTTTAGGCATATTTGTTCATCGATTATTTGGCGTTAGAACTGGTGTGGATAAAATTCTATTTCCAAACGCAGAATAAAGCACGAATGAAATAAATGGACATAAATATAATCCTTTAGTATTATAAAAGGCATGAAACATTCAGATAAGGATTCTCTTGATTCTCTAGGCGAGATTGCACCTGAGCAAAAAAGGCGTGGGCGTAAACCAAGGAAACAAAATGAGAAAGAAATTGTCGCCGAATACTACAACGAAATAGAGAGAGAAAAAGAGAGATCCGCTACGAAACAAAGGAATTTTTATGAGAATATGCAATACTTATCACCAAACGAAAAAGCCAAGTTCGAACAAAGATTTACTAAACCAAAAAACGAAAGCCAAGATATATATACAACACTATTGCGTCAAAAATCAAAAAAGATCGTCATCGCCAATGGTCCGGCAGGAACAGGCAAAACTCTATTTGCTACGGAATATGGAGTGAAAAATTTCTTATTAGGAACCTATGAAAAATTAATATTCACGCGTCCATCCGTTTCTGTAGACGAAGATCTTGGGTATTTACCAGGCACGCTCGAAGAGAAGATGGCGCCATGGGTCAGGCCCATCTATGATATTCTTTATAATTTCATGTCACCTAAAGAGGTAACCGCCATGTTAGAAGAAAAAATAATTGAAATTGCACCCCTTGGATATATGAGAGGGAGAACCTTTAAAAACTGCTGGATCGTCGCAGATGAGATGCAAAATTCGACTGTATCTCAAATGAAAATGTTATTAACGCGTTTGGGCGAAAATAGCCGCTTAGTAATCACTGGCGATTTAGAGCAATATGATCGCACCAATGAATTAAATGGTCTCGAAGATTTTTTAAGTAAATTTAAAGGAAAGCGATCTTCTAGTATTACAAGTTTCGAGTTTCAACGTTCAGATATTCAAAGAGAAGAAGTTGTAAAAGAGGTTCTCGATATCTATAGTGGAGATGTTCCGCCGAACTATACAGATGGCAGTGAATTTACCAACGAATGCGAACCGACGGATAATTATTAGATTCTGCATGTTTAGGAATATAATAATTTCGTTATATAAAGTATATGAAGTCTATATCCTCGTATTTTAAGAATTTCAGTAAAAAAAGTTATAATTTGAACTCTATCTTATACAATAGAATCTTATTATATGTCTTTCTTGTTGCGGCGGTGGTCGATGTTTTCTACTTATCCAATATCAAGGATTATGGATCCATCATTGTATTATTGGTGGTCGGATTTTTGACCACGTTTTTTAGTAAGAATATGATCGTTGTATTAGTCATCGCGCTCACGGTTACCCATGTTTTAAGATATGGCACAGGAACCAGAATTAATGAAGGTCTTGAAAACCAAGATGACGACTCTGAAACGAAGGATACAAAAAACCAGGATGGGGAAAGTGATAAGAAAAAGGACGAAAATGGTGAAGATGTAACGTTAGAGTCCTTAAAAAATGAATTTTCAGACTTCCAAAGCACACAAAGCGAAATAAAACAAGGCATTGGGCGATTGGAACCTTTATTGGCCAATGCCGAGCGTTTTATTAAAAAATACGAAACCTATAAAAATCAAGAGGGAATGAAAATGAGGGAAGGTGCTAGAGGGAAAGGCGCTAAAAGAGCGGGAAGCAAAGGCGGCGCTGGATTAGATTTAAAGAATAATGATAGCATTGCTCAACTAAACGCCCAAAGTAATAATTAAAAGTAAATAAATTGTTTATTATGCTAACATAAACTATATATTAAATATATAGTTTATATATTATTATTTTTACATGGGTGACGTTATTTTAGATGCTGCATATTTCGCTGCTTTACCATTATTAGCATTTGAATTTGAATCTATTGTTCAGATCATTGAAGGCGTTGGCGAAGAATTTGTTGGCACAGTAGAAAGTTTAGTAATAGCGGTTCCCGACATATTCGATGGAATATATACATTTTTTACATTTGGTCTTACGCATCTTATTTGTGGATTGAAACTACTTGGCAATATACATAAATGTTTTTTCTATTATATACTGGACATAATAGGACAAATATTTTACCTGCCTGCAAGATTGTTCTTATGGATTTCAAATACATTTTTTGGAATTAATTTATATCCATTTGAATGTAAAATATGGAAATATATTGATATATTTGATTTATACTTTTTTAAATATGCAAAATTTCATCTTGTTCATTATCCCAAAAGTGTTCGTGACGATTGTTATAACTGTTGTAGATTGAAAACGAGCGTGGTTGTGGATAGAGCGAGTAAAATTGGCAATGATTTCACTGTTAAAATACCACGTCTATTACAGCCTGGATGGGATAAAATATCGGATGGCGCCAGAAAGTTCATGAATCCATTTGATTTTTGATTAATGACACATTCATGTCAATATTTATATGCGTATTATATAAATATTGGAATTTTGAAACCATGGGAAAAAAATGTATACCTGGCGTGATATGCATTGAAAATATGACGCTTTTTTTCATTTTTGTTATATTGGTCGTTGTCATCTATTTATGGTATATCCACTTTGTAAAGAATCAGAATCACCATAACGACAATAGAGAACGTAAAGAAACTGGGTCCGTAGTCATTGTATCACAACCTAGCGTGCCTGCTTTAGCAACTATTTCTCCCAGAAGAGATCCTTTTAATGATCCATATGCACCACCTTTACAAAGCGATGGCATATATTATCCCACAGGATTCAGTGACCCTAGAGGCCTCCCGGTAAACATAAAAACGCGGGGACTACAAACTGGATATCAACAAGTCGGAATATTAACAAGAACCAGCGGACAATCGAATGATATGATCTTACCACTTATGGGTCGCCGAAATACGTCAGGAAGAGATAAATGGCAATACTATACGATCTCGAATAGTGGTAATTTAAACACCAAATTACCAATTAGTGTAAATGGCAAAAGTTGCACGAGCGAACATGGTTGCGATGATATAAATAATGGTGATATGGTCTATGTCGAAGGTTATAATGATACCTTCCGTGTTACGATTTATGAAAACGATTCCTTTCAATATATACCTTATCTTTAGGACTGAATTTAGTCAATTGCATAGGATAAAGTATATATTAGTATTATATACAGTGTTAGATGTCTACTTTTAATATTAATGATCAAGAAGATATAAGTAAAAAAAAAAATATAACTTATTCCTACGGAAGCAATCTCGTCTATAATTCCGTGATTAGTGAAGTTAAACCGAATAATAATAAATTTTATTTAAGCATGGATTATCGTTTCGCGAATGGAACAACGAACGTTTCTTACAAAGACGATTATGGAGATGTGATAAATTATACTTCCAATAAATTGTACATGTTCGGACTACTACACAATAATATTAGCGGGATAACGGACACAAATACGGACGTGATTGGCGAACTCATTATCGAGAACATAGATATTAAAACATCGACCAAATTATATACGTGTTTTTTAATCAAGCAAGATTTATCGCCTATTTCAAAGTCGAATGATATTGATAATATTGTCGCTATGCATCGATCAACCACAATACAAAGCGCGTCGACCCAATTAACTACGAGTCATCCTGGCGATAAAACGGGGACCACAGTGCCTCAAACTATACCCACGCAGTCAAAATGTATCATTTATAACGATTTACAAGCGAATGGTGCTATCAATAAAATTGTTGTATTTATTGATCCTGTCTTGGTAAAGAGTGAAACGGCGGATTATATTAAAACTTTATACTCGGATACGAGTCCTCTTTTTAGTATCGATGCGCCCAATCAAAAATCAATATTAGATGATAATAATATATCTACCGGCGATGATGATATTTATATTGATTGCAGTCCGACTACGCCTGAAGGTCAACTCGATAAAACCGTGAATACATATAGTATACCTATCGATGGTGAAGGAAACGCAAAGACTCAGGAAAGCGATTTTATGAAGACGTCGGTGAATTTTTATGTCTTCATCATTGGGCTAGTATTTATTTATTTTACCATTCCTGGATTATATAGATTGATCGTCATTAAAAATGTAAATAAACAAATGGGTGGAGGGACTGACTCGCTATTGCGTATTCGAAGTGCGGACATATTTATTACAATTTTATTTTTTATAGGAATTGTTGTATCATTTTCCAATGGGTTTTCTAGTAACGATTATAATCTAGTAACTTTTGGCATGTTTTTATCGGTTCTCTTTGGGTTATCTTTTACGTTAGTGCAAATCAATAAAACGACGAGTGAAGATTTCTTGAAAGATGGTCTACCTAATGAATCTAAATACTTTCCATCATACAAAGGGTTTGCACCAAAGGCACTGGAGATGCTGGAAGATGGCGGCGAATTTTTATTCGTATCGTTGTTTTCAGTTTTTTTAGATAGATCCTTTTGGACCATCTTATTTGGATTAGGTATTTTTTTTACATTATGTATGACCCCGGTTTTTATAACAGGAGACTCTCAAAAAATATCATATTATTCAAAAATTTCATATGGCGCTCTGTTACCCTTAGTAACTTCGTTCGTTTATTTGGTAATAAATTCACAATAATATATAAATAAATGAGCACAAGCCATAATATCGGCCCGCCTCCTGGATCTATTATGTCTTATTTAGGCTCTTCAGATCCAGATGGATGGGTACTATGCGACGGCGTAGCAAGAACCGATAATAGCGATTCGAGATATAATAAATTAAATACTCTTGGCATTGGCTCTGGCGGAAGTGGCACTTCCAATTATACGCCACCTGATTTAAGAGGGAAATTTTTATATAGTGCGACCTCAACGGGATCTACTCTTTTGACTACTGGAGGAGCGACATCTTTTACGATTGCTACTGCTAATTTACCATCGCACACACATAGTGGGACAACTGCGTCTGGTGGAAGCACATCACACACGCACACAGCGACCGTGACTGATCCACAACACACACATAGCGGAACAACCGCGTCCGGAGGAAGCACATCGCACACGCACACGGCGACAGTCACTGATCCACAACACACTCATACAGGTACAACCGCGTCTGGCGGACAGACAGCGCACACGCACACTGCAACATCTACCGATGCTGGCCATTCTCATTATTTTCCAAACGATCATGGGCATGATGATTATAATTTTACCAGCGCGACTGCCACAACTGGATCCGATACGTCTAGTCAGGGGTCAGATAATCTTTATGTGTCTACTGGGAAAGCATCCATAACAACCACAGTGGCTGCTGCTGATATAAGTCATACGCACACATTTACAACAGGATCGTCTGCTACCGGCATTACAGTTGCGAATGCCGCTGTAGATATATCTCACACACATACAATTACAACCGGGCAATCGGCCACTGGAATTACAGTTGCAAATACATCAGTAGATATATCACACACACATACATTTACAACAGATAGCACAGGTCAAGGCCAAGCCCTTTCATATATGCCGCCATATACTACTGTAAACTATATTATCAAATATTAAATATTTGTGTATTCTCATGGTTATATAATTCTGTTTATTATATAACAATGAGTACGAGTCATGATATTGCGCCTCCGCCTGGATCCATTGTTTCATATTTAGGATCATCAGATCCCGATGGATGGATAATTTGCGATGGCGTGACTAGAACAGATAATAGCGATTCAAGATATAATAAATTAAATGCCCTTGGGATTGGCACAGGTGGAAGTGGCACTTCAAATTATACTCCGCCTGATCTAAGAGGAAAGTTTTTATTTAGTTCTTCTACTACATATCCAACTATATTATCTAGTGGTGGCGCAACCACTACGACTCTTACTACAGCAAATATGCCAGCGCACACGCACACTGGAACCACTGATTCGGGGGGTGGTTCACACACGCACACTGCGACAGTAACCGATGCTGGACATTCTCATGGCGGCGCCACTGTTAGTGGTGGTGGATCTCATACACACACAGCAACTGTAACTGATGGTGGGCATAATCATGGCGGAACAACTTCAACGTATACAGATACACACACACACACTGCTACGTCTGCCGACGCTGGACACGCACACTCTTTCTCAACATATCAGGACGATTATAACTGTACTGGAGCAAGCGGCAGTCAACAAACGCCTGCATTTAGTAAAGACGCTGGTGCTAGTGATAGCACTAAAGCCACATGGACGCTTGCTACAGGATATTCATCAATAACTACTTCAATAGCCGATACAACGGTGAGTCATTCTCATACAATCAATTCAGGGACTACGGGGATAACAGTTGCCAACGCTTCAACAGATATAAGTCATACTCACACCATCAGTTCGGGAACCACAGGTATAACTGTTGCGAATGCTTCGACGAATATCGATCATACTCATACATTTACTACAGGTTCAACTGGACAAGCATCATCGGTTAGCATATTACCTCCATTTAAAACAGTAAATTATATCATCAAATATTGAATGTGTATTCTTATGGTTATATAATTCTGGTTATTATATAACAATGAGCACGAGTCACAATATTGCGCCCCCGCCCGGATCTATTATTTCATATTTAGGGACTACAGATCCAGATGGATGGATCATTTGTAACGGCACTACGAGAACGGATAATAGCGATTCGAGATATAATACATTATTTGCACTTGGAATTGGAAGTGGTGGAAGTGGCACTTCGAATTATACTCCCCCCGATCTGAGAGGGACTTTTTTATTTAGTTCTTATCTCACAAATACAAGTTTATTGTCTAGTGGTGGTGCAACGACTGCGACTCTTACAACTGCAAACTTGCCTGTACATACACACACTGGAACAACGGATTCGGGAGGTGGTTCACACACACACACAGCAACAGTTACCGATGCTGGACATAATCATGGCGGCGCAACTGTTAGCGCAGGGGGGTCGCACACGCACACTGCAACTGTAACTGATGGTGGGCATAATCATGGGGGGTCAAGCACTACATATTCAGGAACGCACAACCACACGGCCACATCTACTGATGCTGGGCACGCGCATACATACTATTCGTATCAGGACGATTATAATAGAAGTGCTATTAGTGGGCAAGCGACGGGCGCATTTGGCGAAGATGGCGCTGGCGCTGTTTCGTGGACATTGACCACAGGAAAGGCCGTAATAACTACTACAATAGCCAATTTAAGCGTTAGTCATTCTCACACAATAACTTCTGGGACCGCCGGGATAACAGTTGCCAACGCTTCAACAGATATAAGTCATACACATACAATCAATTCTGGGACAACGGGCCTAACGGTTGCGAACGCTTCGACGAATATCGATCATACTCATGCATTTACTACAGGTTCAACTGGCCAAGGCACGTCTATTAGCATTTTACCTCCATATAAAACAGTGAATTATATTATCAAATATTGAATGTGTATTCTTATGGTTATATAATTCTGTTTATTATATAACAATGAGCACGAGTCATAATGTTGGACCTCCGCCTGGGTCCATTGTTTCGTATTTAGGATCATCAGATCCAGATGGATGGATAATTTGCAATGGCACTACGAGAACAGATAATAGCGATTCTAGATATAATAAATTAAATACTCTAGGTATTGGAACGGGAGGAAGCGGAACTTCGAATTATACTCCTCCTGATCTAAGGGGCACATTTTTATTTAGTATATCAGACTCTTATCCAACTATATTGTCGAGTGGTGGCGCAACATCTGTTTCTCTTACAACTGCAAACATGCCAGCGCACACACATACGGGGACAACCGATTCTGGAGGAGGTTCCCACACACACACTGCAACAGTAACCGATGCTGGACATGCTCATGGAGGAGCCACTGTTAGCGGTGGAGGTACACACACACACACCGCAACGGTAACTGATGGCGGACATAATCATGGGGGATCTACTGCTGAATATTCAGACACACATAATCACACGGCTACATCTACCGATGCTGGGCATGCGCATACATTCACAACATATCAGGATGATTATAATACAACTGGAGGCAATAATAGTCAAACCCGTCCAGCATTTGGTGCAGATGCCCAAACCACCACCGTAACATATACAGGCGTTAATACAGGATACGCGTCAATAACTACTACGTTAGGCAATGCATCAGGCATTAATCATAATCATACAATCAATTCTGGGACGACGGGAATAACTATTTCAAATGCTTCAGTTGATATAAGTCATACACATACAATCAATTCAGGGACTACGGGTATATCAGTATCGAACGCTTCAACAAGTATAAGTCATACTCATACATTCACTACTGGGTCAACTGGCCAAGGCACGTCTGTAACCACTTTACCTCCATATGTCATCGTAAATTATATTATTAAATATTAAACCCTATCCAATTATGTATACAAATTTGTTTACATAATTCAAAAAAAACGTTTATACGACAGACGCACTGCCCACGCTCTCGGCCACAGGCTTAAATGTACTAGTGCTATAAACGCTAGCATCGCTATGTCCAATTGGCGCCATCTTATCTACAATTTGCTCTTCTAAGGATTCCTTCTTAGGAGGATTCATGGCAACCATTTCCACTGCTCGCTTAGCCTCGCTAGGCGTATATTGAATTGTGGCAGCAATGGTATTCGTTTTACTCGTACGACGGATCATTTCATACGCTACAAAGATAAAGACAATCGCTAAAATAGGGTTCGCATAAAAATAAAGATATAAGGCCACGACAAACATGAAAATTATACCTAAAGGGGAATCAACCACGCCATAAAACAAGGAAGGGGTCTGGATAGGTAAAATTAAATATAATACAAAAATAACAAATAATGTCTTTTCCAAGGGAGTGACCGATTTAATTATTTTGGCTATGTCCATTTTGATATATTATATCATAGCATTATATTTTTACACTGATGTATCCTAAATTATATATCAATAATGGTTTAAAATTATATCGCCATATATCCATAGGATGAGACGAGGAAAATTTATTACCAAACCTAAGAATGCGATACAACCTATGCCGAAAAAGGATTTGATTACGGTGTTATCAGAAGATTATAAACAAATAATCTGTTCTCAATCTTATCTCGGTAAGAAGGGATATACAATTCCAAAATCCGCATTGACGGCCGAAGACATCGAATTTCTTCGGAAAGATTTGTTTGTACGACCCATAATGTTCGGTGCGAATTATGGCGCAAAGGGCGAAGATGCCACTGCGTTCCCTGTGTTCCGTGAAAATGCAAATAAACTCTATATTCCGCGTTTTTATGGGATTCAGAGATATGGACTGCCACCGCGATCGGAATTAGATAAGGGAGATGACATATCATTGACATTTGATAAACCTCTCCGTGATTATCAGGAAAAAATTATCGATGTCTATATGCAACATATTCAATCCAATATTTGTACGACTGGAGAAGAAAAGGGGAATGGCGGGATACTCGAAGTGCCTTGCGGGCGTGGTAAAACAATCATGGCACTAAAAATCATATCGCTGCTTAAGAAAAAAACGCTGATCCTGGTCCATAAAGAGTTTCTTATGAACCAGTGGATTGAACGAATCACAGATTTCTTGCCCGGCGCAAAAGTGGGTAAAATCCAGGGGGGCGTGTTCGATGTGGAAGGTAAAGATATTGTCATTGGCATGATCCAAAGTCTATACGATAAAGAATATTCGGCAAACGCGTTCTCGTCGTTTGGCCTCACCATTATTGATGAAGTCCATCGTATAGGAAGTGAGCAATTTTCGAGAACGCTTTTTAAAACGATCACACCGAATATGCTTGGAATCTCTGCGACCGTGGATCGTAAAGATAAACTCACGCGTATATTATACATGTTTATCGGCGAAAAGATCTATACGGAAAAACGCGAGGATGATGATCCGGTTTGTGTTCGCGCTATCCATTATAGTACAAACAATACAGAATTTAATGAAGTCGAACTCGATTTCCGCGGAAATCCGAAATATAGTTCCATGATCGTGAAATTATGCGATTATTCTCCTCGTAGTGATTTCATTATCAAAGTCGTTCGCGATTTATTAGAAGAATCTGAGAACCAGATCATGATTTTATGCCATAATCGTTCTCTATTAAAGTATTTATTTGAAGCCATCGAATATCATAAATTGGCGACGGTCGGCTATTATGTGGGTGGTATGAAGCAAAATGCCCTGCAGGATACGGAGAGTAAACAGATCGTATTAGCCACTTATGCCATGGCCGCAGAAGCCCTAGATATAAAGTCTCTGTCTACTCTGATTATGGTTACTCCGAAAACGGATATTACACAGTCCGTGGGAAGGATTCTACGTGTAAAGCATGAAAATCCGATCATCGTAGATATTGTAGATTCACATGATCTATTTCAAAATCAATGGGCCCAGAGGCGCAGATTCTATAAAAAATGTAATTATCGTATCAGGGAAATCGACAGCACAAAATATAAAAATATGACCTTGGATTGGGAAGCAGATACGACGTGGAAGCGCACATTTGAACCCAAGAATAAAGATAAGGATAAAGAGGGTTCTGGATCAGAGGATGCCGATGATTTGAAACCGAATACTTCAAATCAAGGTAAATGTCTTATTAATACGTGTTTGTTTGATGCGCTTTAAAAAAACCAAAAACGCTTGGTCTTTTTACTTTTACGTCTAGAACTTTTACGCTTGGATGTCTTTCTCTTTTTGCCACCTAATTGGCCACCCGTAGTAGAAGGAATGGTGTTCTTTAATCCACCTTGTTCTATTGTGGCAGGCGCAAGGGCACTTCCGCCAGTTATCTTGCAAGATGAGCAATTGCCCCCCTTCATGGTCTTTGCTCCCTTCTTTCCTTTTTTACCACCCACTAATTTGGATTCAAACTTGGAAGGAGCACTCCCACTAAGCGCTCCAGCATCGGCAGGTAACACATTACCACCGCTCTGGAACTTTGTCTCTGTTGATCCGTTGCCTGACATTATACTATATGGCTATATATTCTTTTAACCACATGCCTAAAAATATACGCGCCAATATATATGAAACCCCGACAACTTTTCACGGATGGATGGAACTCATTTTGGCATGTTGTCTTCGGGATTTTAGCTATTCGATACATAATCATCATGCCCATATTCGTGATTTATCAATTCATCGATATATATGAAAAAAATCTACTT
>Ga0114976_10000071_pt1 | contig 53387 bp, 51 predicted proteins | sample S_130805_EF_Meta_FD_87319 | JGI IMG/M metagenome (GOLD analysis project Ga0114976, IMG submission 87319) | Freshwater microbial communities from Lake Simoncouche, Canada to study carbon cycling - S_130805_EF_MetaG | ecosystem: Environmental > Aquatic > Freshwater > Lake | place: Lake... | reverse complement strand
TAAAGCCTGGCAACGACCTACTCTTCCGTGCCTTAAGACAAAGTACCATTGGCGCTAAAGGGCTTAACTGCCGAGTTCGGAATGGGATCGGGTGTTACTCCTTTGCAATAATCACCAGGCAGATTTTTATACATAAATAATATTCCTTTGTAAATATCATTAGAGTTTCAACTGACTTAATAATTTAGCAAAAGTAGATAATTTAAAATATAATGTTATAACTGAAAAAACTATCGCGGGGTGGAGCAGTCTGGTAGCTCGTCAGGCTCATAACCTGAAGGTCCTTGGTTCAAATCCAAGCCCCGCAACCAAGATAATCATACTTAACAATATTTATTTTCAAAGTCTAATTTCCGGAAGAGCTATCAGGTAATTGCTAATAAAAATATAAAGGAAATTTATAAAATCTTTAATTTCATTAAATAAAGAGCTTCTAAAAATAGTATTTAGTTGTTCCTTGCCACCAAATGCTGCATCTTGGGGTAAGATCCACATAAATACATAAAAAAAAATAAATAAGTAAAAAAAATTTAAAAAGTAAAAATTATTTCTTTTTTTTATTATAAATTTTTTGAGTTCACTAAAATTTACATTTAATATCATATAAAATGAAACTAAATGAAAGGATAATAGACTTAAGTTTCTTCCGTGGTCTAAATTTAAAAAAACTAAAAAAGTAGGAATAAAGAATAAAAGATAATTATACTTAAAGTTATATATCAAAATTTTTTTTATAATTAAAATATGAAAAAAAAAATAGAAGATCCAAATAGATAGTAAAAAAGAAAAAAATAACATTAAAAAATCTTTATAACCAAAATAAAAGAAATGCCATTTATAGAATCCACCAATTAAACTCTTAAAACCACCGGACAATTGTTTGTGCACAGAAACTCCAAATGACTGAGTTGATTGATTTATTTGGTTTAAAATATTTTCATTACCAATAATAATAAAAATAATTAAAATTAGAAATAATAATAAAATTCCATAAACTAAAAAAAAGTATTTTTTCTTGTTTTCGAATGCATATAAAGAAAATAACAAGTGAATCGAGATAAATAAAATCCCATATTCATGAATAAATAAATTAATAAAAATAATTAAAGGAATTATTAAAAATTTAAAATAATAAAGATATTTTTTTATATTTTTTTTGGTTTTAATAATTATAAAGGCATGCAATAGAATTAACAATTTAATAAATATATCTTTTATAAAAAACATATTAAAATCGTAAATAGAAAAAAATAATAATGCTGGAGAAAAAAATAAAATAATTTTTAATTCAAATGGTAATTTGATAATTTCAATAATTTTAAAAAATAAATATAAAGTTATTAAGTGTATTAGAAACAATATAGTTGAAAAAAAAAATATTGGACTTAAGGATAAATTTTTGTGTAAAATCATAAAAATTTCACCCAATAATCCTCTTCTAACAAATCCTCCTTGGTAATTCAAAAATAATTCACTAAATGCATAGGAATTTTTGTAGTCATATGAAAAAGATTTTGCGTAATAAACAAAATAAATAATTAAAATAAAAAGAGATAAAATTGCACAGTAATTCTTCTTATTTACTATGCTGAGAAACTTATTCATTTTTTTTTTGGAAATTTAGTTATAAATATCATTAATTAATTTTAATTTATAACATTTTTTATGAAAGAATTTAAAACTATTAACATAATTGCCCCATGTTATAACGAAGAATTAAATATTGATGAATACTTACATAGAGTATTAAAAACCTTAGAAATTCTTAAAATTGATTATAAAATTTTTCTAATTGATGATGGGTCTCAAGATAGAACTTGGGAAAAAATTTTAGAAAATTGTAAAAAGAATAAAAATATTCAAGGTATAAAATTATCAAGAAATTTTGGACACCAAGCAGCCATCATGGCAGGCATAGAGTTTGCAAATTCTAAATATGTATTTTTTAGTGATGTAGATCTTCAAGATCCGCCTGAATTATTAGAACAAATGTTTGAAAAGCTTACTAATAGAAAATGCAATGCAGTATTTGGCAAAAGAGTCAAAAATAATGAAAATTTTATTAAAAAATATTCATCAATTTTATTTTACAAATTTTTTAATCTACTTTCTGATATTAAAATAAGTGAGCAAACTTCTGATTTTATGTTGGTAGATCAAAAAGTTTTAATCGAGTTAAAGAAAATCAAAGATAAGGATATTTTTTTAAGAGGAATAATTCCATGGTATGGATTTAATATTGATTATGTTGAATTCGAAAGAGATAATAGAAAAAAAGGAAATTCAGGTTGGTCTTTTGAAAAAATGATACATTTTAGCTTAACTGCTTTATTGTCTTTTTCAAATTTCCCAATGCGCCTATCATTTGTTTTAAGTTTAATATCAATAATAACATTTCTATTTTTAATTTGTTTTGCTATTTACTCTTATTTTATAAACAGCGCTGTAAGAGGTTGGACAAGTTTATTTTTAATTATTGCATTTTTTAACACTATAATCTTTTTCGTACTAGGAATAATGGCAGAATATGTAGGCAGAACATATTTAAATAGTAAGAACAAACCACTTTATTTTATAGATAAGACATCCAAGCATGAAGATGTCTGATTTAGTTAAAAAAAATAATTCTAAAAAAAAATACATTTCTTATTTAATACTTCTTCTTGGATTTATTTTTCAGTTAATTTATCTTTATCAATTTGATGATTATTTTGATGATTGGAATTTTTTTTATACTGTAGATCCAAATATTTCTAATTCGCAAACATGGCAAAGGCATTATTTTGGGGATAGAGGCGACGGAACGATTCTTAAAGAGGCATTTCCATGGAATTTTAGTTACTTTACAAAATATTTCTTAAAATTTACTGAATACACAATTGAAACTACGCATTATTTTTTGTTATTATTTTCAGCATTATCATATTTTCTTTTTTATAAATTTATTAATTTAATTTTAAAAGACTTTAAATTTATTTTTTTAGCCTCTGTTATTTTTGCTACTAATCTTTTTTTACTAAGAGAACTTAACTCTCTAAGACCTCATTCAGTTGTGATGTTATTTAGTCTTTTGAGTAACTATTTATTTATTTTAATTTTTATTAAAAATAAAAAAAAAATTCGAAATTTTATTTTTTATATAATGTCGACATTTTCCATGCTATCCTTTTGGCCACATTCACTGGCTTTATTAGGAGGTCATTTTATATTTTTATTAATAATTTTTTTAAAAAAAAAAAAAATTTTAAATCTTTGTACGCCATTAGTTATTTTAATTATTTACGTAATATTTAATTATAAATATATTAAATATATAATAATAGAAAATGATTGGAGTTACACACCATTTAGTTTTACTTTTTTTATAAATTTTTTTTTTAGATCTTTTTTTGGTTCAATAATTTTTGGCGGTATAATGTTGTTAATTTTTCTTTTTTATTTAATAAAAGAAATTAAAATAAATTTTAATTATTATAAAAAAAATAATTCTTTTTCGAGTATCCCATTCTTAAAAAATAATGAAAAAAATTTTTTAATAATTAACATATTGTCCATTTATAGTGCTATACTGTTGTATTCTGTTTTTAAGGAGTCGGTAATTGCGCCAAAATATTTTTTGATCCTAATACCTCTTATTATAATTTGGTTAAGTTTAAAAATTAATGAAGAGAAAAAAAATTACATTTATAATTCAATTATTATAGTGACTATTTTAAACTCTATTTATTATTGGAGCAATTTACCCATAAGCAGACCTCCAATGCGTGAAGTTTTAAGAATTATTGTTAGTAATAATATTAAAAATATTTACACAGACGAATCAATTGTATTTAACAATTATTTATCACATTACAGATATGCAATAAAAAATAAGCTTGAAATAGAAAAAGTTGAAAAATTAAAAGATGCAGAAACAATCAAAAAATTTGCGATTGTGTGCCTTAATTATCCAAGGGCTTCTTTTGGCGATAGTTATATTGATTCAGAAGATCCACAATGCTTTGAAGTTTTTAAAAATAAAAATTTGCAAATTGAAAAAAAAATTGTAATTCCCGATTTCTTAATTTTTATTGCAAAATTTAAAGTTTAAATTTAATGTAATTTTTTATTTTTATTTTACAAGATGGCATATACATTCTAAAATTATTTCTTAAAGATCGAATGAGTCAAAATATATCTGGAATACATAAAATTTTTTCTTACCCATTAATTTATTCTTTAACACAAATAATTATGTCTGGTGTATCTGTAAGATCAACTTTAGTAAAAAAAATTATAAATGAAAATGCAAAAGTATTAGATATAGGCTGTGGCACAGCAAAAATTTTGGAAAGTCTTCCGTTAGTTGACTATTATGGATATGATATAAGTAAAAAATACATTAGTTACGCAAAAAAAAAATATAAATCTAAAAGAAATAAATTTTACTGTAAAAAATTTAACATTAATGAATTAGATAATATTCCTAAGATAGATTTTGTCTTATTATTTGGCGTCATTCATCATTTAGAAGATGAAGAATTGCATAAAATACTTCCTATTTTAAAAAAGGCACTTAAAAAAGGTGGTAAAATTATAACTTGCGATCCAATCTACATAAAAAAACAAAATATTATTAGTCATTTTTTAATCAAAAATGACGTCGGTAAAAATGTCAGAAATAAAGAAGATTATTTAAAATTACTACGAAAATATTTCAGAAATATAAAATCTAATATTAAACATCAGAATTTTATTCCTTACACTTGGTTTTCAACGCAATGTATTAAATAAAATTATTTCAAATATAATTTACTTTTTATATCTTCAATACTTTTTAAAAAATAATTTATAATTTTTTATTAGTTCTTTCTTTTTCTATAGTCCATAAAAAAAAACCTACTGGGAGATAAAATATAATATTAAGCCAGTTATTGAAAAAATTACCGGTTGGTATGATAGGCCACAAAGTTATTAAAAAACTCACTAACAAACAAAATTTTGTAGGATCAGTATAACTATTTAAAAAAAATTTATTATAAACCATTTTAATACATTTTAAGCACAGAAGAAGAAATATAAAAAAGATAAATAAAAAACCTATTATTCCAGTCTCGCTTAGCAGCTGAATATAAGTATTGTGTGGATGGGTAATACACGATGTCTGAGATACTAAATATTTTTCTTCAGAACATTTAAGTCTAAATGATCTTGGTCCAGCACCAAAAAAAATATTATCTTTGAATATTCTTAAAGCTGATCTATAGTGCTCTTCGTGTGTTACAGAGAATATATTTAATAAATATTTTTTTTCTTCAGTTTTAAAAGTTAATTGTTTTTTAGTTTGATTTATTATTCTATCAGAAAAGCGATTTTCTAAAGAAAAAATTCCAACAATAATTAAAAATATTGAAACTAAAAATGGAATATAATAAATTTTTTTATTAAATAATAAAAAAAAAAAGATTATTGAAAGAATAATAAAAAAAAATGAACTTCTTTCGCCAGAAATAAAAACTAAAACCGGAACAAAAATTATAGTAATAATAAAAATTAAAATAACTTTTTTTGATATCTCATTTTTTTTAAAATAAAAAAAAAATAATGCTAAGAATAAAGGAAAATTTCTAGATAGAAAACTCCCTAGTACAAGTTCATCTCCGAAAAGAGAGCTAGCTCTATTCTGTAACAATGGGTAACCAAATAGATTATGAAAATTTATAAATTGAAAAATCCCATCAATTTCTAAAAATAAAATAACAAATAAAAAACAATAAAAAAGATACTTTAATAATTTTTCATTTTTATTCAAAAGATACCACATTGACAGTGCAAAAATACCAAAACGCAGATAAGGCAATGAGGTTTTAAGAGAAAAAAATATATTTGAAGAAAGTAAAGAGGATAAATTTAAATAAATATAAAAAATAAAAAAAAAATAAAAAAAAATATTTTTATAATAAATTATTAGTTTATTTTTATAAGAATTAATTAAAAAAATAATTGCGCAAATCGTAATGGCTAAGTCTGCCAAGAAAGGACCTGCGACAATAAAAACTGGAATTAAAAAAGTTAAATAAAAAGGAATTTTATCATAAAATAGTGTTTGATAATTAAATCTCATTCAATTAATATTTTCTTGAAAACCTATTATTATTTGATCCAGACGTCATTAATTTATAAATCCAATCATAAGTTTCTTTCAATCCTTCTTTCAAAGTTACGGTAGTATCCCATGCAATTTTTTTTTTTATTAAATCATTATTATTAGACCTTCCTCTTACACCCTTTGGTTTGTCTAATTGATAATTTTTATTTACTTTGTAATTACTAATTTCTTCTATTAATTCGATCATTTGATTAATAGACACCTGCTCTTCGCTACCAATATTTAAAACAATTCTTTCACTACTTTCAAAAAGCTTTTTAGTTCCAATAATACAATCTTTAATAAACATAAAACTCCTTGTTTGCTCCCCGTCTCCCCAAACATCTATACTTGTCTTTTTATTTAATTTCGCCTCAATGATTTTTCTACATAATGCAGCTGGAGCCTTCTCTCTACCCCCATCATAGGTACCTAGGGGACCATAAACATTATGATATCTTGCAACTCTTGTTTCTAATCCAAAATCTTCTGTAAAGTGTCGACACATTCTTTCACTAAATAATTTTTCCCATCCATATCCATCTTCTGGATCAGCTGGATATGCATCCTCTTCTTTTAAACCTGGGATAAAAATAGTATTTTGTTTAGATGCATTATAAACGCACGCACTTGATGAAAAAAAATATTTTTTAATTTTATTTACAAGGCACGCTCTTAATAAATTAGTATTTATTAACACTGAAAGCATACATTCAGCTTTATTGTTTTCAATAAAACCCATGCCACCCATATTACAGGCCATGTTATATATATAATCAACCCCATCCGATACCTTTAGGCAATTCTCATATTCTTTCAGATCTAAAGAAAAGTTAGTATTACTTTCATTAAATTGAAACCAGTACTCATATGGTTTGCTGTCTGCGCAAATAACATCGTGACCCTCGTTTTTAAGACTCTCTGCTAAGTGACCTCCTATAAAACCTCCAGCTCCACAGACAAGATATTTTTTTTTTATAAATTTAGTTACCATGTTTATTTAAGTAATTATTTAATTTTACTTTCTTAAGTATTTTAATGTTTTTTTTATAAAATTATATAGGCCATGAAAAAATAATTTAATATAGCATATAAAAAGGTTTAAATTTAAATCTTTTATCTGAAAAAATTTATAGGCTAAGTAATAATAAGATCCATTTGCATATAAAGTTGATATTTTATTTTTCATTAAAAATTTTAAAAAATAAACTTTGTTTTCAATCCATGAATTTTTTTGCCAACTAATATTTTCATTAAAACTTGAAAAATCATTTTCAAATTTAATTATATTAGAACTTTTGTAGAGATTCACAAAACCGAGATTTATTTTATCTGCAACAGATATTAAAAAATTATCAACTATACCCCAATCATACTGCTCCCAATCTTCAACTAGGTCTAAAAAAAGTTTAGCTTTTGTCTTATCAATTTTAAAAATAAAAATATCAATGCCAAAAAGTGGACTGTTGGGAGTAATGATTTTACCATTTACAATCAAAGTGTTAGGAAAAATGAAGAATAATTTGTTGTTCTTTTTAAATCTTGCCAAATTTTCTATTAAATTAAATGGTAAAATTAAATCTGCAGTCGAATGAACATAATATTCATAATCTCCTTTGATAAATTCTTCTAAAGAATATTTAAGCATAAACTTATTAGAATATTTTTTATTTACAGGTATATTATTTTTTGCATCTTTAAATTTATACTTAATTTGATAATTTTTTATTTCTTCTTCAATCCTAATCTCGCCAAATTGAGTAATGAAAAGAGTTAGATCGAATTTTTTTGAAGCAATAGAAGATAGGAAATTTCTTTGAATATTGTCATTACTGACTGATTTCCCAAAAGATCTAAAGGAAGTGGACCATAATAATTTCATAATTAAATACTACACGTAATTAATAGATAATTATAGTTTTAATAATATATATCATTTGATTTTTATTGTAATTTAAGAAATTAAATCAATTTCTATATTATTAACAAAAATTTAAAAAATGATTTTAAAAAAATATAAAATTTTTTTTCTTAATTCTTTTGTGTCTGCCCTTCCTGGGTTTTTTTCAGTTTTATTATCATTATTATCGATTCCTATTTATTTAAAGTACGGAGGCACAAAAGAATATGGTGACTATATTTTTTTGCATTTCTTAAGTTTTGTAGCAATAATACTTAATTTAGGGCTAGGAAAGATTTCTACAATAATCATCTCTCAAGAAAAAAATAATGATGAAATGGCTTGGCATCTAATAAAAAAAACAATTAAAAATTGTTTTTTTATACTTCTTATATTTATTTTTTTAATTATTTTTCAAAATGAGATTCTACCAAAGGTTTCGAGGAATGTCTTATTTTTAGCATTAATTGGAATAATTTTAACGAATATATTTGTGACAATTGAAGGAATTTTTCAAGGGAAAAAATTATTTATTATTTTAATGTTAATCAATTTATTTTTTTATGGAGCTTCATTAAGTCTTCCAACATTTTTATTGCTATTTAAATATACCAGCTATCAAAATATATTTTTAATTTCTTTAATAATTAAAGTAATTGTTATTTTTTTTTGCATTATTTATCTTTTTAAAAATAATGAATTAAAATTTTTTTTTAAGACAAATTTAACTTTATTAAATTTAAAAACACAAAAATGGTTCTCAATTTCAAACTTACTGAGTTTTTTTTATGATTTAATAGATAAATATTTAATTAATATTTATTTAGGTCCTGTTGCGCTTGCAACTTACTCAATACCACAACAAGCTACTGGAAAATTAAGTATTATTTCAAAAGGAATTTCAGCAGTATTATTACCTACTATAGCCTTTGAAAAAAAAAATAAGTTAAAAAATAGTACGTTTGCAATATCACTAAAAATTTTCATATTTGTTGTACCACTTTTAATTTTTATACTTTTTAATTTTTTTAATATATTTTTTTAATTTTGGTTAGGAAAAGATTCAAGTTCCGAAATTGTTAACTTAGCAAAAATTTTTTCTATTATTGCTTGGGTATCAGGCTTGTCGCATCTAATTATTAGTTACTATGAAGGCAGCGGTTCTATTAAAAAAAATTCAATAATTGAAATAACATTTTTTCCTATTTTTTTTATTTTTTTATATTTTTTAATTATGAATAAAGATTTAATTATTATTTCTTACTTTATTTTACTTAAAGAAATTGTACTATTCTTTTTGAGATCTATAAAAATAATAAAAAAAATAACGGTTATAAAATATTCATACCCGATAATTATGATTGCATGTTTTTTCTTATATTATTCGATTAACATAGTTTTAATAAAATAATCTAAAAATGAACAAGACAGCTTTTGTAGCATTTTATACGGTCTACCCATCTAACATGGGTTCTTCTGAAGTAAGCTCTAGTTTTTTTGAAACATGGTCAGGTGAAAAAAAAATTTTTCAAATTTCTCACTTAAAAAAAATTAATAATAAAAAAATTTATACTTGTTTTATAAAAAAAGAAACTCCATTCTATAAAATTACAAAAATTTTACAATTAGTTATACAGGTAAAAAAATTTTTTTATAATAGTAAAAATTCTAATATAATAATAGAAGGACCAAGTTGGATTGGTTATTCATTTATATTTTTTATTCTTTCAAAGATATTTCTTTCAAAAACTTTCTTTATCTATCATTCTCATAGTATTGAGTACGAAATTCGAAAAAATAATTCTAATTTTTTAATTTCCTGGTTAACAAGAATTATGGAAAGCTACATTTTTAACAATGTAAATATCGCAACATCTGTATCTCTTAAAGAAAGAATCAAAATTAAAAATCTCTACAATAAAAAAACAGTTCTTCTACCGAATGGAATTTTTTTAAATAAATTAAAAATTAAAAAGAAAATTGTTTCAGTTCCAAAACGATATATTTTCTATAGTGGATCATATTTATATAAGCCAAATAAACACGCAATAGATTTATTAAATCAATTTTTTATGCCAAGACTTATCAAAAAATTTCCAGACTTAAAATTAGTATTAACAGGAGGGGGCTATCAACAAAATTATAAATGGCTTGTTAATTTAGATATAGTTAAAAAAAATTATTTAATTCAACTTCTTAAAAAATCTCAATTAATTCTTGCTCCAATTTACGAAGGATATGGAACCAGAGTTAAAATAATAGAGGCTTTAATGTTAGGTGTGCCCGTTATATCTACGCCAACAGGAATTGATGGAATTAAATATAAACAAAAGGGATTTAAAACTCCATTAGTTCATATGAATAAACGAAAATTACTAAAATATGCAGAAAAAGTGCTTAAAAATATTAAATATTACAAAGTAAATTCAAATTTAATGAAAAAAAAATTTATTTTTTTATATAGTATGGAAAATATAACTAAAAAATTCCAACAAGAACAAATCAAAAATGATAATTAAATTTGCAAGATATGGTTTAACCATACTGTCAATTTTTTTCAAAAACGATCTAAAAAAATTAAAAACAAAACATAAAAAAGTATCAGATAATTTAATAGAAGAAATGACAAAATTTAATTTTGCCATTTTATCTAGACTAAAAACCCATGAGGTTTTTAGTAAAAATATTTATGATATTATAATTAAAAATAAAACTTTCAATTTTTTGAGAAATTCTAATATACAAAATATTTTTTTTATACATAATCGATTTTTTATACTCAATGAACTTTTAGAGTTAAAAAGAGATATAAAAAGATGGAGCTTATGGAAGACACTTTTAACTGAAAATAGCGTTGGTGACCCAGTAAGATATTTTTTATACCCAAAAAGTAGCGGAAATAGAATTAGACAAGTATATCACTTAAAAAAATATTTAGATTTCTCAAAAAATAATATTCTAAAAATTAAAAATATCATTGAGATTGGTGGTGGATATGGATGTATGGCGCAAATTTTTAAAAAAGTTAATAAAAATTGTAATTATGTAATTTTTGACACTGCGGAGGTAAATCTATTGCAATATTATTATTTGAAAATGAATAATATTCCAGTAACAATTAATAAAATTCAATCAAAAAAAGTTTGTTTGATAAATAAATTATCCTTAATCAAAAAATATAATAAAAAAATAAACAAAAGAAACGTCAATTTTTTAATAGCTAACTGGTCTATTTCTGAAATGCCTATTGATTTAAGAGATAAAATTAATAAACTAACATATAATTTTCCTAATAAATTAATAAGTTTTCAAGAAAAATTTGAAGACATTAATAATTTAAATTATTTCTTGAAATATCACGACACATTAAAAAAAACAATAGTAAAAATTGAAAAACATTATCATTATAAAAAAAGCTTATTCAATAATAATAATCACTTTTATTTTTTTTCAAAAGAAAAATAATCATGGAAAGGATTTTTAATAACAAATTAAAGTTATATTACTGGGCTTCGGATGAAAGAAAAAATAGTGGGGAAGGAATTTTGGCAAATCTTTTTATTTCTGATATTAAAAAATATTATACAAAATGCACTCTTATAAATACTAATAATAAAAAAAAAAATTATAAGAAATTTTATAATAAATATATTCTAAATATTTTAGGAGCGTTAAAACTTTGGGTATACTTTTTTCAAGGTCATAAAATAATATATGTTAATTATTTACCAATATGGAATTTTTTAATTTTTTTTATACTACCCCCCAAAACTATTATAGGGCCAATAACCGGTTCATCAATTTACAAAGGAAATTCTGTTTTGAATGTATTTTTTAGAAAATACTTATTTAATTTATTTGAAAAAATAAGTTTACTCATTGTTTTTTACAGGCAAAAAAAGATATTATTTTCTACTGAATTGTTAAAATTTAACTTAAAAAAATCACATAGAATGAAGGCTTATTTTAACTATGCTCTTTCATCTTTTGAGGGGTTTTTAAAACAAAGAGTAAAAAAAATTGATTTCTTAATATATCACAGGATGCACAGTAATAAAAATAATTCTTTTATTAAATATTTTTTAGAAAACTCGATGCATAAAAAATTAAAAATAATAGTTGTTGGAGATCGCATAAATTCAAATAACGTTCAAAATATGGGATACATTAGTAGAGATAAAGTTAAAAAACTACTTACAAATACCAAATTCACTTTTGGAAGTTCTGAAAATTTTTATACTTTTTATGTTCTTGACGCTATTTCAAGAAATGTTGTCATATTTTATGATCAAAATCTTAAAATTTTTAATAATAAAATTAATTATAATAAAACAATACCATTAAATTTTAATAATAAAGAGGAATCACTAAAAATTATTTTTAAAAATATTAAAAAAAAATTTTTAGTTATAAAAAAAAATTATTCAATAAAGGAAAAATACGATGAATACTTTAATCAATTTTTATAAATTTTTAACAAAATCAAACAGTCTTAGATCTAAAATACTTTTTAGTTCTTTATGGCTTCTGTGTTTTATACCACTAAATATTAATCCTGAAGAATTCCAAAAATTACCAATTATAAGCAAAGCAAGATTAATTTTACCATTGTTAATTGTTTTTTTTTCTTCTATTTTTTTAATTAAAAATTTTAACACAAAAAAAAAAATTTTTATAATACTGCCTTTTTTTTATTTTTTTTTATGCTCTTTATTTGTCTTTTTTTCATTAAATTATAACTCACATCTAAATCTATACTGGGGCTTTGCTATGTTTATTTCCTACTTGTATATATTTTTATTTGTAGAAAAAATAGAAAACTTAAAATCTTTTTTACTTTATTCTTTATTTGCTCTATTAGCCATTTTTGTAATTTTTACAGCAAATGGTTTTATTTTATTACGGTTGCAAGTTTCAGATATAGTAGATTTATATTCTCTAACAGGAGCTTATTCAAATTACGAGAATGATATCACCGGTCCATTTCCCAGATCTTCAGGCTTAGCTAGGATGGGCTTACTTTTATATATTGCTGTATTGGTATTTTTATTTTTCAGTAAAAACAGATTTGCATTAAAATATAGAAAATTTTTTTTTGTATCATTAATTATTTTAGGAACGATAACTTTAAGTTTTCAGTCAAGAACTATAAATTTTATTTATTTGTATATTAATATTTTATTAACTCTAATTATTTTTAGAAAAAAATTATTTGAAATAAAAAAATTTTTATTAATAGCAATCTTGCCTTTAATATTTACTATATTAACACTGCAATACATAAAGTACTCTCCGCGGTCAAATAAATCATTAGATAATAATAAATTATTAACTTTAGATAATAATAAATTATTAACTTTAGATAACTCTATAAAATTATTATTTAGGGACAACCCCAACAAAGACACATCTTATTATTCTTATTCATCTAACAGGTTTGAAAATTGGGAAAAAATTTTTAAGACTACAAGTAAAAATATTTATAGAGGTTATGGTTTTCAATCAGATAAAAAAATTATTAATCAGTCTGCCCACAATGTATATATGTATGCGCTCATTTGCGGTGGCATTATTTCTTTATTTTTAGTAATTTTAATTTCATTAAGATGCATTTGGACTAGCATATCAGTTCTTTATAAATACTATTTTCAACACAAAAAAATTGATGAACTAGATTTAATATCTATTTTATTTATGTTTGTATTTTTGTTAAGGTCAATTCTAGAAACATCTTATGGTGTTTATTCTATAGATTTCTTATTTTTTATAATTTGTTTTTTAATTATCGAGTCTAATTATAAATTAAAAAAAATAATCAAATAATAACACTTTCAATTTTAATTTTACTTTTTAGAACTAAACTAAATAAATATAGAGAACTAATAATACGTGGAAAATGTCTAATTGGATTAAAAAATATTCTAACTAACCAGCCCAAATAAAAATTATCAATAAAAGTATTAACGGGGGCTTGCCTACCTGTAAAGAAAGATAGTGCTGCCCCAGTGCATATTATTATCGGTTTGTATGTTAAATTTTTAATTATAAAAAGAGCTAAAGGCTCTTGTACAGTTCCAGATAAATTTATGATAATAAATTTTGGCTTATATTTATTTATAGTTTTTAATAAGGAATAATCATAAATTTTTTTAGAATCATATATTGGGCAAATATAATTTTTTATAAATCTAAACCCTCTCTTCTTAAGGTAACTAGAGTTTAATTTTAGATCTTGCTTTGATGGGTCTAAAGATAAAATTTTATCTTTTTTAACGTTGCTATCTTGCAAGAATGATTTCATAAATTTAAAACCTGAAAACTTTTTTAAATAAATACCTTTTAATAAAATTAAACAAATACAAAAAAAACCGCTATCAAAAATTGCAATTCTAGATTTTTTCAATGAAATATGAAACAATTCATTATTTTTAATCTGAGATAAAGCAGAAGCAGCCGGAGCAACTAAATAACCTTTTGACTTTTTTAAAATTTCAATAATTTCATAGTAGTCAATTTCGTAAAAAGTGATTCCAAAAAAAACTATAGTTTTTATTACTTTTTTATTTTTCATATTTTTTAAAATTATTAAAGAAAAGAAAAAAAAATTAAATTTTTCTTATGTATAAATTTTTATCTTACTTTGCTAGTTAAAATACTATTAAATTAATTAAATTGTATAAAATTATTTATTTTGAATTATTATTAATAAGCTTATAAACAAGCTAACATCTTTTTATGTACATAATTTAGGCAATTTTAATCAAAATTTATGCTACATAAATAACAATATTTTCATGAATATTCTTATAAGCGGTGGCGCAGGTTATATCGGTAGCCAAGTTTCTTATGACTTAATTAGTAATGGGCACAATGTAGCAATTATAGATAATTTAAGCACAGGAAATAAAATTTTAATCCCAAAAAATGCTGATTTTTATAAATGCGATATTAGTGACGTTACAAAATTAAAGCATTTATTTAAAATAAAAAAAATTGATCTGGTTATTCATCTTGCAGCTTACATCTCTGTTGAAGAGTCAATAAAAAATCAAAAAAAATATTTCTCTAATAATTATTATAAAACTAAAAAATTTATTAACTTTTGTATAAAAAATAAAATTTCAAAATTTATTTTTTCTTCTACAGCTGCTGTTTATAAACAAAACAACAATATTGTTAACGAAAATTCTTTAGTTGCTCCACAAAATCCTTATGGGATGAGTAAATTGTTATGTGAAAAGTTTTTAATGAAAAAAAAAAATATAAAATGCATAATCCTAAGATATTTTAATGTTGCTGGGGCAGATATCAGATTAAGAACTGGACCAATTTCTACTTCAAAATCAACACATTTAATAAAAAAAATTGTAAATATTTATTTTAAAAAAAAAGAAAAATTAAAAATTTATGGAAAAAATTACGACACTAAAGATGGAACTGCAGTAAGAGACTATATACATATTAATGATTTATCCTTAATTCATAAAAGAAGCATTGAATATTTATCAAAAACTAAAAATAATAAAATAACTATTCTCAACTGTGGTTATGGGTTTGGATATTCTGTTTTAGATGTCGTTAAAAATGCATTAAAAATTTTTAAATTTAATTTTATTTATGGAAAAGAAAGAAAAGGAGACTGCTCATCATTAATAGCTAACAATAAAAAAATAAAAAATATGTTAAAGTTAAATTTGAAAATAAAAAATTTAAAAAAAATATTAAACTCAGCAATTTTATGGGAAAAAAAATATAGAAAATTAACAAAAAAAAATTAAAATAAATTTTTTAATTTAAGTTTAATAATAACTTGTACAGTTTTAAACGCATCTAAAAAGCTTATTTTTTTTCCCTCTTTATAACCTCTTCCAAAATAATGGATCGGCTTTTCTATTATTTTTTCATTTAAATTTGAGAGTTGAGTAGTTAATTCAGCGCAAAAAGAAAATCCTTTTTCATTTAGTTTAATTTTTTTAAACAAATCAACTCTTAAAATTTTATAACACGTATGTGCATCTGTTAATGATTGTTGATTTAAAATATTTGAAAAAAATGTCAGTAATTTATTACCAATTACTTTAATAGAAAAAATACTATAATTTTTATATAATCTCTTATTAAGAAATCTAGATCCGTACACAACGTTGCTTTCATTGTTTATTATTGGCTTTATTAAAAATTTATAATCAAGTGGATCATACTCGAGATCTGCGTCCTGTATGATAACAAAGCTTCCTTTAATAAAAGCTCTGGATTGTTGTATAGCAAATCCTTTTCCTCGATTTTTTTTTAAAAAAATAATTTTATCAACTTTTTTAAAAATTTTTTTTTTAAGAATTTCGGTAGATCCGTCAGAGGAGCCATCGTCTATTATTATTATTTGTTTTTTTATATCTTTGACACTTAAGATTTTTTTGACTAATTTTTCTATAGTATTCCTCTCGTTGTAACATGGAATAATTATTGTTAACATAACTTCCACAATATACTTTAGAAATTAAAAAAACGATGATTTTGTTTTTAATTCAAACTTTCGTAATTTACTTATCTTTATTTAGTTTTTCAGCTTTTTTAAAAGAAAAAGTTATAAACACAAGATTTTATAATCTAAATATCTACGAAACAAATTTAATTGTAATTATATTTTTATCTTATTTACCTTTTTTTATAAATTTTTTTTTCCCTATTAACCAAGTAATTATTTTTTCAACTTTTTTTATTATTTTAGGTTCAACGGTATATTTAATTAATAAAAAAAAATTATTAAAAAAATATTTTTTTAAAAGTATAATAATAACTTTTTTCACTTTTATATTTCTAATTTACTCATATACAAGTGATGATGCGGCAAGTTATCATCTTCCTTATTCTGCAATTATTAATCAAGACAAAATAAGCTTTGGATTAGTTAATCTACATAAAAGATTTGGATGGACATCAATATCTCAGTATCTAGAAAGTTTATTTTTTATAGACTTTATAAACCCATATTTAATTTTATCTCCAAAAATATTTTTTTACTTTATTTTTTTATTTAATTATTTTTCATTTTTAAGAAAAGAATCTAATTTCAAAAATTTTCCATTAAGTTACTGTTTTTGTGTTCAGTTAATAATAATTCTTGTAATGAAATTTAGCAACTATCATGGTTGGGATAATGATATGATGCCAATACAGTTAAGTTTTTTTATTATTTTTCTATTGCTACAAGTTTATGAGAAGAGAAAAGATGCAAAATTTATAATTAATAACAAGAAAAAATATATATTTTTATTTATTATATTATCAATTTATCTCTTTACTCTAAAAATTTCCTATAGTTTATTTGCTTTATTTTTTTTATTTTTAATTTTTTTTATTAAAAAATATTTTAAATTTAGAGAAATAACACTATCTAATTATTTAATATTATTAATACCTTTATTTTGGTTATTAAAAAATTTTTTGATTTCAGGCTGTTTAATCTACCCACTAGAGAAAACTTGCTTCAACACACAATGGTCTGCATCAAACAACTTGAACACTATTTCAAATGTTAATTATGTTTCATTAGAATTAAAGGCATGGTCAATGGGATGGATAGATCAAAAAGAAAATGTTTTGCCATTTTTAGAATATGTAAAAGATTACAACTGGCTCAAAACATGGGCTTCAAAGCACTTACTTTATATATTAAGTGGATTGCTAAAATATATATGCATAATTTTACTATTTATAATCATAATAAAATTTAAAAAAAAAAACAATTATTCAAAAAATAATTTTCTTGAATATTATTTGTTATTTATAAAAAAAAATAATTTTTATTTTTATATTATTTTATCAAATTTCTTTTTTATAATATTTTGGTTCATAAATTTTCCACTATTAAGATATGGGTTTAGTTACATTTACGTATTTATATTACTTATCTTAAATCCAATAATTTATTTTTACTTTAAATCTATTAACATAAAAAAAGTTGGAAATACTTTAATAGCAATATCGCTAATATTTTTAACTACAAAAAATATTATAAGAATAAATAAAGACGCTAAAAAGGGGACAAATTTTTATCAAATAGAAATGTTTAACAATCAAATCAGTAAAGAAAAAATTAATGATAATATTTATATATACTATTCAAAAAAATCCGTGTGTTTTTATTCGCAAGCTCCCTGCACTCACTTCGCATCAAATAAAAAGAGGCTTAGAGCTGAATATATTAAAAGTTATAAATTATATTATGAGTCTAATTAAGAAAGTACTAAATTAATTTATTAGCATTTAATTCTTCATCAATCATTAATTTTATTAATGACTTAAATTTAGTTCTAGGAATCCATTTTAATTCTTTTCTTGCTTTTTTATTATCAGCTTTTAAAAAAAATACTTCTGCGGGTCTAAAATTATTCTTATCAATTTTAATAATTATTTTTTTAGTATCTAAATTAATTGCTCTTTCATTCAGTCCTTTTCCTATCCATTTAATTTTAATTTTTAAATATCTAGCGGTTTCATTAATAAAATCTTTAACTGAGTATGTATTTCCAGTTCCTATCACATAGTCTTTTGGTTTCTTATTTTGCAACATTAACCACATCGCCTCCACATAATCTCCTGCAAAACCCCAATCCCTCTTAGCGTAAAGATTACCAAGATACAAACAATCTTGCTCTTTATTTAAAATTTTTACAAAACCAGAAACAATTTTTTTAGTAACGAAGTCTTCTGCTCTAATTGGAGACTCATGATTAAATAAGATACCACTGCATGCAAATAATCCGTAAGATTCTCTATAATTTTTTGTTATATAATGAGCATAAAGTTTTGAAATTGCATAAGGACTTTGAGGATTAAATCCACTCCGTTCTGATAATAATGAATTATTAATATTTCCAAACATTTCTGACGTTGATGCTTGATAAAATTTTATTTTCTTTTTTGAATTTCTTATTATTTCTAAAATTCTAAGAGTTCCTAAAGCATTAATATCAGTTGTTGAAACGGGGGTATCAAAAGAAGATCTAACGAATGATTGAGCGCCTAAATTATAAACCTCATCAAAATTATAAGAAAATTTTTTAAAAACTCTTTCTAAAGAATAAAATTCAGTTAAATCGCAGTACTCTAAAATAACTTTATTTTGAATTCCAAAATATTTTAATCGAAAATTATTATTTCTGGATGATCTTCTATCAATACCTATAACTTTATATTTTTTTTTTATTAAAAAATTTGCAAGATAGGCACCGTCTTGACCTGCTATTCCAGTAATCAAAGCAGTTTTAAAACGTTTCATAGTAAATTTTAAATTAGTTAAATAAAATAAATTAATTAATTATATTATTAAGATCATAATTGATATTAGTTTTTATATTAGAAGAAATTAATATAAAATACTTAATTATGTTATTGAGCGCTCAAAGTAAAAAAAAGAATCTAAAAGCATTAATAATACTAGGCGGACCTTCGATAGAGCCTCATCTTAAAAAAATTAAAAATTTAGAATCTGAATATTTAATTTTTGTAGAAGCGAGGGCCATAACACCTTTGTTGGTTAGATCTAAAATTAAAATTGATTATATTTTTTGTGCTTATCCTGAAAAACTTAAAGACAATGCCCTTCAAAACTATATTTTGAGATCATTTTGTTCAAATGTTAATATTAAAAAATTTATTAAAAAAAAATTTTACAAAGATGTTAATTATTTAAAAAATAATTTTAATAAAATATATGAAAATTGGAATGAAAAAAAAGGAATACATAAAAAGTTTAGAATTAAAAAAAATGTTTACTTAAAAAATTCACCGTTATATTTGCTTAAATATTACAAAAAAACTAAATTAATTATAAACTTGATTGATTTTAAAAAAAATTTTTCAAAAAAAAAAATAAATCACAATATTATTAAAATTAGATTCAAAGATAAAAAAAATATTTTTTCCATAAAAAAATATTTAAATCCAAAGATTATAAATAATACTTTGGAGATAGATCAAAGCAATTTTTTAAATGTAGCGGCGACTTCTATTCTTCCGGTAATAAATAAAATGAAAATTAAAGAAACTTTTCTAATAGGAATGGATATGAATATGCTTGGTACCATGGAATACTCTGTCAAAAAAATATTTAAGAGTTTTTTTCATTTTTTAATTTTTTTCTTATTATCTAGAAAAGCATTTAACCACAATTTTAAATTAAATTTTCCATTAATTTATCTTAGACCAAGATCTGAATTTTTAGATTTTAAGAAAGTATTATCTTTTTACAAAAATAATATTTATAATGTTAATGAAAAAAGCATACTGACCGGAAAAATTAAAAATATTAAACAAATAAACTATCAAGATTTTTTTAAAATTAATTTTATTTATAAATAATGATTAACAATAATTATAAAATTAAAGATATTGCAGTATTCTCATTTGGTAGAAAAAAAAGCAACAGGGTAAAAAATAAATTATTAAAAAAATTTGGAAGGACAACCCTGACTGACATCGTCCTAAAAAAACTTAGAGTATTCAATAAACAATCTTTTTTTGCTGGTTATGATAACGTATTTAGAGAAAAATGCAGTATTCACGGTGTTCGTTTTGTAAAGAGAAATTATAAATCTTCTATTATAGATAGTCCAATTACATCTATACTTCACTTTTTAAAGCAACAAAATTATAAAAAGTTTATTATAATTAATGCTTGCGCACCCTTCCTAAAAATATCAACAATAAAAAACTTTATTAAATTTTGTCAACAAGAGCCTGATTCACCTGCTTTTACAATTATAAAAAAAAATAATTTTTTTCTCGACAATAAATACAATCCAATTAATTTTAATAATAATTTAAAAACTATTAATACAAAGAAAGTTAACTCTATTTATGAATTTGCGCACACCTTATACTATTTTGATAAAGATTTTTTTTTTAAAAATAAAAGGTATTGGAATTATAAAAATCTAAGATATTTTGAACTTAAAAATAAATATGAACAAATTGACATTGACACTATTGATGACTTTATATTAGCAGAAAAAATTTGGATTAATGACCATAAATAAATTTATAAAAAAAAACAAAAGCAAGATTTTAAAACCTTATATTATTGCTGAATTAGGAGTTAACCATGAATGTTCTATTAAAATTGCAAAAAGAATGGTCGTGGAAGCAAAAAAAGGCGGTGCGGATGCTGTAAAATTTCAAGCCTATAAAGCAGAAAAAATTGCAAGCAAAAATTCACCAGCCTATTGGGATATAAAAAAAGAAAATACTAAGAATCAATATGACTTGTTCAGAAAATACGATCATTTTAATGAAGATGATTTTAAATTATTAAGTAAGTTCTGCAAAAAAGTTAAAATTGATTTTTTGTGCACCCCTTTTGATTTAGAGTACGTAGATATTTTAAATCCTTTAGTTTCGGCATTTAAAATATCTTCTTCTGATATAACTAATAAACCTTTAATTGAAAAAATCTGTAAATATAAAAAACCCATTATTCTTTCAACAGGAGCATCTTCTTTAAATGAAATTTTGGAAGCTAAAAAATGGATAGACAAATATAAAAACAAGTTAATAATTATGCATTGTGTACTCAACTACCCCACTTTAAATAACAATGCTAATATAGGAGCTATCAAATCATTGAGTGATTTATTTCCAGATAATATAATTGGATACTCTGATCATACTGTTCCTGATAAGCAGATGAATAATATAATTATAGCCTGGTTATTGGGAGCAAAAATTATTGAGAAACATTTTACATATAATAAAAAAAAGAGTGGAAACGATCATTATCATTCAATGGATATGAAAGATTTAATAATACTAAATAAAAGAATAAATCAAATTATAGAATTAATTGGAAACTCTAAAATTCATTACCAGCCTTCTGAAGAAACGTCGAGAAAAAATGCAAGAAGATCAATATATACAAAGAATAAAATTTTTAAAGGACAAACAATAAAAAATGAAGATTTGATTTGCAAAAGACCTTGCTACGGTATTCAACCTAAATTTTTTAAAAATTTGATTGGAAAAAAAATTAAAAGAGATTTAAATTCAGATCAACCAGTGAAATGGAGTTACTTTTAAAATGGACGTATCAGTAATTGTTACTAATTTTAATTATGGTAAATTAATTCGACGATGTATCAGATCTCTTTTAAATCAAAATTTATCTTATAAAAATTTTGAAATTATAATTATTGACGACGCTAGTACTGATGGGTCTTTAGAGGCGCTTAAAAGTTTTTCAGAATACGAAAATATAAAAATAATTAAAAATAAAAAAAATTTAGGCATAGGAGCTAGTTCGCAAATAGGTCTTGAAAATTCAAGAGGTAAATTTTTTATAAGGGTTGATGCTGATGATTTTGTACAGCCTCCTTTTTTGTATATGTTATATAATTTTTTAAAATTTAACACTAAATATGTAGCTGTTTCTTGTGATTATTTTTTAACCAACAATGAAGAAAAAATCTTATCGATTAAAGAATTTAAAAATAATTATTTAGCTTGTGGAATAATGTTTAGAACATCGTATTTAGAAATCATAGGATCCTATAATAAAAAAAAAAGAATTTTTGAGGATAAAGATTTATATAAACGAATAGATAAAAATAAAATTTATCATCTCCCTTGTCCACTATACAATTATGTTCAGCATAAAAATTCTTTAACTAAAAAAAAAAAATAACTTGAAAATATTTTATAAAAAATTTACTAGAACTGAATATATTAATAATCAAATCATTAGGTCAAATGACAAATTTGAGTATTGTAAAGTTAGTATTAAACATGTCATAAATTGGTATAATATTCTAAATAAAATCAATAACTTTCAAGTAAATAATATTTGTTGTTTGGGATCAAGAAATGGAAGAGAAATTGATCTTTTCAGAATTGTTTTTTTTTATAGATATTTAATTAATTTTATAAAATTAAACGAAATTCAAAAAAATGGATGGAATGATATATTTCCTTTTATAATAAATTTTAATAGATCTAATATTAATAACATCAATAAAGATTCTGCAATAGGAGTAGAGATTAATCCTAAAGTTGAACGTCAAGATACTTTAATTTCAAGCTTTGATGAAATGCCAAGCGATTGGACTAGTAAATTTGATTTATTATATTCAAACTCTTTTGATCAAAGCCAAGAACCTGAAAAAACAGTCAATGAGTGGAAAAGAATTATTAAAAAAAATGGAGTGTTAATTTTTTCATTCGGTGACAAAGAACCAACAAATAGTGACCCTGTGGGAAATTTAAATTATATAGATATCATTAATTTGTTTGGTGGCGAATTAATTTATTATAATAAGTTTGGCTCTAACTATCAGGATATAATTATTAGATTTTAATTTAATGAACTATTATAAAACTCAAAGAAGATTTTATATTGATAATTTTTTTTATTCGAATATTAAAAATTTTTATGGAAAGATATTGGACTTAGGTGGAAAAAAAATTAACAAAAGAGGGAATTTTTTACCTCCTGCAGACTATAATATTAAGTGGTTGTATTTAAATAATGATCCAATTACCTCGCCGGATTATTTGTGCGATGCTAATAAAATACCTACGGAGAATGAATATTTCGATTGTGTCATAATATTGGAGCTATTAGAACACGTGCAAGATCCTGAAAGCGTTATAATAGAAGCATTTAGAGTTCTAAAAAAAAATGGTAAATGCTTAATTACTATGCCTTTTTTATACAGAATTCACTCGGATCCAGAAGACTATCAAAGATGGACAGATTTTAAAATAGCAAGTGTTTGTAAGAAAATAGGTTTTAATATTTTAGTTTTAAAACCTATGGGCGGTGTATTTTCGGTTATACACGATTTTTGGTTATTTAGTGTAACTAGAAATAAAAAAAAAAATTTAATTTCTTTAATTAATAAAATTTTATTTAGATTGTTCTCTCCTTTTTTAAGATTATTAGATAACAGATTTAGGTATTTAGAAAATAACATAACGACGGGATGGTCAGCAGTTGTACAAAAATAATTTTATTAAAGTTTACCTTCTTTTAGATTTTAAGAAAAATTATGGGGGTGGTTTTAAATTTTTAAGTTTTTTAAAATATTCACTATTAAAAAAAAAACTTTTAGAGAAAAATATCCTTAAGGCAAAATTTATTTTATTAAATAGCCATCATAATTTCGTAAAAATAATATTTTTCAAATTTTTTTATCCAAAAAAAATATTTATTCATAGAGTTGATGGTCCTATTTCCTCATACATGGATAAGCATGACATGAGAGATGATTTAGTTAATATCATTAATAAACATGTGGCTGATGCAACAATATACCAGTCTAATTGGTCTAAAAAAAAACATTTAAATCTTAATTATAATTCTAATAAATTAAGTAAAGTTATATACAATTGTGCTGATAGCAGATTTTTTTTTAATAAAAATAATAAAAAAAAAAAAAACTCTATTATTATTTGTAGTTTTTCTAATAATATTAATAAAGGATTTAAATATTATAGTTATTTGGATAATAATTTAAATTTTAATAAATATTCAGTAACTTTTGTCGGAAACACTTTTGTAAAATTTAAAAATATCAAAACTATCCCAGTTCAAACATCCAGAAAATTAGGAAGTATATTTAATAAACATTCAATATATTTAACCGCTTCCAAAAATGATCCCTGCTCTAACTCATTGTTAGAAGCGTTAGCATGCAAATTACCCTCTATTGTTTTAAATAGTGGTGGGCATCCTGAGATATTGAAAAAAAGAGGCTATGTATTTAATAGTGAAATAGAAATGTTAAATAAAATACATTCGTTAAAAAGTAAATATAAAGAGATAAAAAATATAAATTTTGATAAAGAATACAATTCATGCTTTCATTATATGAATTTTATAAAGTATATTAATGATTTGTCATGCGCAGGTAAAGTCACACCAAAAAAAATTAATTTTTTTAAATTATTATATATTCTTGCAACTTTTTATTTTTATAAAATAATCTGATTCAATTTATCTTTATTTTTAAAATCAGTAAAAATAGTATTTTCAATTAAAACGTAATCTAGATTAGTTGTCTCAAGCATTTTTAAACCCACTTCGCAAAAATTTACAATTGGTTCTCCTCCAGGATTAAAAGAAGTATTTAATAAAACAGGAACATTAGAAAGATTTTCAAATTCTTTGATCAGCTTCCATAAAAAAATATTTGTTTCTTTTGTTACTGTTTGTAGTCGAGCACTACCATCTATATGGGTAATAGCTGGCATTATAGCTTGGTATTCCTTTTTGGTATCGCAAATTACGGACATATATAAAATTTCATTTTGATTTGTAAAAAATTTTTTAGAGTCTTCAAACGCACATACTGGGGCAAAAGGTCTGAACCACTCTCGATGTTTGACTTTATCATTCAAGATTTGCTTCATGTTTTTATTTAGTGGATTAGATAAAATAGATCTATTACCTAGGGCTCTTGGCCCTATCTCATATCTACCTCTAATAACTCCTATTATATTATTATGAAAAATAATTTTAGCAATCTTTTGAAAAATAATATTACCATCCAAGTCTAAAGAATAATAATTTTTTTTAAAGATGTTGATTTTTTTAAGATCATACGCATAGTCTCCTAAATACGGATTAAAAAAAGATTTTTTTCCAACAAATTTTATTTTATTATATTTATAATTTGCTAATAAGGCAGCACCTATTGATAAACCACAATCGGAGGGATTGGGTACATAATGAACCTTTTTAAAAATTTTTTCTTTTTCAATAATATAATTTGTGATTCCGTTTAAAGCGCACCCCCCTACTATACATAAGTTTTCACTTAAACTTTTAGAAGTTTTTAATATTTTAATAACTTCCTCGGACCAAACTATCTGAAATGTTTTGCATAAGTCTTGAAAATCTTTATTTTTTAAATCATTTAATTTTAAATGCTGCTTTATCAAACCTAACTTAGCAAAAAAATTACTAAACAAAAAATTTGGATAAAGATATGAATTAAATTCTCTTATATTATTTAGTCCTATAGAATTTATTTTATGATTTTTTCCATAATCTATTTTTTTGTTATTTTTAAAAATTGAAGTTATTTTCTTGTAATTTCTTATATAATTTCGACAATGTTCTTTCCAGTCTTCACGAACCTCACCATATGACGTCAATCCCATTAATTTTCCAGCAGTCGAACCGGCAACGTCTGGTTTTAATCCCATAATATATCCTAAATTATTATAAGCCTGTCCAAACCTAATATGAAAATTCTTAAAATAATTAATTTCATTTCCAGTAGCTGTAAAAAGTAATGTTTGCCCATCATTTCCGGCTCCGTCATAACTAAAAATAATTGATTTATCAAAGGGTGAAGTAAAATAAGCTAAAGAGGCGTGCGATAAATGATGAGCAAAATTTTCAATATTTTTAAATTTAATACCAACTTTATTTAAAATTAATCTTAACCTTTGGAACTCATCTTCTCTACCCTGGTTTTGTACTGCTATGAAATCAAAATCCGAGCCCCAGTTATTTTTTAAGTAAGTTAGAGTCTCAACTAAATCACTGTACTTTACTATTTGATATCCTGATATCTTCTCTTCCCCTGGATTCAAAGCCTGTAATTTATATCTTTTTTGCCTATAATATCTCTCTGCTTCGTAAACGGATATAATTTCCCCATTATCAATTAGAGAAAAGTTTGAGTCATGTCCAAGTGAAATTCCTAAAATTTTCATTACTTTATTTATAACATTTGCCTGAATTTTTTACTCTGTGAATAAAATAAGTTTGATTTCCGCTTGAATTAAATGGATTTCTGCTTGCTCTATTAACTTCAATAATCTTAATATCTGAATTATCTAAGCAACTAATCTCATAATTTTTATTCTTAGAAACAATATGACTAATACTATTTATTGATATATTCTTTTTAAGTTCATTATTGAACTCATTAGGTTTTAAAAAATTAAAATACTGACCTGAAATAAAATCTCTTGGTAAGTATGAGTAGCTTCTGTAGTTAAATACTAAAATTTTGCTGTCTTTAGGTAATAACTTATCTAGTTCTATGGACAACGCGTAACCTTCTGACTTCTTAATTTTAACTAGGTGGTTAATATTTTTTGTTAAAGAACCAGGAAATAAACTAATCATTGCATATAACAAAAATAGCGTAATGCAAAACAACTGAGTAAAGATTACTATTTTAATAGTTTTTATAAATTTAGATTGATGCGTAATGGATGCGATAAGAAAAGAATTAATAAAATATATATCTAAATAATATCTTCCCATTCCTAAAAAAGTAAAAACGTAAATAAAAAAAGTTACTGTAATAAAAATTAATAATATTTTATTAGTTTTAGTCAATTGATTATATTTTAAAAATAAAATTGGAATAAATCCAAAACCTATAACTCTTGAAATATCGCCAATATTTATAGTAAAAAATAATTTTAAAAAATTATTTAAAAAACTACTTTCTGGCAAATAATCAAAATTTTTTTCTGAATTAATAAAATTTAAAATTATAGAATCTGGATTAGACTTAAAAGATTCTAAGATTGGACTTAAAGGATCTCCATAGAATAAATAATTTTTATAATAATGAGGAAATAAAAAAATTAAGAATAATAATAAAAATACAAAAAAAATTTTAAATAATAAATATTTATTTTTACGAAAAATTATATAAGACCAAACTAATAATATAAAGCATACGGGTATTACATAATTTATTTTGATAGAAACGGAAAATAAAAAAATTAAAATGCTAGTAAATAAATAAAATAAATTAAAATTTTTATAAGATTTAATTAATAATATAGTAGAAAAAAATAACAACGAAGAAGATAACATTTGATATTTTTGAGATGAAAGCAAAAATAACAATAATGGAGTAGAAAATATTAATACTGAAAAAAAAGTTTTTTTTTCTTTATCTAAAAATATACTTCCGGATAATATTACGATTAATAAACCTAAAAACTGTAATAATTGACCAAAATTATCACTTCCAAAATGCAAACCAAATAAATTAAGAATCTCACCTAAGCCAGTATTTCTATAATGCAACCAATCTAATCGTGGATAAAAATAACCTCTTCTGTACCATTCCAAAGGAGCGCCCAAATGATAGTCGGTTGAATCAATATCTGTTGGTGGAGATAATGATAATAATAAATAAAGGATGAGAAGAATTAGAATGTAAATATTATAATTATTTAATAAATAACTTATAAAAGTTTTTAATAAAAAAATATTTTTTAAAAAAAATAAAAGTCCAATTAAGTATAAAAATATAACTAAAATTCTTCCTAAACCTAAAGAATGAAAATTAAAGAAATATATAAATTGAAAAAAAAAAATTATAAAAAAATAAATTAATAAATTTATACATATAATATCTAACAAAAAGTTATACTTCCGCTTAAAAAAATTCTTATAGATTTCAAAAGAAATAAAATATATTGAAAAAACCATTAATACGTTTAAGAATAAAATTAATAATGGATGATAGGTAATATCTGACAAACTTAAGAAATAACTGTTAAGCATAAAATTAAAATTTAATTACTAATATTATTAATCTTTAAATGTTTTTATACAAATCTATACTTCTAATTACTCTCACTAATGCATGGATTATATTTGCTTTTTTATACAAAGATAAAATAACAAGATTATTGGATATTTATGATAAACCAGACTCTTTTAGAAAAATACATGAAAAACCAATCTCAAAAATAGGAGGTTTGGTTATATTTTTTACGATAATTCTTAATATAATTTTTTTTCCAAAAGTTTATGACTACGAACTTAATTTAAATATTAATTATATTTCAGTATTATTTATTACTTATTTTTTTTTAATAGGTTTGTTAGATGATCTTTATTCTATCAAACCTTATTTTGTTACAATTCTAATTATCATTGGTAGCATTATATTCTTAAATTTAGATAACGATTTAGTTATTAGAAATTTAACATTTTATGAGATATCTAAAAAAAACATAGAACTTAAATCGCTATCATTTATATTCACTATCTTCTCAATCTATATATTTTATAATTCTGTCAATTTTGCAGATGGTGCGAATGGAATTTTGGCTTCATTATCAATCTTTTGGCTTGTATCTCTTTTTTTTTTTTATTTCGAATTTATCTATTTTATTATACCTGTAATCTTTTGTTTAATCTTACTATTACTAGCAAATATAAAAAATAAATTATTTTTTGGAAACTCAGGAAGCTCCGCACTGTCGGCTTTTGTCGCGTTAATATATATAAAATTTTACAATAATAATTATATCCTATTAACCCCGGAGATAATTTTTTTACTTTTTTTACTTCCAGGTTTAGATTGCGTAATGGTTACAATAAAAAGATTAATAAATAAAAAGAATCCACTAAAACCTGATAATTCCCATTTTCATCATAACTTAATAAACTTAACTAATAAAAAATTTGTATGGGTTATTTATATATTAGTAGCAACTTTACCTGTGATTCTTTTTATATTAATTAAGAATTATTTTTTAACTTTGGTTATTTTTATTTCAGTATATATTTTTTTTCATATTTTTATTAAGAAAATAAAAAAACACTAATTTAACAATTCAAGTGAACATAAAATAATTTAAGTATATGAATAAAATAATAATAGGCATTAATAGTTATCATCCTGACTCTTCGGCTTGTATCATCAAAGATAATAAAATTGAATTTGCTATAGAAGAAGAAAGAATTAATAGAATAAAACATTGGTCAGGACTTCCTATTCAGTCAATACGGGAATGTTTAAAAGAAACAAATACCAAAATTGAAGAAATAACTGATATTTCAATTAACTCAAATCCTTATTCCAATGTAATACCAAAAATAATTTTTTTTATGAAAAATTATTTATTTGGTATAAAAAAAAAAGAATTAATTCAAAGATCACTAATAAAATTAAATATTAAAAACGAACTAAATAAAGAATTAATTAACCTAAGTAAAAAAATAAAAATTCATAAAATAAACCATCATATTTCTCATATTGCTTCGGCTTATTTTCCGTCAAATTTTGATGAAGCTATAGGTTTATCAATTGACGGATCTGGAGATTTTAGCTCTTTATGTATAGCCACATGTAATAAAAAAAAAATAAAAATAATAAAGCAAATATACTTTCCGAATTCTTTGGGTATTTTTTATGAAACAATGACGCAGATTAATGGATTTAAAAATTTTGGTGATGAATATAAATTAATGGGATTGTCTACCTATGGAAATCCTAAATATTCTAAATTAATAATGGATAATATTATTACTGAAAATAAATCATTTTTTTCACTAAATCTAAAATATTTCGATCATTATAAAAAAAACTTTTCATATAATTTTCTTGGAAATCCCAAACAACAAAATATTTATAATGATAATTTAAATTTATTATTTAATATTAAAAATGAATTAAGCAATAATAACATAAGTGATTTTCAAAAAGACTTGGCTGCTTCTACTCAGGCAGTATTTGAATTAAAATTAAAACATATACTAGAATATATTGCAAAAAATTTTAAAATTAGAAATCTAGTATTTGCTGGAGGGTGCGCTTTAAATTCGCTTGCTAATGGTAAAATATTATTAAATTCGAATTTTTCAAATATATTTATTCCCTATGCACCTAGCGATTCTGGCGGTGCTATAGGATCAGCAATATACACTAACAAATTTATATACAAAAATGATACTCATAATTTATTGTCGCCTTATTTAGGTTCTAATTATTCAAACAAAGTAATAGAAAAAATTATTAAAAATAACAATCTAAACTCTTATAAAATTTTATTTATAGAGGATTTTGAAAAATTAAATAAATTTGTAGTAGAAAAAATCATCAATAAAAAAATTGTAGGGTGGTTTCAGTCTAAAATGGAATTTGGATCGCGGGCTCTAGGAAATAGATCTATTATAGCAGATCCAAGGGATAAAAATATTAAAGATATAATTAATCAAAAAATAAAAAGAAGAGAAAGTTTTAGGCCTTTTGCTCCGGCGATTCTTGAAGAAGAAAAAAAAAATTGGTTCACAACCAATTCTAATAATATTTATATGTCCTATGTTGAGAATGTTATTGAAGAAAAAAAAAAATATATACCTGCCGTCACTCATATCGATGGAACTGGAAGGGTTCAAACGGTGAATAAGAATTTAAATAATAGATTTTACAATTTAATACTTGAATTTTATAAAAAAACTAACGTGCCAATACTGCTGAATACATCATTTAATGAAAATGAGCCGATTATTAGGACGCCGCAAGAGGCTATTGACTGTTTCATTAGAACTAAAATGGATTTATTAATTATAGAAAATTTTATTATTGAAAGAGAAAATAATTGATTACATTTTTTTTTAATGACCATAGAATAGGAGGACCTCATAAACAAATTTATAGATATACTTCATTAATAAAAAAAAAGGAAAGCGCAAAATTTAAATATATTACCCCTGATTTTTATTATAAAAAATTTTTACTTAAATTTAGAAAATATCTATTCTTTTTTGAAATATTTTTTATAACAATTTTTATAATTTTTAATAAGAAAAAAATTTTTAATAAAAATAAAATATCTATAGTATTGGGGATTCATAATGTTGCTCCAATAATTTCCGGATATTTTTTATCTAAAAAAACATACTGGTATATTATAGAAGATGTAAATTTATTTTCAAAAATTTCATTTATATTGATTGAAAAAATATTTTCACCTAAAATTATTTTTATTTCAAATTTTTTAAAAAAAAAACTTAATTTCAGCAATTATGTTTATCTTCCGCCTTATATTAAAGAAAATACAAAGGTAAAAATAAATAGAGGTATTAAGAATACACCTAATATTACATGCGTCGGAAATATTAATAGACTCAAAGGATATGATTACTTAATCAAAAATATGATTGATCACAGAATAGATTGCAAACTGGAGATAATAGGAAAAAAACTAGATACTCAAAATAATTTAAATAATAAAATAAAAGAACTAGCCTCAAAATATAGAGAAATATCGAATAATGAAATAATTTTCTCTGGATTCAAAGACGACCACTACATAAAAAGCAAATTATTAATCACGGATATGTATATTCTTTCGTCTATTAGCGAAGGATGTCCCAATGCATTAATAGAAGCCATGTCTTATGGTTGTATCTGTTTAGCTAGTAATGTTGGCGGTGTATCGGAAATAATTAAAAATAATAATAACGGATTCATGTTTGATATAAAAAATAATAATTTTTTTAAAATATATAAAAAAATTTTAAAACTAAAGTCTAGTGAGATTAAAAAAATAAAAGAAAACGCAGTTAAAACTGTCAGTAATAATTTCGCAAATAAAAAATATTTTTTAAGTTTTTACAAAAAAATTTTTGATGAACAAAAATAAAAATTTTATTACGTCGTATAAAATATAAATAAAAATTTTATAGAAATTTATAAAATTTAAATGATATAGACGCGCTAAAATACTATACTTAATATCTATAATTTTTACATTTTTTTTTTCCAATCTTTTAATTAAAACTTCTTTTAGATTGAAAAAATTAAAATTTTTATATGATCTTAGCCACAATTCATAATCTTGGCATCTATAAAAACCTTCATTGTAATAATTATTTTTAAAGAAAGATTTTTTGATCATCAAACTCGAATGAATAAGTGGATTAAAACAATAAATATTTTTTTTAATACTTTGATCACTAATAGGCATCTTAGTTTTTTTAATAAATTTATTGCTACTTGAAAAATAATCAGCATTAGATCCTAAAATATCAACTAATGGATTTCTTTTTATAAATTTAATTTGAGTTGATAATCTATCTTTGTAAGCATAATCATCTGAGTCTAATCTTGCTATATAGCTTCCTTTAGATCTCTTAATTGCAAAATTTAAACTATGCCCCAATCCTTTATTTTTTTTAAAATTGTAAAATTTTATTCTAGAATTTTTTTTTTTTATATCATTAATAATTTTATATGAGTCGTCAGTAGAGCCATCATTAACAATAATAAATTCATAATTTTTATAAGATTGATTTAAGATACTCTGAATAGATTTTCTTAACGAGCCATCGGAATTATAAACTGACATAATCACAGACACATAAGGATTAGACATTTAATTATAAATTTTTGTAAACTTTTTTTATAAAATCGTAATATTGCTTTGCAATATAAATTATATTTAATTTATCTAAGTTTATTTTTTTTTTAATTTCAAATCTTAAATTTAATAACTTATTAAAATCTTCTAATAAAATTTTATAATCTGGTTCTGGAGGATGATAAAGATCAACTTTAGAATAATTAAATTCTTTATCACATTGTGAAACTATTCCAGAATATGAATCTGTTACAATCTCATGATTACCTCCATTATTAGAGCATAATACCGGTAAGCCACAAGAAATGGCTTCGCTTTGACTATTAGAATTTGCTTCTATCCAAGAGAAATGCAAGTAGATGTCAGCGGATCTATACCACGCTGGAAGTTCATTTCTTTGAATATAACCAGAAAAGATTATGTCGGGGTCAACAATCGCATTATTGGCATTAGATCCAATAATAATTAATTTAAGATTTTCTTTTTTTTGAGCTTTTAGTATTTTAAAAAATTTAATTGTTTCCTCTAATCTTTTGTGTCTTCTCCACACAGCACAAGAAATCAAAACTATATTACTATCATCTATGCCTAATTTTTTTCTTAAATTAGGTCCATTGCTATTAAAAATTGTATGATCAATTCCATTATAAATAACAGCTGTTGGCTTTTCTATTTTCTTATAAAACTTTTCAACTATATTCTTAGAATAGGAACTATTAAAAATAACACCTGAAGACTTTTCTATTGAATCAAAGATTTTATCATTTTCAGCATCTGAATTTTTTATCGTATTTAACTTATCAATATATATTCCATCTAAACGTAGAATAAATGGCTTATTAAATACACTTTTATTTGTAGTGGCAAACAATGCAATATCATAAAACGGCATATAGTAATTAGTAAAATTACATTTGTAGTAATCTTTAAGTGTTTTTTTTAAATTATTTAGAAATACCTTAGAAGCTATTTGCTTTGATGAAAATAAAGATAAGTGTTCTATAGCCAACTTCATAATTAAAGATTTAAAATATTTTTATTTTTTTTTAAGAGCCATTTCATGTCATAAATTACATGTTTTTTATTGAGGAATTTTTTTATATTATTTCGACTAAATAATCTCTTAAAAATATTATGGCCTACGCAAATAATAACGCCGTCATATTTATGAGTTATTTTTTTTAAGATCTTTATATTGTATTCTAAATATACTTTATTTCTATCAACGAGAGGATCGTAAATATCTACCTTTATTTTTTTTTTACGTAAATTTTTATAAACTTTTATTACCTGGGTATTTCTAAAATCAGAGCAATTTTCTTTAAAAGAAAAACCAAGAATTAGCACTTTTAAGTTTAAAACATATTTATTTTTTTTTTTTAAAGAATTGTAAAAAAAATTAGAAACATAATTAGACATATTATCATTAACTTTTCTTCCGGATAATATTGTTCTTGGAAAATATTTATGTTGTTTTGCTTTATAAGTTAGATAATAAGGATCGACTCCAATACAGTGACCCCCAACTAAACCCGGTTGAAATTTAATAAAATTCCATTTAGTTGACGCTAGATCCAAAACTTCTCTTGTATTAATATTTAATTTATTAAATAAAATTGATAGCTCGTTTACAAAAGATATATTTATGTCTCTCTGGACATTTTCAATAACTTTTGCTGCTTCCGCATGTTTAATTGTGCTCGCCTTGTAAACCTTTGCTTTTATAATCTTTCGATAAATCTCAAAAATTAAATTAGTAGTAACTTTATTCGAGCCCGATACTATTTTAGATATATTTTCTAAAGTATGTTTTTTGTCTCCAGGATTTATTCTCTCTGGAGAATAGCCACAAAAAAAATCTTTATTTAATTTTAATCCAGAATTTTTTTCTATTATCGGGATAAGAACTTCATCAGTTAAACCCGGATAAACTGTAGATTCATAAATAATTACATCTCCTGCTTTTAAAATACTTGATACTTTCTTTGTGGCATCAATTAAAATCTTAATATCTGGAATTTTTTTATTATTAATTGGAGTTGGTAAGGCAAAAATGTAAATATTTTGTTCCTCTATATCTTTAATACTAGATGTTAAAAAACTTTTATTATTCAGTAATAAATCTTTTTTTCTAATTTCATTGTTACAGTCGTAACCTTTGGATAATTCTAATACTCTTTTTTTATCAACATCATATCCGCAAACGTTAAAATATTTTTTCTTAAAAGAAACGAACAAAGGCAACCCAACATAACCAAGACCAATAATGCAAATTTTTTTTTTATTCACTATGTATTTTAATTTTTTGTGGCGATTGCATAGCCTCTTTCAACCGAAATTGAAATTAGCTCTACACTATATTTTTTGCTTTCTTTTATTTCATTAACAAATTTATAAACTTCTTTATATTTATCGGGTGTAACATCATCAAAAAATATTAGATCACCTTTTTTTTGCCTATTAGATACATAAGTAAACTCCTGTTGAACACTTAATCTATCATGTTGACCATCTAAAAAAGCAAAATTTATTCTATTCAATCCTAAAGTTTTTAAAATAACAGAAGTTCTTCCTTTTAAGAAAATAATATTATCTAATTCATTGTCCCACTCTTTAATTAACTCTGATCTTGTGATTTTTCCCAGTTCATCTTTAAAACAATTCCAATAAATTTTTTCATCATGCCCAATAACATCAACTGTAATAATTTTCCCTTTTACATTGTGATCTATTATAGCTCTGGACATACAAATTGAGGAAAAGCCCCTAGCAGTTCCGGTTTCAAGAACTGTATAATTAGGATTAATATTTTTACTAAAATAGTTTCTCAAAATAGAATAAATTAACCTACCATGCGAATAATTTATCTTAGAATTTTTTTTTACAATTTGTGTTGCAAAAGCAAGTTTATCTAACCAAATCTTTTGTAATTTGTATCCAAGTTTATCTTCAAGATCATCTACTTCTTTGTAAGTATTATCTTTAATTTCTAAAAATAAATTTTTATAATATTGTGAATCTCTATTGAATTTCTTACCAAAGGAATAAAAATTATATGATCTTAGATATAAAAAATCAATCAAATCGATTATTTTTGCTTTAAAAAATCTTTGTATCATAAAAATTTTTGTACCATTCCGTAAATAATTTAATTCCAACTTTAACATCTAGTGGCTTCGATTTAAAATTTATCTTTTTAATTAATTTAGCATTACTTGCGTGGGTTTTCTTAACATCTCCTTTTTGTAATTTAAGATATTTTATCTTTGCTTTTTTTCCTAAATTTTTTTCTAAAATATTTATAAAATTTATTAAAGAAACAGGTTTAGAGCCGCCAATATTATAAATTTCGTAAGGAATTTTTTTCGAAGGAGATTTATCAATAATTTTTACAACTGATTCAGCAACATAATTTATAAAGGTAAAATCACGAGTATGTTTTCCATGGTTAAATAAATTAATTTTTTTATTATTTATAATATTTTTAGTAAATTTAAATATTGCCATATCTGGTCTGCCATAAGGACCATACACTGTAAAAAATCTTAACCCTGTAGTAGGCAAATTATAAATATAACTATAAGAATGGGCTATTATTTCATTACATTTTTTTGTAGCCGCATAAAATGATAGTGGTAAATCGCTATTCATTTCCTCAGTTATTGGAAATTTTTTTTTATTTCCGTAAACTGAACTTGTGGATGCATAAACAAAATGTTTAATTTTAAATTCTTTAGAAATATTAATTAAATTAAAAAAACCTTTGATGTTTGAGTTGTAATAGGCATCTGGATTTTTAATTGAGTATCTTACCCCTGCTTGTGCTGCAAGATTAACAACATGTGTTATTTTTTGATAATTGAATATTTTTTTTAAAAATTTAAGATTTGATATATCGCCTTTAAAAAAAATAAAATTTTCTTTTTTTTTAAGTATTTTCAATCTCTCCTGTTTTAAATTTACATCATAATAGTTATTAATATTATCAATACCTATTATTTTATTTTTTTTTGAATTTAATAAATTATTACATACGTGAAACCCAATAAAACCTGCGCATCCTGTTATCAAAATATTCATTTTATTTTTTACTAAATCCAAAAAACTCTAACCATGATTTCTTTTGTGATTCATAAGAATTTTTTAATACCGTCAATTTAGCTTCTCTTATTACAGATTGTACTGAATTTAAGTTCTGATAAACATAAATTGACCAATAAATTAGTCCATCAATATCTTCTGGTTCCACCTTCCATCCATTTTTATTATGTACTACTAAATCTATAGCCATACCAACGTTAGTAGTAACGCAAGGTATTGAGCATATCATGGATTCAAATAGAGCTCTAGGACCACCCTCTTCTCTGGATGTGATAAGATACAAATCAAGTATTTTATAAAATTTATATATTTCGTCATAACTGTCTAAAATATAATGTTTGTAGGGAATGTTAATTTTGTCTAATTCTTTCTTTATGTAACCCCTTGATGGACCAATTAAAAGAACAAAGATTTCTTTAATATTTGATTTAAGTTTTTTTAATACATTAATAAATATATCTGGACCCTTTATCATTTTTGGATCAAAGCCTTCGTTCCATCCACTGCCATCTTTTTGAAACGAACCGATTACAAATGAACTTTCTGGTATTCCAATTTTCTTTCTTAAAAGATTTTTATCCAGAGATGGGATATCGCTAAATTTATTAATATCTATACTAATAGGTATTCTAAAAACTTTATTTTTTGCAATTCCTGTGTTTAATATTAAATTTTCCATTACAGAATTAGTGACTTGTATACCTGATATTTTTTTATGAGAATTTTCAATAATTTTAAAAAGAGATTTAAATTGATTGTCTTTTTCTGGATTGCCATGAAAATAAGGGAAATAAATATTATGATTGAACTTATTCAAATTATATAAAGCTTCATATTTTGATAATAAAAACAATAGCTGATCTCTTGAATTAAATATAAATCTATCGTTAATAACCGGTATATCAATGGATGGAAAAAAATTATTAAACTCATTACAAAGCTCATCTAGAACCCAGGATGATCCTTCTCCTTTTATTATCAGTCTTGAGAATTTTGACCAATACTTAGACTTAAGGCGATCAAATGGATAAATAAATCTTAATAAATTTTTTTTAAGTTCATAGTTTGTTAACATTTTAATATTTTAAAATGATTTAATTTTGAAGACAAATTAAGTTATTTTTATCTAAACGCATATTATAATTAGCTGATTGCAATATTGACTTAAGATATTCTAAATTTTTATTATTCTTATAAAAATATTCATGGACTTCAAAAACTATATTTGGTTTATTTTTATGAAAATAATTTTCATTTAAATCTTCTATAACATCTACTTCAAAGCCCTCTATATCCATAAAAATAACATCTGGATTAAAATTTATTTGATTTAAAAAATTAGATAATTTAACTACAGGAACTACATCGTAATCGTTTTTTATATCTTCTAAAAAATTTGAATTTAATTTTTCAATTTCATAATAAGGGTTTGTGCTATTTTTTTTAAATCTCATCTCATTGTTATTAATTAATTTATTTGTAACGAAAAAATTATATGTTCTAACATTATTTAAATTATTTAATTTAATATTATTTACTAAAATATTATAATTTTGTGGCAGGCCTTCTATTGATACTACAATACCATTCTGCCCACACATTTTGGACATTATGTTTGTAAAATAACCATAACAAGCTCCTAATACTAAAACTTTAGAATTATTTTTAACTAATGATTTTATTGCTGTAACTGTATTAGGTTCTCTAATACCATTAATTCTTTCTGTGATTCCTAAATCACTTAAATCATAATTCAAAAAAGACATCTTAAAATTTAAATCATCGACTTTTATGTCGGAAATATAATTTTTATTAATTCTTTCTTTCAAATGAAAAACATCTTTTTTTAAAAAAAATTTTTTTTTAAAAAATAAAAAATATTTTAAATTTTTATTATTAATTTCATTCAGTACAATAGTTCTTGGAATTCTTAAAATTCCGACAATAGATGAAAGATTATAAAATCCCATCACAGCTAATATTAACTCAATAATTTTTTTCATATAATTAATTTGTTAACCTGCTTATTGTCTATAAATAAAATATTATCATTTTTTTTATAATTTTTTTCGTGAGATATCTCAATTATAGTTTTATACTTTGATAAGCTAATAATCATATTCTTAATATCATTCTTTGACTGTTCGTCCTGATTGCTTAAAACTTCATCAAAAATTATAATTTCGGGATTGTTAATTAATGCTCTTATAATGCAAATTTTCTGTTTTTGTCCTCCGGACAATGAACTTCCGCTCTCATCAATTATTGTTTTTAATCCTTTTGGAAAATTAAAAATAAAATCTGCATTTAGACTAATAATTAAAGCCTCGAGATCTTTTTTCACAATATCTTTTTTTTGTGAGCCAATTAAAATATTTTCTTCAATGGTATCATTTATTAAAAAACTATCTTGAGTGACTAATGAAAATAAATTTAAATAATCTCTATATTGAAAATTCCTAATATCAATATTGTCTATTAAAATTTGTCCACGACTAGGTTCTTGTAATCCTAAAATAAGATCGATAATTGTTGATTTTCCTGAACCATTTTTACCTACCATTATGTAATGAACATTTTTTATTATCTCAAAATTTACATTGGTTAAAATTAAATTACCATCGTATCCAAAATCAACATTTTTAAATTGCAGTGATTTATGAAATGTATTGATTGCATTTGTTCCAAAAATAATCTTCTTTTCATAAGATAAAATATTTTTTATTCTCTCGTAAGAAGCTTTAATTGTTGGAGTCCACAAGAGGGCTGTAGACAATCCGCTAATGGGTGCCTGAGCAAATTTAGAAAATAATAAAAAGAGAATTGAACCTTCGAGCGATATTTTTTTTAAAAAAATAAATAACACAACAATAGACACAATAAGTATAACAGAAAAATTATCTATCAACATTCGAGATGGTTCCTGCAAAGAAGATAATAATTTTACTTTTAACTCTTTACTATTCAAATCATTAAACGTTTTAGTTAGTTGTTTTTTTTTATTTTCTGCAAAAAATATTTTTATTAATTTAAAATTATTAAATAAATCTTGTAATTTTCCTGTAAGTTCACCCACTTTTAAATAAAATTCTTTGGTAGAGAAAAAAATTGGTTTATTGAAAATCAAATTATAACAATAATGCAGTCCAAAAATAAAAAATAAAATCAAGCTTAACAAAATATTAGTCTTAAATAAAAAAATAAGTGTCAATACAATTAAGGAAATGTGAGTTGCAAAAGCTCGCATATACGATCCTGAGATTATAGATATATCATCAACATCTTTCATAAAAACTGAGGAAAGTGAACCGCTACTTAATTTTTTAAAGTATGAATAATCAAAATTGAATATTTTTTCTTTTAACTCCAATCTAATTTTATACTTAGTTTTTAATTCGCTAACTTGAGTAAAATAAATTGAAATATATCTAAAAAGCGAAGCTAAAAAAGATATGATAAGAAAAAAAATTAAAATTAAAAATATTTTTTTAGCAAAACTAATATCAATAAAATAATTATTAAATAAATTATTTAAATAAAAATATAAATAGTTTAAATTGAATATAGATTTATCGCTAATTGAAATCTCATTATAGGCTAAATCTACATTAAAATTATCTCTGATTAAACCTAGAATTAAAGAAAAAAAAAGTGGTAATAAAATTAAAAAAAAAGAAGACAGCAATGAAAAGAAAACTAAAAAAAAAATTTCTTTAGAATTTGGAGCGCAATATTTTTTTATTAAGTCTAACATTATTTAATCATTCAAAATAATCTTATTTTTTTATACTTTAGTTTAAATAATAAATTTTTAATTTTAAATAAATTAAAAAAATAATTTTTAAGTTTCTAGTTTTTGATGGAAACAATCAATTTTTTTAACTCACTCACAGTTAAATATTTTTTATTTTCTAAACTATTGTAAGAAAAATTTTCTGGACACTTTGTTCCTGGATATTTTTTTAAGAATTTTTTTATTTGCCATGTAACAAATTTCTGTTCAGGAAATATTATATAATGATCTTTATACTCATATGTGTTTCTAGAATCATCCTTTGTGATCATTTCTTCATGCAATTTTTCACCAGCTCTTATTCCAGTTTTGATATACTTGAAATTATTCTTTATAGCTTTTGCGATGTCTAGAATATTATATGAATATAACTTGGGTACAAAAATTTCGCCTCCCCACATTCTTTCTAAACATTTAGTTACAAATTTTACACCTTCTTCTAATGTTATGTTAAATCTTGTCATCTTATCATGTGTGATTGTAAATCTTGGCAAACTAGCTTGTTCTAAGAACAAAGGAATTACTGACCCCCTGCTACCCATTACATTTCCATATCTTACTACTGAAAATTTAGTTTTATTTTTTCCAAACATATAATTAGCTGAAATAAACAATTTATCAGATAACAGTTTAGTTGCTCCATATAAGTTTACTGGCGCTGCGGCTTTATCGGAACTTAAAGTAATTACTTTTTTGACATCATTCGTTGCGCAAACTTCTATTATATTTTGAGCGCCTATTACATTTGTTTTAATTGCTTCTATAGGATTGTATTCTATTGTTGGAACTTGTTTTAAAGCAGCTGCATGAACAACAAAATCGACACCCTGCATTGCAATTGCGAGTCTCTCCTTATCCCTGACATCTCCAATAAAAAATCTTACACGACTTAAATCATTTTTCTTTATTAACTTAGCAAGTTGATATTGCTTAAATTCATCTCTGCTAAATATAATTATCTTTTTTAATTGAAATTGTTTCAATAAATAAAATAGAAATTTAGAACCAAAAGATCCAGTTCCTCCTGTAATTAAAAGGGTTTGTGAACTTAAAAAATTTTTCATAATTAGATTATTTAGAAATATTTATAACTAGTCTTATTATATAATTATAAGAGTAAATTATATAATTATAAGAGTAAATGGATTAAATTAAACACACAGTAAATACATTAAATAATATAAAAGTTATATAATAAAATAGTTAATAAACAATTATGAAGCTAATATTTTTAATTAATAGGAACAACGAATATGTTGGATTATCTAATATAATTGATTATGCGATTAAAAAGAGACACGAGGTCATATGTTTTCATAATTATAGTTCTAACAAAAATACAAATAAAAAATATCTTTTTCCTGATGTAAAAAAATCACCTTTTTATAAAAAAATAAAAGTGCTTAAATTAGATTTTGAAAAAAATTTAATTAATAGAATCAATAAATGTAATTTTGATCAAATTTTTAGCAGAACACTTCCAATTAAAGATTTGAACAAAAAATTTTTAGATAAAATAAATAATAAATTTAATATAATAATGGACTCAATAGACATTTATGATCAAGTTGAAAAAATAAAGTATTACCCGGATTCCAATATAAAAATTTTTTGCTGGAGTGAATTTTTCAAAAAAAAAATTATACAATATCTAAAAGAATATGATTTACAATCCTACAAGTTAATTAAAAATAATAATTGCAATATTTTCGCATCTGGACATTGTTATAGAATTTATTCTAATGATAAAAAAGTAAGACAAAAAATAAAGAAAGAACTTAATATTCCAATACAAAAAAAAATAATTTTATATATACCTTACGCTTATGACGAGAACAACGTCACTACTTTCAAGAAAAAAATATGGAAATTTTTTTTTTGTGGATTTAGCGTTAATCATTTTAGAGAAGTAAAAAACCCGGTCTTAAATAATCTTCTAAACTTTATAAAAAAAACATTTTTTATAATTAAAATATTACTTTTTTACCCTGAAAAATTATATTTTTTTAATAAAAAAAAAGAAAGTTTTATTATTAATAAAATAAGAGATTTTTGTAATAAAAATAATTATTATTTAATTGTCAAAGGAAGAGAAAAATTCCCAATGAATGATAATTTATATAACAGCGCAAACAAGATCTACTCAGATAAACAAAATTATCATTTTCCATCATTATTAGATAAGCTTATGCAGATATCAGACATGTGTGTTTCTTATTCTTCTAATGTTAATTTTTTAGCAAATCTTTATAAAGTGAATGTTATTAATATTAAAACACATGTAGATGATTGGTTAGATGCAAAACACTTTAAATATTGGGGCTATAATAATATTTTTTTCCGTAATTATAAAAAAATTCTAACTTCTTTAAATCCTGATAATTTTAAAATTATTAATAGTCCAAAATCTCAAAATGACTTTGCTAGATATAGAAACAAATTTATTGGAAAGAGTAATTTTAATGAAAAAATTTTCAGAATTATAAAAAATAAACCATGATCAAAGTTATATTAGATATTTTACTGTGTCCATTATGTGCAAACAATAAAAAACTATCATTCAAAAAAAAAGATAAAAAAAATGTTGACGGAACTCTTTTTTGCGAAAATAACCATAAATTTTATTTCCAAAATTCGATCATAGATTTTGTACACAAGCATAATAATGAGCAAAAAATTTATAATGAAATATGGAAACTGCAAAAAGGTTCAATTTTTAAAAATAATTTAAAAAAACTTGAATATAAATTTAATGAATATGCTCAATTACCAAAAAATTTGGAGTACTATTTTAAAAATAAAATTGTTTTAGATGCTGGCTCTGGTGCTGGAAGATTCTCGTATTTAATAAAAAAATTTAGTCCTAAATTATTATTTAGTGTTGATTTTTCAAAAGAAGCTATTGTTCAAACTCAACGCAACTTAATGCCACTAAACAATAATATAATAATAATTAGAGCAGATTTAAATAATTTACCATTCAGAAAAAATAAATTCGATTTTATATTTAGCTTTGGAGTAATTCATCACAACTTATCTCCGGAGAAAACTTTTGATAAACTAGTAAATTTAATTAAAAAAAACGGCCTTATCTCAATTTATATTTATAAAAAAAATTCGCTATCTTTTCTACAGAATTTAATTCGCCCAATAACTCTTAAAATTGATAGAAAAAAAATTAAATCTTTTTGCAAAAGTTTTGGCTTTGCAAGCAGCAAAAATGTTATAATTAATATTAAAAAAATTTTTATTTTTCTTGGAAAATACGACATACTTGGAATTAGAAATATATCCTACGAAGGTTTAACAACGACTTATCTGCGTTCATATTCTTTAAGCGAAATAGAAATGTGGTTTAAGAAAAATTATTTAAAAATTATTTCTAAAACAAATATTATTTCTGTTACTGGAAAAAAATAAAATAAAATTTTACAAAATGAAAACCAGTGTTTGTGTTGTTACTCATCATAAGCCATACTTTATAATGGCATCTCTCATTTCATTAGCTTTGCAAAAATTTAATGACTATGACTTGCATATTATTTTTATAAAAGGAGATGGGTCTGAAAAAAAATATCCAAAATATGATAGGTTATCAAAAAAATTTAAAAAAAATTCTAAGCTTTCAAATAGTTCTAAAGAAATCATTACAATTGTAAAAAATTTTAAAAAAGTTAAAAAAATACACATATTTAATAATGACCATGCTCTAGATTCTGGAGCTTGGTATAAATTTATAAATAAAAAAATTTGGAAAAAGTATGATTATAATTTTTTTTTAATGGAAGGATTTATTTTTAAAACCAATAATACCTTAATTAATATTTTGAAATTTCTCGAAGAAAAAAAGCCTGACGTAGTTATGCTTGGCTCTGAAAAAGTATTTACAACTAAAAAAAGACTGCTTAATTATGCTTTGGCAGACAATTCAAATGAATTTAATGCCTATCATCAAGAAATAATTACAAAAACATTTAAAAATTTTTGTAAATTTAAAAATTTTAATAAAATTTATTCAAATTGGAAAAATATAAATATTTTTAATAAAAATAATGAAAAAAATTTAGATTTAGTTTTTAATTTTCCCAATAAAAAATATTTTTCTTTTTATATTAAAATGAAATTATTTATTAAGTATATTTTATTTGAAAGAAATTTTTACAATCCATTTTCTGATTTAATATTTTATAACGAGGGAACTTTCAGATACTTATTACCTAGGAAGTTATTTTTTAAAGAAGAATATAAATTTGGTAATGTAATGGCGCATATAGAACCATCTCCTTTTTTTTATGTTAATGGATGCCAGCATATATTTTCTAATAAATATTTAACTAAATTAAATCATAAACTAAAATATATAAAAATTAACAAAGTACTAAATTACCCCTTCGTTGGAACTCCATTAGAATTCATCTGGGGAATATTGCCAAAATCTCTAGGTTTTAAAAAATGGTTTTCTGATTGCATTCATAGACCAAGAAAAAATTTTCTCACATACAAAAAAGAAGATACAGCATTTTTTTTAAAAAAATACCTAGAACTTTATTCTGATAACAAAATAAAAATTAAAATTCAAAACAACAAAATTAAAATATATAAATTATCTAATGAAGTTTCTTATATTAAACCTCTATTAGGAAAAGCTTTTTTTACTGAATAAAAAAAATTAGTAAAACTATTTTCTAACATTTATTCCTTTTTTCATTAAATATTCTTTGGCTCCAGTTGTGGTAAGTTCAGTAAAATGAAAAATACTAGAGGCTGCTACGGCAGATACCTTTGTCATTGAAATGACATCGAACATATGTTCATAATTTCCTGCTCCCCCACATGCTATAACAGGAATATTAATAGCACTAGAAACTTGATTAATTATATCTAAATCATAACCTTTCATTTCACCTTCCTTATCAATAGAGGTTAATAAAATTTCTCCACAACCCATATCTTGTACATCTCTCGCCCACTGAACAGGCTCTATAGATTGTCTTTTATCTCCACTATTGCTGAAGCAAAAATATCTATTTTCAATCTTTCTAACATCAATACTTACAACAACGCATTGGGAGCCAAATTTTTTTGCAATTTTACTAACTAGGTTTTTTTTATAAAATGCAGATGTGTTAATTGATATTTTATCTGCTCCAGAAGCTAATAAATGCTCAACTTGATGCAGCTCGGTTATACCGCCGCCAACCGTTAATGGCACCGAACATTCTGACGCTAATTGTTTAATCAAATATTCATCAGGAAGCCTGTTATTTTTTGTGGCTGATATATCTAAAAAAATTAATTCATCAACATCTCTGGAGTTATAAATCTTTACTGAAGGAATTAATGAGCTAACTCTTCTCCAACTATTAAAATTCTTTCCTTTTATCAAAGAATTATTATTCCACAATAAAACAGGTATTATTCTAGTTTTTAACATAAAAATTAAAGCTCTAAAAAATTTTTCAAAATTATTTTACCATTTTTAGAACTTTTTTCAGGATGAAATTGTGTACCAAAAATATTTTCATGAGAAATAGTAGATGTAAAATTCACTCCATAATCACAATAACTAGTGATATATTTTTTATTAAAATTTGAGCAAACATAACTATGGGCAAAATAAAAATCAGAATTATTTTTAATATTTTTAAATAATATATCTTGACTATCAAAATTAATAGCGTTCCAGCCCATATGTGGAATAACTTTATCGCATCCGAGCTCTTTTAATGAGCGTACATCACAGTCAATAAAATTTAAACCATTTGAAAATTGATCTTCATAACTACTTTTGGCAAACAGTTGCATTCCCAAACAAATGCCCAAAATTGGAATTTTTTTTTCTTTTACTAAAAATGTTAATTTATCAACCCAATTTCCTCTTTTCAATAACATCATACATTCATAAAAAGAGCCTACGCCTGGTAGAATTATTTTATCAGCAAGATCTAAGCCTTTAGGGTTAGTGATAACTTCCGGATTAAACCCCGTGTCAATTACTGATTTAAAAACTGAATATATATTTCCAGAACCATAATTAACTATTAAAATTTTCATAAATTTTTGCTAAATTACCTAAATCATCTTTAGTTAATTCTCCAGCCTGATTGCATTTAAATATTTTTTTGTTCGTAAATTTGTCGCATATCTTTATAAATTCTTCTAAAGATAAATCTATATTATCTAAAATTTCTTTTATACTTTTTCCTAGATAAGAGTTAGGAAACAAACCCTCGTATTTTCTTACAATTTCAATTCCTTCTTCTCGAGAAATAATTTTTTTTCTAATTAGTAGACTAACTTGATCTGAGGCTCTTCCAAAGCCATATTTTAAAAATTTAAAATAATCATGAATCCCATGTTGATAATTATCTAATTTTTCAAAATTAAAATAACAATTTTCAACAATTTGAGAAAAGGGTTCAAAGCCATTTTCTTTTGAGATTTCAAAATTTCTTAAACTATCCCACTCCTCAAAATATCCTAAAAAAATGCTCTGTATTCTGTTCTTTTTAAGCTCATCTTCACTAGGATATTCTAAAAACTCTAAATCTTTTTTTTTAAAATCATAATGATTGTACAAATCGGAAACTCTAAGTCCTATTAAGCCTCCAAATTCCTCCATCCATTTTCTATCTAAATAAAAATTCTCTAAACTATCAGTTGGTCCTCCATATTCCATTTGTGGATTTTCTCCATAAATAATAAGTGGTATCTTAAAATTACATGCAATTTTAATAGGTATGGTAAAAATTGAGACATGTTCTGGCCAAGAAATATCACCTATTTCTTTTAAGCATATTTTATTCAGTTTTTTTCTTACTTCATAATTAGAGCTAAACTCTATTGTATCAAAACCAATTCTTTTCAAATTCTCGATATTTCTTTTTCCAATTTCAGATAAGTGACAAGTTGTTGCCGTAACGATTAATGGGTTCAATCCTAATTCTCTAGCTCTTATCGCTTGATAAGTACTGTCCTTTCCTCCGCTTGAAGGGATAATGCAATTCCAACCATCTTTTTTCAAATTTAAATTACTGATTATTTCTAATAATTTCTTTCTTTTCGCATTCCAGTTAATGTTTTTTTTATTCTCAAAAGATAAACAGGCGTTACAAGTGCCATTTATCAGGAATTGATCTGGACGTATTTCGGGTATTAAACAATTCTTACAATACTTCATTTATTAATCATTAGATTTTTTTCACAAACTAAATACAATTCTCCAGAAAAATATTTTTTAATTATTTTTGATAAAAATTTTAAATTAAAAGTTTCTAAGAGAAAATTAACTTTTTTACTAAAAACTTTATATTCAATTTTAATATCTAAATTTTTCTTTCTTGATAAGTTAATAAATTCAGCTTCCGTGCAAAAATGATGAGTACCCAAATTTTTATATAATTTATTCACATCTTCATAAATATAATATTTAAAAAATTTTTTTAATATTGCTATTATTCTAAAAAAATAGTGAGTTGGTTCTATAAATATAATCTTGCCTGAATTATTTTTTAATAAATTATAACAAGCATCAAAATACTCTTTTCTATCGGGTATATGATGAAATGAAGAAAGAAAAATTATTAAATCAAATTTTTTATAATTTTTATATTTAAGAAAATTTTTATTAATTGAATAAAATTGAAAATTTTTTTTGGATAATTTATTAAGTTTATAAGTTAGATAATTTCTAAAACTCTTATTTATTTCATAAAAAGTATAACTAGAGACATTTTTATGATTGCATAAAAAATTACTATAATAACCAGAGCCAGGACCTATTTCCAAAATAGATAAATTTCTTTTTTTTAAATGTTTATCTAAAAACTCCAACCATTGTCTATAATCCTTATCCTCTTGTTTATTAAATCTATCCCAAGACATACTGTTTTGATAATTTTTTGGATTATAGTCAGTTCTGTAATTGTTAAAATAAAAATTATTCTTTTTAATTTTTTCTTTTTCAAAACTAGATAAAAGCGACCAAACAACTCTGTTTTGCAAAACTAAATAAAAAAAGATTCCAAATTTTGATTTTAAATTCATTTGATGAATAAATAATAATTTATAGTATAAACTATATATTAATTATGGAAAAAATTAAGGAAGTAATCTGCATTATACCAGCTAGAGCTGGCAGCAGAAGAATTAAAAATAAAAATATTATTAATTTTTATGGAAAACCCATTATTGCCTATCCAATTATAGCAGCACAAAAGACTAAAATTTTTAAAAAGATATTTATTTCTACTGATAGTAAAAAGATAGCAAATATAGCTGAAAAATATGGGGCAACAGTTCCTTTTTTGAGGAAAAAAAATATTTCTGATGATTTAACCAGTACTAGTGATGTTTTGTATAACGGGATATTAAACTTTAAAACTTTTAACTATAAATATCATTGTTGTATTTATCCAGCGACTCCTTCGATTAATTGTAAAACAATTGCTAAAGCATTTAAATATTTTAAGAATAATAATTTTGACAGCTTAATTTCAATTATGGAGTTTTCTCACCCAACCACAAGATTAATAAAAATAAAAAATAAATATATTTATTTCAAAAACAAAAAGTACATAAATCAAAGGTCTCAAGATTCTGAGAAAGAATTTCATGATGCTGGCTGCTTTTATTTTTTTAAAACAGATAAATTTTTGAAGGAAAGAAAACTCTTTTTAGAAAAAACAGGGTTTTTTATACTAAAAAAATATTCTCATGTAGATATCAATACTGCGGAAGATCTAATGCTAGCTAAAAAATTATTCATAAAATAAATACTTTCTATTTTATTTTTCCTAAAAATATTTTTAATAAATTTATAATTTTTTTCAAAGATTGATTAGATAAATTATAATATATTGGAAAGCTCAAAGTATTTTTATAATAATATTCGCAATTGGGCAGTTTTATTTTTTTTTTAAAAAAAGAAAATTTATAAATAGGAATATAATGATACTGAAGAATTATATTATTTTTCTTGAAAAATTTTAGTAATTCGTTCTTTATTTCTTGTTTAAAATTAATAGAAGCTAAAAATAAATGATATGATGGTTTATTTTTAATATTGTAATTTGGAAGAATAATATTTTTTATTTTTTTAAAATTCTCATTATAAAATTTAAAAACTTTGCGTCTATAACTTATAAATAAATTAATTCTTTTTAATTGGCTTATACCTAATGCGCAATTTATATCACTTAATCTATAATTAAAGCCTGGTTCGTAAATATTATATTTCCAATGATAATTATTTTTATCCTTAATTATACCATGAGATCTAAGTTCTAATATTCTCTGATAAAAAAAATTATTATTTGTTGTGATTAAACCACCTTCGCCTGCGGTAATAGTTTTAACTGGATGCAAAGAAAAAACTGCAATGTCTGAATGTTTGCATGAGCCTATATAAATATCTTTAGAATTATGTTCATATTTGGCGCCTAATGCATGACATGCGTCTTCAACTAAAAAACTTCTATATTTTTTTTTAATTTTATAAAATTCAAATACATTTTCAGGGTACCCACCCATATACATCACTAATATAGCTTTAATCTTTTTTAATTTATTTTTTTTTATACACGCTAACAAAGTTTCTGGGGTCATTTGACCTGTGAATTTGTCAACATCAGCTAAAAATATTTTGGCCCCTATAACTTTGCTCATATTATAAGCAGCAATGAAATTTATACCTGGCATTACTATGATGTCGTTCTTCTTTAAATCTATTGCTTTAAAAGCTAAATGCAGTCCAGAGGTAGCATTACTGCAAGTTAAAGCAAATTTTGATCCTAATTTATTTTTAACATTAGTTTCGAATTTTTTTACATAATTGCCTGTTGTAATGAGATCTTTTTTTAAAGAATTCGAAACTAATTCAATATCATCATTATTTATATATTGTCTGCCATATGGAATTTTTTTCATGATTTTGATATTTTAATTCGTAATTTATTTAGCATTCTTTTTTTAAGAGGCGTTTGCTTGTTTATATTTACTGGTGATAATCTATTAATTATTTTTTCATAAAAATATGGGTCAATGCCATATCCAGGTCTTATAACTTTAATATTATCTTTAGTGAATTTCTCATTTTTTTTTATGTCCTTCACTGCGTATATAGATCTTCTAAACTGTCTGCTGTTAAGCTCACTCTTATTTCTAAAAAAATATTTTTTCCCCATCATTAAAGATGTATCTTTAATAACTTGTGCATAATGTTTAATTTCTTTTCCCTTTAAGGAAAATGCAAGATCAAAACCTTTTTTTTGACCTTCTAAAGCTATATGTTTTTCAATAACTTCTGCTCCTGCCGCAATCGCTGCGGCAACAACTTTATTATCTATTGAGTGATCAGAAAAACCAACTTTACAATTGTATCTTTCTTTTAAAATTCTAATATTACTAAAATTAAAATCTGAAATCTTTGAAGGATAATTACTAACACAATATAAAAGTATAATTTCTTTTGCTCCATTTTTTTTAGCTGTTTTATAAGCCAAATCAATTTCCTTAAGATTTGCCATGCCAGTTGAAATAATTATTGGTTTTTTGGTCCGGGCTATTTTTTTAATTAAAGGAATATGATTCATTTCAAAAGAAGCAACTTTATAAAACGGACACTTAAGGCTTTCTAAAAGATCAACTGCAGTTTCATCAAATGGTGTACTAAAGCAAATAATTTTTAATTTTTTTGCATAATCAAATAATTCATCATGCCATTCAAATGGTGTTTGTGCTTTTTCATATAAATCCCATAAGTATTTTCCATTCCATAAACCTCCTCTAATTTTAAAATCTAGTTTATTACTATCTATAGTCATTGAGCTGGGATTATAGGTTTGTAATTTTACGGCGTTAGCTCCATATTTTTTTGCTATTTTAATTAGTTTTTTAGCATGGAGTAACGATCCATTATGATTTGCAGATATTTCTGCAATAAAAAAAGGTATCTTTTTTAATGGATTTTTGGATATCAAGCTATACTTTCTAATCTTATTCTAGAATAAAATATTAATGAAAAAAAGTATATGAAAAAAATAAAGAAAAGTAAAAATTATTTAAAAATTATTTCTAAAATTGAAAATATAAGAAAAAAAAACAATTCAAATTGGATGAATATACTTCGTATTGCATTTAAATATAGTCCCAAAGCAACTGCTAAAGTTATGTCAAAAATTTATCTTGATGACCAAAAAATAAGCTCTTTAGTAAAAAAACTTTTGTAAAATGAAGATTCAAATAAGAAAAGCATCAGTAAAAGATGCTAGGTTTTTTTATGAACTAAGAAACGAAAAAGGAGTAAGAAAAAATTTTTTTAACACAAAAAATATAAAATATAATGACCATTTTAAATGGTACAAAAATAAATTAAAAAAAAAAAATGTAATTTTTTTGGTTGCTCTAATTGGTGATTCCAAAAAAATTGGGACTATCCGATACGAAACAGTTAAAATATTTACAAATATATCTATTAATATTTCAAAAAAATTTAGAAATCTCGGTTATGGATCAAAAATTATAAAAAAATCAGAAAAATTTTTAAAAAAAAAACTCATTATTATTTCAAGAATAAAAAATAAAAATATAGCATCCGTAAAAATTTTTAAAAAAAACAAATTTAAGATTATTAAGAATGATAACGATTTAACATTAATGAAAATTATTTAATTTTTTATTCTGATGATAGCTTTAGCAATAACAAAATTTTTTTCTTTTTTTGCGTATTTAAACTGAATGTTTAAATTTGATGTTGAAACAAATGCTAATGGAAAATTTTTTACATTAGTATCTAGCATTCTAATGTAGTCATAAACTTTATTTAATGAATTGAGAGCGCCGATATTGCTTTCATCTGGTTTTCTTCTATTAAAGTAATAAGATTTGCCCAGTTGCATTTTTGGCTTAGGTATCTTTTTTATAAGAATGACAATCATGGAAAATATTATTTTATAAATTTTTTCAAAAATAATTTCTGCTCTCCCACTTAACTTAAAATTTTTTTTTAAATAAATTGGTCCGCTATCTAATTTATTTTCTAACTTTATTGCACACACAGTTGAAAGTTTATAGCCTCTTACAATCATATTCTGAATGGGCGAACCTCCTCTTCCGTAAGGTAGAGGAGTAGAGTGAAAACCTATGCATAAATAACGATTTAATATGCTATCTTTAATTTTCCAATTCCAATGAGGAAAAAAAATTATTTTTGGATTTATTCTTTTAATATTCTTTAAATTTAATTTTTTTTTTTTATTAATAAAATTAAAGTTTTTTTTTTTTTTTTTTTTTTTTATTTAATTTTTAATTTAATTATTTTTTTATTTTTTTTT
>Ga0114976_10000070_pt1 | contig 53395 bp, 40 predicted proteins | sample S_130805_EF_Meta_FD_87319 | JGI IMG/M metagenome (GOLD analysis project Ga0114976, IMG submission 87319) | Freshwater microbial communities from Lake Simoncouche, Canada to study carbon cycling - S_130805_EF_MetaG | ecosystem: Environmental > Aquatic > Freshwater > Lake | place: Lake... | reverse complement strand
ATTGTCATGGTTTAAGAACCTGGGTAATGCAAAAAGTGGCCAGGTTCCGGCCACCCAAGATATGGGGGGCATGGCTAAGTTTGTAAGGGAAGAGGTCATTCCCAACGAGAGGCCACAGGAGGTCGCTAGGGCCATAGAGGACATGCCCGAGATGGCTCCGGGACGTGCAGCCTACGGGCGCGCGAGGGCCGCTAGAAACGCTTCTGACGATGTAGTCTCTGCAGGGGCAGAGTCTGCTAGTAGGCTAAAGAGGATAAATCTTTCCAGTATGAAAGAGTTATTTGAACACAAGACGTTTAGAAAAGCAGCCATAGCCACTGGTGGTTTAGTTGCATTTTCTGCTATATATCAAAAGGTAAAAGATCGTACACCCGAGGATCTTGCTGGGCCACCTATGCTCCCTGGCGGTTCTTTTTATAGCGGGCAAAAAACTGGTGGTCAGGAAATCAATCCAATTTCCCAGCAATCTGGACAAAGTGGCGTTACTTATAGGGTTAGAGCTACTGGTAATTTTAACCCAGAAGAGTTTTCTAACTCTATGGGCAATCTAACCGGTGCCGATGTCAGGACCTCTAATTATCAAACAAGAGGTTACCAAAGAAAAAGATCGCCAATAGAAGAGGCTATCAATGGTTCGTTTAGGTGATATATGTTAAAGGATCAAAACAGTAGGTATAGAAGTGCTGTTGGGCAACCCAACGTAGGCTCAAAGCTTTCTCCAAATGAAATACCTTCAGTTACACAACTTTACAGGAAGTCATCTGCTAGAATTAGTAGTGGTAAAGCTAGTATTACTGGCTTAAAACAAGTTTCGCAAGACGCATCATCTCAGATGGTTTCCCCAAATGGGCCAAGAACTGCAGGGTCTTCTGCTGGCTTTAAGGGCGGAAAATCAATTCATCTACAAATGAACGGCGGTGGATATATGAGTTCGCTTAAAAGGAATCATTCAGCCCCAACGTTGGGTAATGTGAGCGGAACAGGGACACTCGGCGCTGCCGCGAAAAGTTCATTTACTAATAGGGCTACAGGAAGATTTGCTCAAAACTCAAAAGCATTGATGAAAAACATTAAAGCTTTAAACAGGTTGGTTTGATTTGTCTAAATATACAGTAGATGACATAATTGATGTTTTGATAACAACTTTTGGTTTTAAGCGAAGTGAAGTTTATGAACCGTTAGATCAATGGCTAATCAAGTATCCTAACAATTTAGAATGGGACCAGGGCGAAGACCCTATAGGTGCGACCACAGAAATACCAGAATCCATAGCTATTAAAGCTGTGGAGTATTTCTTAAAAACTAAGGGTAAGATACAAACGAAAGAGTATATAACAACGAGTCTTAATGTGGCGCATCAGACTTCGTTCTATGGTTACGATAGAGACGATATTACCTCGGCGGTAGAGGATTTAGATACATTATTCGGCTTTGGTATAATTCTTAGAGACTCGGAAAAAGTATTAGACGCTATTAGGGAGTCAAGGGACGACCTTGGTAATGTGTCTAGATTGCCGTACGAGTATAGAACTGTTCTAGATAAATTAGACGAGCTAAGGACAAGCAGTAATAAAATAGACAGCACTGGCGAAAAGGTGAACTCTGAACAAGCCGGACTGTATAGGCAGGCGGTGGCGGCATTGCCGGAGCTTCCGGATATCCTTGACCAGTACCAGAGCCTCAAATATGCTCAGACGAATGCTATTATAGCAGAAACTGGCGATAACGATCCCACTAAGGTCTTCGCCGAATCATTCATGAGCGTCTTTAGTCATGAGCCATTAACTATGGCTTCAAATTTCCAGTACAGGACTGAAGATCTACTAGAGAATGCATTCAACTTAGAATTTACTAGACCCAATAATGAGCCGCAAGCTGTCCAGCCATGGGAAATGAGAATTGGCGGATCAAAGTTTTTCGTCCCACCAATTGATGTTAAGGTATCGCAGTTCTTCAAGAGCGGTAGTCTGTCTGGCGGAGCAATTAGGCAGCCGACTTCACCGAAATTCAATTCGGGAAATAGCGAGACAGCAATACAGGTTACTCTATATTTTCCTGGGCTAGAGTCTATTTGGGGTATTATAACTAGTGAAGAAAATCCCACAACAACTTTTAACTTTGATGATATAGAAGAAACTAGCGACGAGAAAATAGACTATTTTATTTCATCCCTTAGAGGCTTAATAGCTCAGTTCAAGTATGCTCCATTTTTGCCGGTGCGCAACCAATACCTCAATCAGGCGTGGAACATATCTGGCGTCACCTTGAACAGTATGAGTATAAGTACTATAGAGAATTTCCCATTCTGTGTTTCCGTTACTCTTAACATGATGAAGTTCAATCATAAGGTCTTTATGCCTATGATAGAGGACTTTAATCAAGCAGTCCATTGGGGTAGGTTTAGGCAATATATGGGTCGTGCAGCTAAAGCCATTCAGGACTCTTACAAAATGGGATTCCTTACAGACCCAGGCTCAGAGGGAAGCGACGGAATAGCTCTAGAGGGTAATCCAAAACCATCTTGGCAAATTGAGCAGGCTTACGAGCAACCTTTTTCTAGGCCCACCAGGAAAACGTGGTCAGAAGATACGACTAGAATTAAATTCTATTATCCGGCAAAAGCAAGCACAGAGATATTTGCACCTGACGATTCCATGTTTAGGCAACCTAAAGAAGACATGGATGTAGGCAGCAGCGACTACGAGAGGGATAAGAGCCTTTGGGATAAGTTCCTAGGGAAAATAGGAGTAGACGTAGATCAATACCCTGAAGTTTTGTACGACACGGTTACAAACTATTCTCAAAAAATTACAACATATACCAATGAGTGGACATTCATATTTGAGTTTTTAAAATACTCAAAGATAACATCCGAAGAAATGAATATTGCTAATATGAATAAGTTTATTGACACAAGAGTCGATAAACTAAAAAAAGATGGCAAGATAAATACTATAAACGAAGAAGTAAATTATCGTAAGCAACTAAAGGATATGTGGTTCTCAGCAATGTTTGAGGGCTTTGCAAACACACCTTTCTACCGCAAATACATTGAAAACTACCAATACAAGAATGGTAAGTTCACACTCCAAGAGTGGGAAGTCCCTATGGATGAATTGGTATTTGACGAGAAATCAATTTTTATCCAAGGTATAACTGTATCCCTATCGAATAATTTTGCAAAACATCAAATACAGCTTCACGATGAACCTACTTATCAACACATAGGTGGCGGAGATAATAGGCTTGACATAAACATGATAGTCCTAGGTGAGGATAACCTCATTAGGATAAGAAGAATGTTTGAAAGAATAGGTGGCCTTGCAAGGCTAGAACACGCTCACGGCGTACTAGGTTTCCTTGGCATCAAAAATGAACTAACCGGTTTAGCTGGCATAAAGTATGTCATACCTTTAACATATGAGGTCGATACAGTCCCAGGTTTTCCAAGGGTTTATAATGTTAGGCTATCTTTTATTGACTTTGATGTTTTTCAGCAGAAACGTGAAAAACTTTCTTCAGAACAGCAAAATGAACTAGTTGAACTTTTTGGTAAAAGAAATCCATTCTTAAGGGTAAAGCAGGCATGGGGACGCTTTAACGCCTATCCAGATTTCCCTCTTTACATTAAAGACAAAGATACTGGCGAAACTATCGGTACGATGGATCCAGATTTCTACTTTCGCGCATTCACCACCATTGATGATGACCTGACTTATTGGGGCAGTATGCCACCAGACCCCGGAGATGCCTCTAAGATCAAAATAGGGCCCAATGGGGAGGTTCTGTCAAAGGATGAGGATGACCCGAACTCAAAGAGCGCCGACGACAATATCTCGCCTTTTGGTGTAGATGTCAAGGTTGAAAACTATACAGAAAAAAAGACTAACTCGTATGCTCCATTTGCAACTATTAGGCATCATCTTATATCCGTAGGCGATGACCAAGACACTAGCGCCGTTATAGACATAACAAATGGTGGAGACGTAAGAGTGGGCACGCAGGGCAGCGATGATTCTGAACCGGTTTTTGGTGGCGGAGGCGAAGTTTCCGGAAGGTTTATTGAAGATACTGCTGTACCTTCAACTATGACTCCCACTATTGAGGGTTTGACTCCTGGAGGGAAACATCAGAGCCCTTATGCCTACAATTCTTTAGACCCTGCTGGCCAATACGAGCTCATCATGAATGATGCTAAGTATAGGGATAATAATGGAAGGATGATTAAAGCTTTCCCAACCTACATGCTTTGGCTAATTGACGAAGGTGGGCGATTTGGTGGAGTTAAACTTTTCGACAATTTCTACGGCTTACAATCTGTTTTAGATTTCTCTGTTAATAGGTCGGAAGATGTCCTCGGCGATACATTAGTCTTACGTTTATCCAACTTGTACTCTAAACTTACTTCACCATTTAAAGGCTTTGTGAGGAAGCAAGATGGTACTGAAAATATAGTCTTAGATGACGATAACGGCAATGTTATCGAAGGAACAGGAGATATTCCTGATTTCTTGATACAAACTTACGAGAACATGAAGAGCGGCATGAGAGATGATTATGTCGTCGAGTTAGATAGCATTAGATTAAAGCCGGGTGTGCGCGTACACCTAAGGATGGGGTACGGAGCTAACCCCAATAGTCTAGACACCGTATTCAATGGTGTAATCACTAGCGTCCAAGCTGGCGACATAGTGGAGGTTGTTGCTCAGTCGGACGCCATTGAGTTGGGTCAATATATTAACTCCACAAATAAAAAAGGTCACTCTGGCAAGATCGATGGTTCTATAGGTACAGGTTTCTACCTTTCTGAACCCAGAGATTTAATGGTCAGGCTTCTTTCTATGGGCTCCTCCAGATTTAAGGAAGCATTTGCCCACGCAACAAGGGGGCAAGTTTTTTCTGAAAGTAGATTTGGTATTAGACATTTTGGGTCTATCCTATACGAACCACTCAATGACCTCGAAAGACAAAAGCACGCATTAAGGGCTAAGTCTATAGAGAACAAACTGCAGAGTGTTGCAGGTACAGGTAAGATTAGCGAAGCGCTTACCCCTAACCTATCAGACGTTTCATCTCAAGATGTTAAAGAGATAGCAGACGGTCAGGATACCAGCTACCACGAAATGCTTGGCGGAAATTTCTCTTCGTTCATAGGCGGCGCAGGTGTAAGAATGCCCATGATCGGGCTCATGCAAAGCATGTGGACAAATTTCTTTACCAAAAGAGACTTTGAAATATTCAAAAGAAATATCTACCCCGGTAATGGTACGGGAGTGGCTCAGTACTTGGGTGGCGATGTCCTTGATGCTGGAACTATAGTCTTAGAGGCTGCAGGTGTTAAGGGTCCAGATTTATATAATTTTATTAATGGTAATTCTTCCAATAATATATTTCAGGGCACAGTCGGCAGTGGACCTAACCAAACGCAGGACGCTAAAACTATCTGGAAAGATACTCTTCTAAACTTGTCTCTTTCGGGCCAACGTATAGATAGCCTTGGCAGCCCACAAAACGATACTGCTCCCGATCCGGACGCTGCAGTTAACCAGACCCCTAAAGTGAATGATGGTGACATAGATTTCCCATCTGGTGTAGAAAACCTGCTTAACACAGGTATGGGAACCGGAGTTCCAATGGCGGGCACCCTCATCGAAGGTGGATTAAACTTTGCTAATGCCGTGTTCAACAACAAGGGCAGTATGGCAAATAATCCTATACTCCAAACACTTGGATTAGTGCAGCCAGGAGAAGCAGACGATGACCTTCCTGGATTCGATGAAGTTTCCTTTAGGGCTCAAACTTATATGAAAACAGTTTGGGATATGTTCAGGCTATGCGCTTCACTACTTCCTAATTATATTGTAGCCGTAAGGCCTTTTGAGGATAGGTCCACTGTCTTCTATGGTAAGCCCCATTGGCTTTACACTTCTGGCGTTATACCCCTTTCGACTGGTGTTCCGAAAGGTGACGACAAAATACAATTTGAAGGTCCAGATGAAGACTTCCAAAATCTTTTAAGGGAGGCTACAAATAGGGCTAACCCAATTGCCGACTATGAAGAGCAAATGAAGTTTATGCAGGAAGTTAATACCGCTAATCCTTTCACAACAAAGTCGGGTCTAGACAACAACGCCCAGAAGTATGCTTCGGCTAACGTTGTTTCTACTCTGCCATCGGAACAGGGTGGGGCTAAAATACCCCACAAGAGTGGTAAGGCTAAACTCGGCAAGCACGTAACTGGCAAACCGGTAAGGATGCCTAAGGGAAAAGATGAATTACTAGAATTAGCTTTAAATACAGTTCAGCAAAAAATAAATGAATATTCGTTAAAATTAACTGAAGAAGATAGGGATCGGGGACAAACTGTCGAAACGCAGACAGCATTAGCCGATTGGGAGGCTAAGCAAAAAATATTGCGAGGCGACATTCCAGACCAAGAAGAAAAAATTAACGAATTACTAGATAACCCATCAATAATATCTAACGATGACAGATACAGTTTAGCTCCTTTAGAGGATTACCACAAAGAGATAGAGGAATTGCCTGATCAATATAAGTTTAGCAATTGGCAAACTTTTAGGAATAATTATCCAGTTTTAAACTCCCCAGAAGAAGAGCAATGGCACATAAAAATGAGATGGCCATATCTAAACTGGCAAGAAGTATTGGGAAAAACTTGGGAAAATGCTGAGGGTATTGCGCAAGGATTCGACAGACTTGAGGACTACACGGGCAAGAGGATTGCTGTCGCAAACCCAGTAACAAATAAGGTTGTTATTTGTGCGATACTAGATGATGGCCCGGATGACGTGACCTATAAGGCTGAGCTCTCTCCTGATACTTACTTCATACTGGGCCTAGATAAGTCACCGGACACCGAGTGTTATTTTGGTTTTGTCGAAAAAAGCGTAGCCCTTGGCCCAGCAAGTGGAAAATATTCCTATGGTTATAATGCATTTGATGCAGATAACAGGATACCGGTACCGGCTCCGACTACTGTGGAGGTGCCCGGAATAGGAAACTTTACTAGCAAGACAAGGGACTATACTGCCTTTGTCCAACCATTCCAAGGCACAGAAAGAATGATTGAGCAACTGTTTCCCGGTGAGGCCTTCCCTAATCGTAGCAGCAGGTTTGATAAGTATAAAGAACTTTATGAGAAAAATTACTTTGCTACCTCATTTTTGTACGGATGGATGCAGGGAGATAACCAGGAGGGTGCAAACTACAAGACCGAGGGACCTAGACAATCAGGGTTCTACGGGAAGCTTGGCACAGAGCCTGACGCCGGGGGGTTTGCTGACGCAAAATATGTAGAAAAATATATATCAGCGGTGACAAATCAGTTAAAGAGTGGCGACACAAATGGCGCCCAAGGTATGTATGACATTGTGGGAGAATACGCCCGCAGGATATATGATGAAGACTACAATAAGAGAAGGGCGGCAGTAGTACTTGATCCGGACTTCGAAGCATACTACACTAATTATTATGGGGATAAAGAGAAAGCTTCTAAAGCTGCTCTTGAAACTGCGGAGTCTTTTAATGTCATACGGAAAAAGTTCACCAATAACTTTACCGGCATAGCTGAAAGTGAAGCCGAAAGTGTTTGGGACCAGTTCCGGCGCAGGTGGCATATCCGAGAAGACACTGAGTTTACAGAGATAAAAGATGCTGCAACAAAATTTATATTAAATCATCTTAGGGTTTTACCAGCTTCAACTGACGAACAGTTGCTAAGCCAGCTAAAAGATCCATTATGGCTAGATGGCTTAAGTTCTGATATAAAAGATGCACCCGAGTTTAGCGAAGATCCATTAGATAAGATTCTTTATAGCACTAATATGACGAAAATTGTCAATAACTTTAAAATGTTACTTTGGAGGCTGCCATTTGCTCGAGCCTGGCTTGCTATAACTACTTCCAGAAATACTGGGAGTACTGCATATACCGCAGCTGGGGCGGTCGTTGGCGCTGCGGTTAGTGGCGGGAATGTCGCCACGGGTGCTATAGCCGGCTATGCCGCCGAGCAAACATTTAAGGCACTTGGCTCTCCGGATGATTTTAATTTTGGAAAAAGTGAAGTTACCAAACTTTGGAATTGGTATCTTGGTGTAAATGAAGACGGCGGAGCCGCAAAGGAATTATTCAGCCCAGATGGTATAAGCGACTTAATAGAGGCCGCTGCATTGAAAGACCCAAATAATTTTACGGGGTTAAATGCCCCCACTACGGTAGCAACCGGATCGTATGCCGATATATATAAGCACCCCAGGATAGTAGATGGTCTAGTTAAGGCACTAGAAAGATATAATACACCGGGGATGAAGGGCAAGACCGATATAGAGCAAACTGCGGAAAAAATAAAGAATGTTTGGGATCAAACTATAGGTGCACTCTTTAGCACAATCAGTAGCGCTTTAAGCGGAGTCGTCGGGATGTTTAGGCTATCTTTGATGGAGATGGGCTATGGTATGGGCATGTTGGGTGCTATGCAGCAGCAGGCAAACATACTTAATAAGGCTTTTAATGATTCTATATATTATGGTATTGGCGAACCTGGTTCTGCCATATGGCTAGCGGACAACCCATTCACTAGAGAATATGGTGAGCCTGTCATTGAGATACGCGAACCATTCCAAAGGTTCCATTACCTAAACTCATTCCAGGACATTATCGATAATGGTATACAAGAAAAATTAGATAATGTACCTACGGTCATAACAGCCAGTTCAGACGGCAAGTACCCTGTCACAGTATACTTCGATAAGGGTTCCTCCCCTGAGAAGCAATTTGAAATAGGGATTGAAACTGGGCTCTTTTGGGATAACGCTAGGGGAAGTGGTTTCTTCGGATTCTTGCACCCATTGCTCCACCCAATAGAAACTATGAGGGGTCTCACTAAGTCTGCGACAGGTTCTTCTGATGAGATCCTTTCCAGAAGGGTTGGTTTGTACAACCTTAAGGAAGGTTTGAAAGATATTTATGGTGGCGAACTAGTTATTATTGGAAGGGCCGACATAAGGCCGCACGACTTAATATATTTGGCTGATACATACGAAAGAATGTATGGAATATTTGAGGTTGAAGCAGTTACGCAGCACCTTACTAGTGATATGGGTTTCGTTACCTCTATAACCCCAAATGCTATGGTCACCATTAATGACCCAGCAAGGTGGACATTCCAGTCTTGGGTTTGGTCAATGTTTGGTGTTCAAGATACAAGAAATCATACTAGGCATTTGTTGTCTGTTACGGCAGATAAAAGCGCTAGGGCTTACAACGCAGTCCTTGGCATCACTAAGGATAATGGTGAGGTGGACATGACTGCTCTCGCTGAGTCTATTCAAGATAGCCTTAGGGGTAATGTCCAGTTTACTGGCGGCAACTCTGCATTAGTCAAGGACATAGCTACCCATAGCGCAACTGGCTATATGAAACCTGGTGGCAGTAGGTTCGGCCCAACAGGGGATGCATCAGAACAGGCGGCTGGAATGGCTAACTCGGTATTCAATAGTCCATTCATAACTGCTTTTAGCATGATCCCAATAATCGGTAGCGGAATAGTTGACATGGCTTGGAGTGGATGGGAGTGGGTAAGAGATAACTTGCTGGACCAACACGGTTGTTACATACAATATCTGACTAAGAATGGTCAGCCAATGGACGCCGGTTTAAGTTTCAATCAGGGCGTAGCTGTTGGCACTCATCATACACTAAATGTGCTTCCTGGAATACTGGGGCTTGAAGTGAAGACGACAGAAAATGGTCATAGAAGAATAACAGCCAATGATTTGATGGCACAACTTGGTTGGCAAGAAATAGAAATTGCGAGCGTACAAAAGCAGGTTAGCTGGTGGAATAATTACTGGAATGCTAAAGTCTTAGAACTTGCAGGTAAGGGTCCAGACCCAATCACTATAGCACCACCAAATGCATACCTTGCTAGGGTTTTAGAGGTATCAGATACTGACGATAATCGCAACGGCATTACAGACGGTGACACCATAAAGGTTCAGAAGGTCGACAAGGATGGCAATGACATACCGGGGAGTCCAATAGATGTCCGCTTCGCTGGTATAAACACACCAGAACTTGAGTTTAAAGTAGATCTACAAAGAAACGAATCCACAGATAAGGCCTATCTTGCTAGGCAGTTTGTGGAAAAAAGACTAATTACAGATCCTGTTAGCAAGGGTTTTAAGCCTATAGTAGCGATTCGCGAATCGGTCGGAGCTGGCACTACAGGCGGAAAAAGTTCGACCGATACATATGGCAGAACGCTGGCAATAATATTCCATGAGACGGGGTCCACGGACCCAGAGCAGACCTCGACAGACAGGGCAAATAAGCTACTTGAGAGGGCTACGGCTTGGCCGCTAATACCTTGGGATACATTTGCGCCCAACGGTTCTGCGTATACTATAAACTGGGAACTAGTTGCGGCCGGATTTGCGTATACCGACATGGGCGGGGTTAGAAGAAATGATCCAGATAGAGGTTATTCTTCCGGTAGGTATCAGGGGTACAACTAATGTCGCACTTCAATTTTAGTTTAAGTGATATAACAGACAGCAGAACTTTGTCTCGAGCATTTAAATCTAACGCGATGAATTATACTCCGGATGGTCAAAAGAAATCTTTATCCACAAGCGATTCAAAGCTGCCTGCTAATGAAAGCAAAAAGTCGCTAACCACATTTAACGTATCGGATATACTTCAAGGCACCGCAGTATATAAGCCTCAAGAGCTTGTTTATAATTCTTTCAACAATTCCTTATCTAAGACTTTATCTTTTGCTAGGAATACCAAAATAAATGGTAGGTCTATAAACGGCGGAAAAGCTCAGATGGGTTTGATGGGTTACGACACTTCTCTGGGCCCGCAAATTGACATAGGTTTGGGAGCCAGTGCTTTAGCTACCTCTGCGGCTAGTAGTGGTACCGGATCAGCAGCATCTAGCGGTACTATCAATGTTGATGGTAGCGCACCTGCGGGTATCCCAAAGGGTCCATTTAAGCCAGCATACAAAAGATTTAATAATAGTGAGTGGATACAAAAAACCGACGTAGAAGAAATAGCGCTTACTGGACAGCAAATAATAGAATTGATGATCACTGCGGGATGCGACTTAAACGGGGCCGTCTTTATGTGGGCTCTGTGTAAGCGCGAAAGTGGCTTCTACTGTAACAGGGCTGGAGTCAACGATAATGGAAGTACAGACGCTGGCTTATGGCAGATTAATAATGGTATGAAAAAGCAGGCAGATGGAACACTAGTCTCAGAGTATAATGGCTGGCGAGGCTACACTATAGAGCAAATCTGCGATCCTTGGGTTAACGTAAAAATAGCTATGATTATTTCTAACAATGGTTCGAACTTTCTACCTTGGCAAACTACGGGCAATTATTCCTCGCCAGATAACAGCCACCTTAAGGGCGTCAATATGGAAGAAGCTTATAACTTCTTTAGGGAAAATGGTTATAAGGTATAATGGCTAACTTCGATCTGAACTTAAGTAATCTAACTGATGGAAAATCTTTTGGTAGGGCTTTTTTGAGTAAGTCAAAAAATTACGATCCAACGGGTGTAGCCCAACCATTGAGAACCTCCGAATCCCAGGGTGAGTCGAAGAAAAGTCTCACTACTTGGAATGTGTCTGATATATTGCAAAACAACCTAACGATTAAACCAGAGGGCTTGGCTTACACCGGATTCAATGAGCAGCTTTCTGATGTTTCTAAAACTGTTGAGAGTTTTAAGGTAAACGGAAAAAGCGTTAACTTCCCAGGGAAGTCATACCTGCTGTCTTTCGACGTAGAGAATGCAGCCGGCCAGGTGCTGGACTTTAACGTAACGAGTGGGATGTCTACGAGCTCAGGCGCAACAGGGACACCGGCCTCTGCATTGGACACTTCCGGAAGGCCAGCTCCACCATCTAGTGGATTTATATTAAGTGGAGCTTATCGTTTCCCTCAGCAGAAAACTCACTATACCGACCCAGGCAGCGGGACTACAGCAATGGATATCGGTCACGCATCAGGTTCTCCAGTTTTCTCTCCGTGGGATGGCAAAGTTGCCTACATAGGATACCCTGACGGTGGTCAAGTAAAGAAGGGTGCCACTAGAGACTCAAATGGCGGTAACGCTATAGTTATAGTGGGCGATAACGGTTGGTCAATTTATATGGCGCACTTTATTAATCCTCCAATAGTGGAAATAGGAGATAGAGTAACCAAGGGTCAGAATGTGGCCCATGTAGGAGAGACGGGCACAGCCCACGGTGCCCATGTGCATTTGTCGGTGGCGCAAAGCTCTAGCTACGCAGATGTTTGGAGCAACCCAATAGCATACCTTTGGGACTTCATGCGCGACCTAGAAGCTCAGTCTAAAAAATAATCTAAATAAATAATTGCAAGATAAAAATTTCAGAGGCGTATCTATGGCTAACTTCAATATTTCCTTGAGTGACTTAATAAGCGGCAAGTCTTTTGGCGCCAAGATCAATTCTGGGCAAAAAAACTACACTCCATCGGGAGAAGCTAAGCCTCTAGCGACATCTGAGTCTAAAGAATTAATGCCCAAAAAAGGCTTAACTACAGCAAACATCTCGGACATATTACAAAATCAGCTGACAATAAAAGACAAAGGTATGGTTTCTACTCAGTTTAATGAAGTTTTATCTGGAGATATGTCAAAACTTTTAGGTATGTCTATAGAAAATGTTAACACCAAAATGTCAAGATCTTTAGCGGGTATAACGGGCTATGATATTCCTATGAATATCAGGTCTTCCCAGCTCTTGCTGGATGGTATAAGTTCTGTTCCCTCTAGCGGATCCGGGCCGGCCTCTCAGGGCGATAGCCTTTTCCCCGCTGTGCCCACACCTTCGGGTTTTGTTTTCCCCATTTCCGCCACTAAATCTATTATTCGCGAAGGATTAGAAGGCGCAAAATGGTCTTCTACGAGTTCGGGAAATACTCACCATGACTACAATGCTGCGGACATATTTGCCCCAACCGGGACTACCGTAGTCGCAGCTATGGGCGGAAAAGTCATTTCGGTAAACAATAATGGTGGAGAGTTTGGTTCTAGTGTCAGAATAGAGGGCCAAGACGGTTATTGGTATTACTATACCCACATGGGAGTAGGTACGGTAGGAGTGAGCAACGGACAGCAAGTGGTATCTGGCGCTGTTTTGGGTAAGATAGGTCTTTCTAGTGACGCCCAAAAAACCACCCCGCACTTGCACTTTGACATTAGTCCTCAGGAAAACAGCTTTATGAGAGGGTACGGTGGGGCCGAAGGTCCCCTTATCAATCCTCAGCCATGGTTAATCGAAGCATTCCAATTATTGCCGGAGTAAAAATGCAACTATCTAATAATCCAAAGTTTAATCAATATGTTGAATCAAAGATACAAACAGCAGATGATACAAGGAATATAGACAGATTCGGTGTTGTATTAACATACAATCAGGTCACCAATACCGCCACTGTATTGATGTCTTCACCTAATACAGAGACAGCCGGAGATATGCTAGAGAACGTGCCATGCCCGATATTTATGGGAATACAAATGGCTGCACCAGAGCCAGGCAGACCATGCTGGGTATGTTTCAAGGGAAACAGGGGAGAAAAGTATCCTATGATAAGCCACTTCTTTAACCATAATTACCAGAAATACGACTACGAGCGACATACCAAAGCCTCTAGCGGTATACCTTACTACATGTTGAGCATGTAATGGCTGAATACGAAAGACCGAGTGAACTCCTAGTACAGAAAAACCTTTTCGGTAGTACCGAAGTTGGAATTACCCACCAAACCACCCCTAGTTTCATTAGGCTATGTGATAATGGCGACATAGAAATCATGGCTGCAGAAGGATTGGGTATAGTCTTGCATGCGGCGAATAAAAGCATTACTATTATAGCGGATAGCATCAAGCTCTTGACGAAGGAAGATGGACTGAGGTGGAATGATACCCACTTTAACCCAAACGGTTCAGAATGGACAGAACCCGCATTACTTAAGAAAGATGTTGATGATATGATTGGTGTATTCGACGGCATAGACGATTATATTGGTGAAGGTTAATGGATCTATATTTTTCTGAAAGTGGAGACCTAAAGCTTACGCCAACAAGGGACCTTGCCTTAACTGACTCCGATTGGCGGGACAGCGCACAAAAAGCATTCATAGTAATGCAAACCCACCCAGGTGACTTCACCCTCTACCCTAGGCTAGGTACTGATTTATCTCAGCTTTACGGAATGCCCCAGTCCAAACAAACTGGCGATCTAGGTATAAAGATTATCGAAGAGTCATTAACTAGAACCAATATGTTTAGCTCATCCAGTCTATATATTAAGGCCATACCAACCGGACTTCAAACAATTAGGTTTGATGTATATGTCATTAATGGAACCAGGAAGAACATGATGATTTCTATTCAACAAGAATTGGGGTTCACCTAAATGGCGGTATACTTTAAAAAAAACACGGACCAAATACTCCGTGAGGCTTTAGCAAAAATTGAGAGAGATACCCAGATTAATGCAACCAACCCTGGTTCAGTTGCTAGGGCTATCACTGAGGCCATCACTACGGAGCTGGGCGCCTATTACGACGTACTGGACTTTAATCTAACTCAATCACTTATATCTACCGCTACTGGGTCGGCCCTAGATAAGTTGGGTTCACTATACAATATTAATCGCAAGACTATTGGTTCGGTAGCTAGGGCGGAACAGAAGGTTGGTAGCTTTTACTTTTATATAGACTCAACCTACGAGAACCCTATTACGATAAACGCAGGCACTAGAGTCTTCACCAATAGCACCGGGTTCGTTGGTAGACAGCTTACGTTCACGACAAATAACTCGGTAGTTATTTCTCCAGGATCTTTGAGAGCTTATGTTTCTATAACCCCAGAATTTTCTGATGGTGTATTTACTGCGCCAATGGATACTTTAACTTCTCACAACTTTTTTGCTCCAACCAACGTAACCCTTAAGTGCACTAACCCGAAAGAGATTACGGCAACAGAGGGTTATGAAAGAGACACGGAATATAGGACTAGGATAATAAAAGGTATCAGGGTAGCTTCGTCCGGAACCATAGAGGCAGTTAGGTTCGCTGGCCTCAACATAAGTGGAGTCAGGGATATTAGGGTTAGGCAGGCACCTTACGGTCTCGGTTCCTATGAACTTCTAGTGGTGTCGGAGCAGGCGAGCTTGGTTAATTCAATATTAGCTCAGGTTCGTATCGCCGTAGATAAGGTTAGGCCACTTGGGGTGACTATGTTCATGAGAACCCCTATTCTTAGGCCATTGGACATGGCTGTATCCATATTAAGTAATACGGTGTCTTCCCCTGAGTATGCCAACTTGGCTGAAAGAGCAAGATTGGCGGTTACCCGATACCTAAACACGCTTATGCCTGGTGATACTATAGTTTACAATAAGTTGATACAGTCTATGATGGATTCTTCTGGTATAATTAAGGATATTCAAGTTTTGCGTTTCTCTCCTAATGGTGTAGACTCTATCAAGAGGAATTATACGCCAAAAGATTATGAACAAATGATACCAGGTAATATTCAAGTTTCAGTAGCCTAAGGACGGTTAGATAAGTGAAAGTTTGTGCAGGCCCGGATTGTTTGGAGGAGTTTGATCCAATAGTCCATAACCAAAAATATTGTGGTCCAGTGTGTAAAAGGGCGGCAGAAAATACCGCAAGAAGGAAAGCATTCACCGAAGACGTTGCACAAGCAGTGGTCAACAGTGTAGCTCCTGCATACTTGACATTAGGAGACGAAGAGGAAAGAGTAGATTTCCTTCAAAAAGAAGTTCTGAGGCTTTCTAGGTTAGCGGATAAAAGAAAGTCTATTAAGACCGAAATTGTAGACTTAACTTACCAAGCTGCATTCGACGCCTTCTCTGACTTTGAGCTGCCACCAATACCAAAGCCCATACACAAAAAGTCTGGGTCGGGAGACGAAGAAGTAGCGGTAGCGATCTGTGCAGACTGGCAGCTAGGCAAAGTAACACCATCGTATAACTCTGCTGTTTGTCGTGACAGGATTGACATTTTTGCAGACAAAATACTTTCTATAACCGAGATGCAAAGAGCAGACCACCCGGTAAACGATATACACCTATGGTTAATGGGTGATATAGTTGAGGGTGAAGAGATCTTTGCTGGACAAAGCCACCTTCTTGATTCGGGAATCTATCGGCAGGTTGGCGTAAACGGTCCTGAAATTCTTTCTGATTTAATATTAAAACTTCTTACTGGATTTGAAAATGTACATGTTGTAGGAGTCATCGGTAATCATGGGTCTGTTGGTGGACGTGGCCGCAGAGATTATAACGGTGAAACAAACATGGATAGATTACTTTACAAGATCGTTAGCTATATATTCAAAGATGAACCAAGAGTAACCTTTAATATCCCCGATGGGCATGGCGAGAGAAACTTTTACGCTATCGACTCCATTGGTGATTACTCGACCTTACTGATTCACGGAGACCAGTTCCCGGCTCCAACAGCGACACACGCTTACTACAAGAAGGTAATGGGCTGGAAGGATGGGGCCATACCTGAGACTTTCCAGGATGTTTACATGGGCCACTACCATCAGAATGCAAAGATGACACTGGGCAATACCATCTTAAGGATTTCGGGATCCCCCGAAAGTTACAACACGTATGCTCAAGAGGTCCTAGCGGCGATGGGCAGACCATCTCAACCTTTGCAATTTGTTCATCCCATCAACGGCATCACCGGAGAGTATACTGTCTGGCTTGATTGAGTAAGGTCTAATGAAAAATTATTATTTGCGGTTAAAAGATGTAGACTTTACTTACACTAACGGGCAATGGGTTAGTGGCATTGTCGACCTATACGACAATGAAGCTATAGCGAGTATGGCTACACCATCCTATGTCAATTACTCAACTACGAGAAGTGCTTATGGCACCAACCTTTTGGGTAATGATATTTGGACGGGCCTCAACATATTGGATGATTCGGCTAGCCCTAACATCGTTACTGATTCGGGTTATGTAAAAGACGGGCGCTTCGTTGATACTACCGGTAGGATTAATGTAACTACATGGGATATATCTTATAATAATTTTTCGGCCAATGATGTAACTGCGCTTATATCTTTCTATTATACCGATTTAAGTACACTAAACTTTCCAGACGAATGGCCCAGCATAGATTCAGTGCCTCTTAATCGTGGCATATATCTTCCAAACACTCCTCGTTACGGCAGAATAGTTCTTGACCTTACGTCTGAAAAAGATTTAAGCTCAATAAGTTTTGATTTGTATGTAAAAGTCCTTATAGATAAGCCTGTTATAACCCCATTGTATGACAGGACCACTAGCATCCTCCGCAAATTTCCTGAATGGATGGAAATACGTAGAGACTCAGAACCGTCTGCCACACCAAGCCTAGCAACCCCAACAACATTAGCAGGCTCGTTCATAAACGCCGTAGCCGGCGAATGGTTGGACGACCTAATCAATGACGTAGGGTACTTGCAGCTTCAGTCGTTTATAGAGACTTCGGATGTAGGCCAATTAGACTGGGTCTACATTACCAGTGGCATACCAGATAAAATAGTCCAAGTTATTGGTGACGGGACTATTCTGTCAAGAGCTTTTGATACTATAGAGTTCTCAAAATCTAAAGAAGATGATGACCTATTCTATTTAGATCAATCGACTAACACGATATATGTTAGGAAATACTACCAAATACTGACTATAGATGATACGCGATTTAATCAGAGCTTAAGTCAGGTATGGAATTGGTTTGATGAGCACGGGCTGAGCGTAGACCTTGAGAGGCATACTGGCGAGACTAACGATTCGTTCAAGAAAAGAATACTTGATGTTTACAAGAACAAGCCAGGAGTAGGGTTAGAGGCATTTAAATTAGCCCTACGCAGAGAATTGAACCTCTGGTTATACGAGGGAGCTACGCCAGACTCAGCTTTCCTAGGTGCCACACCGGAAGTCTTGGAAATGTCAGACATCTTGTCGGACCCTTTACACGTAACTCCCGATGGCCTACCAACAGACAAGTTAATAAGCCTAATAGACTACATGGCCGTTACTTACCCGACCACGTGGGGTTACTTCAAATGGGACCAAGCTTATTGGGATATAGACGGTGAAGGATCCAAAGGTTACGGGGTACTCCCTTACCGATATGACCCAGAACCACTAGCAGACTCAGACACGCAGTCTGGTGTCGGTGATGATATGGATTTGTTCCTCTATAGACCAGATGCCATCACTGGCCCTAGAGAGTTTGATCTCTCGGTCACTGCTAGGGGTTTCACCAAGACACTTGTAGATGATTACCTTCCTATTCAAATGTCGGTAGATGTTTTCGGCAGGGCAGAGAAAACGGTATACGTCGTACCCGAAGAGGATTTCTGGCTGAACTTTAAAGCAACCATGGAAGATGGGAAGGTGTATCGTTCCAGCATCTACGTTGATAGAAGTGGCGCAACGCCAAACACAAATCCCAGTTATTTTGATTTCACTACCAGCATTCCGGTTGTTGACACTAATAGACTGCAACCTTATCTAAACTGGTACGATATAGAAGAGCAGAAATACACAGGCACAGCCATAACAAGTATGAAGGCTAAGTTGGCCGACATTACAGGCTCCTATGTTTTTCAAATGCCAAGAGACTCTATTTATGGCTCAATTAACCCTGACATACAAGAAGGCAAATCTGTAACCTTGTATTCTGGAGAGTCATACATATTTGGGACTATTGAAGAAATATCGCAGTCTTCAGATCTTTATGTTGATGATATAAATCTATTTGATTACATTAAGATAAGTGATATAGTTTACAACGGCGACCTTACATCATCAAGATGGACTATACCTAACTACCTAAATCTGTTGACAGGCGATGCTACACCTGTTTTTTCTCTTGATACGTTAGAGGCGGGTTTTGGTCTTTATGACTTTAGCCCTAGCAGCGCGATACAGAGTACCGAATACCAGTACTTCTTATATGACCACGCTTCACCGGTGTCTGATAAATATTATGCTGTATTTGGTTTTGAGTCTGGATCAATTAACTCTGCGACTCCAACCATACTTGACGATAATGAATTAATTTTTCATCGCTCAAATTCAGAGATCAAGGGCAACGTATACTACACTGACACTGATCCTGACGATTCAACCTTTGTTGGGATAACTAGCCCCAATTCAATCAACGCCACCGCCATAACTATAGGTGGCAGCTATACTATTAGCTTATCACCTAATAATAATCTTTATTCAATAGGTGACAAGATAAGAGTCGCGCGAACCGCAGGCCTTACTTCCTATTTTGAGGGTGTCATAACCGCTAAAGGAAGTACAGTATTCACGACGGTAACTGTTACGGCAAAAAGTTTCACTGGAAGCTTTAGCGGATGGACAATAACCCCTATTTGGGATGATCCTATTGTAGTAGCAGCTAAAGCATTGGCCGTAGCAGATGGCTATGACGAGTATATAATCTTGGAAATGTCATCAGTATCAGGAGACTGGACGCCTTATGATGGCTGGGAAATATGGCCGAGCGGCTTTCACGGTGTAGACTCCTATCCCTCCGGAGACTTAAGCTTATACGTAAGCGACAAGTTAAATCACTCCACCCCATCAGATTACATTGATGCAGATAGCGCCACGCCTGGAACTTATTTAGATACCGACCTAAGAGCTTTCCAAGAGTTCGTGGTTGGCGTTAATGGTAGCACGACCTTGACAGACTACAAATGGGTTTCAGATAGTCAGACTTTTCTGGTTTCAGTTAATAGTGGTGTTGCAGTATCAAGCACTTCTAGCTGGTCAGCTGATATCCCTGAGATTGTATGGGACCAGTATATTACGTCAGAGGAATCTAAGGAAATAGTTGTAGAGCTATTGACGGTGAATGATGACGGAGACTATGGTGCCATGGTCCCTTATGATGCAGCTTCGTATGGGTCTGGCGCGGTTCCTGAAATAACTTCTAATATATTTATACCAAAAGAAAATATATATGTCAACGGTAGTAACTCTTGGGTAAATATCGATACTGGCGGCGGAGAAAGGTATGCTGTAATACTTCCGGCAACAGAGACATCCATAGAAATAACAGTAGACAACATACCAGGGAATTATGTGGCTTTGCCCGGGACTAGTGGCAACTATGTGTCGACACCTGACTCCGCGGCATTGTCGATCACAGGCGATATTGACGTGCGAGTGAAGTTAAATGCATCTCCTCTCGGCACCCGTATAATTGCGAGTAAGTGGGGCGGTGGTGCGGCGAGGTCGTGGAACTTCTACATGACCTCCACAAACCTTTGGTTTGACCTGAGTACTGACGGCAGTCAGGTCGCATCATCCTCGACGAGGGGGTTTGGTTCGGCCATTCAGGCAGGGACCGACGTGTGGGTGCGCGTCACTCTTGACGTAGACAACGGGTCCACGCAGCACGTCGTGACCTTCTACACATCATCAGATGGAATCAACTGGTCCGCTCTCAGCCCCGTCACGAACGCAGGCATAGTCGCCGTGTTCGACTCCGCCACCCCCGTCGAACTGGGCACGTCAGGAGCGGGCGTCACTGCTCCGTTCGTCGGCACCGTCTACCGTGCCATCGTCAAGAACGGCATCGCAGGCACCACCGTCGCAGACTTCGACGCCACCAAGTTTCAGACAGCCGCATCGACGACTTGTGTGGCTGTTACTGGTGAAACGTGGACGCTCAACAAGTCGGGGGCTTCTCCCGCAACCGTCTTTCTTTCAGAATATCCTCTTCATAAAATAAAGTACATACCTTTCGAAAGCACTATCGCTAACATAGCATCTGGCGTAGTAGACGAAAACGGCCCATGGAGAAACGGCAATAAGCCCTCTAGTGGTCTGAATAACTACGGCTTTACAACGCTTGAGGTAGATAGAAACGATTTTGGGATCGCCAACTCAGAAGACAGTATAGTTACATGGATTGGTGTATCAACCAATAATGATAGAGTTATATCGTGGTTAGATCAGAATACAGTTGAACCCTCATTTAATACTGCATGGGCTTCCGGGACGTCTTATCCATTAGATTCGATCACTGAGATTGACAATGGATCTGGTTTGTTCTACTACTCTCCTTTTGTTGTTAGAGTAAAAATGAAATCCGAAATTAATCCTCAGTGGAATCCCCAGATGCATAGTGGCTGGTTTTACGATAGGAATGACGAGTACTACTTCTACGTAGACCCCATAGAAGAAGTCGCATCCCCGGGTTCTGAAGGGGCTACATTTAGCGATTTCTACACAGAGAAAGTGCCTAGGCAGGGCGCCCCTATATTGGTGAAGGCCCTTAGCTCCACCCCGGTGGAAATGCGTCAAGTTTCATTTTTTGACGAAAATATTAATCTGTCACTTAAAAATACTCAATATGTTTATGGCACTGGTACAGAAAAACTATATCTAGCTTACGAAAACATATACGATGCAACAGTTTCTGATTACACATCTGGTCAACTAATCGTCAGTAACGGTTACTCAAGTAGTAATGAAATAGATGTAAACCAAGAAACATTGACTAATCATGTTTACGAAGTTTCCTACAAACTTAGGGATTCATTTATAGTAGACAATGAATACTTTACCGCAAACGGTGCCCAAAGGGCTAAGATAACTTTTGATAGCACACCTAGTGGCGCCACTCCCTTTAGCGTAGTGTATGAAAGTTCCGTTTTTGATCCAGCGACACCAATAGACGTTCCCTTAAATCCCTTCTACACTACAGTTGAAGAAGGTTTTGTTTTTATAAGCTTGAACGAATACGAAGCATCAACCCCTATAACGCGGGTCAGTCCTGGAATTCTGGTTGCAAATGGGACCGACTATGCTATAGTTTCTATTTATTCTGTTGATAGTTTCGGCAACCCAAAGCCTAATCAGTCCTATAATGTTTCTACTACTTTCGGCACTTTTGATTCAACCGGAACAAATACGGCCCCAATAACCACAGATAGGGATGGTTTTGCTTGGTTGACTCTTACCTCTGAGGAAGGCTCAGATGTAGAGGTTGCTACTGTCACTGTAGCGGGTGATTTTACTTCAGAGTTAAACCTTGAAATAGAAGCACGCAAATTTGAACCCTATAAATTGCATGCACTAGCCGATCCAACAGCTATACCCGCAGACGGCCTAAGTGCTACATCTGTTTATGGGAAAGTGCTAAACGAAGATGGTAATCCTGTACCGTATGCTTACGTATCCTACAAAAAGGGTAGGTCTGTTTACGAAATATTTACAAACAATAACTCAACACCGGATGTTGGGCCAGATTCAAGCCCTGCAGCTACTCCAATTTGGCCAGATTCTGGCAGAGTCACTGCGGACTCGAGCGGCGTTTTCCGTATAGGGCCTTTCGTTTCCGCTACACCTAATATGCCTGGATACTGGTTTGTCTCTACCGAGTCGTATTCTTCAAGTCCCTCGGGAGGGGAAACCTGGGAGGCTGTTGGTGATGTGGTTTTCTGGAGGGAATATCCACCAAAGTTTAGGTCTGTTAATGGGGAGAATCAATCTATACCAACATCACAGAATCTTAATATTCAACCAAAAATTTACCTCGATGAATCTGGGAGACTGGTAATAGAGCCCCTTATTCCTCCTCCCGCAACAGTAAATGCATTTCCTGTAACTTTCGACGAAGAAACACCCACAGCTGACGCAACTCCCGTTACTAATACATGGAGCCCGGCTAAATGGTACGCGATCAACCTTTACGACCAATACCAAAGAGGCATGCTAGGTGATGACTTCTATGTGTTCAAGATCGAAAACCTACCACAAATCCATCCGGATTATAGGGATGTATAATGAAAAAATTTGATAATATTACATCAGAGGGAAATGAAAAAGCAATCAGAAGGGGCAAAAAGGTTCCCGATGGAGACGTAAACCTAGCATGGGTAAAGTCTCCCGCATTTTCTCCCGACAATAATATGGTGATTCTAGATACCTCGAATATGGTCCCAGAGAATACCCAGGGCTCCGATAGACTGACAAAGTTATTTTATTCCAATAACCTAGGCATCCTGCAGGACGAATTTGGCAACGAGGTAATGCAAGATGAATATCCCGCAATAACTGATGAGTTTACGGTAGAAGAAAACTATGAGATCACCGACGAGAATGAATTTCTAAATAGTCACATTTTGCCTTTTCGGCATGTTAGTCGATATTTTCATTTAGACCAAGAAGATCTAGCAACCAGTAATCAGCCATTAACTATAGTGCGCAGCAAGATAAGGGTTGAAGATGAAGATGGTAAAGAGTATTTAGATTTAAATGGAAATAAGAAATATAAAATTAAACTTATACAGTCCGATCAGCACGTAGAGTCCGAGAACAGGACTATTGGAGTATACAGGGTCTGGGCTTATGTAGATGTAGACTCCGACGAATCTCTCTACCTAAGGTACAATAAGGCTGAATTATCTTCTGACGGTTCCACTATAAAAAATCAGAATATTAATTACAGAGAAATACTTAATCCGCAACCATTCTTCAAGTATGTACCCGAAGAGTCCGACGTAGCTGATAGTGCTAATGAAAATGAAAAAATTTTTACTACAAAATCAAGTACGCAAAAAGAGCAAATAATTGGGGTTCCGAGGTCTGGCATGGAGGGCTATAAGGTTTTTGTTCCCAAGAAAGGGATAGAAGACCCAAGGTTATTCCAGACATTCAGGTGGAGGGTAAAAGCCGACTTCGAGGAAAGATATACGGTTGATCCTACAAAATCCCAGAAGGTTATAAGGGCAGGCATACTTACCTACAATTATCCAAGTAGGACGACTACAGATCTCTCTTCCGGTAGCGTAAACTACAATTACCTGAAACCACCAACGCAGTACCCCTACGTTTTCTTTAATATGGAGAAATCAGCATACAATCCGTCAGGGGTCAAAATAGTAAATCCACTATCGGAAGATAGGGGTTATACTATTGTAGAGGATGTAGACCCAGCAGTACAAAACCCAAGTGATGGCAACACAATTTATAACAACTCTTCATTCCAGTGGAATGGTAATGTGAATGCCCCGCTCAAGTCTGTTTCCGGCGAGGAAGCCAAGGAGTACGCTGCTTATTGGGTGTTAGATATAGATGCGGTAAGCGAAGATAATCTTCGTAGGTTTGATATCCTCCTACTAGACCTCACAGGATTCCCTAGCGATATATCTAGCTATATGCCAAAACTAATGAGGTTTACAAGAGACTTTGGTGGGGCTTTATACGTAAAAGCAGAGCATATGTCTTCCGCAAACAGTTTTGGTCTTGGCATTTCCCTCCCAGTTCACCCCTTTACGGGTAGCTTGAACAAGGGTTCCTCTTCTAATGTTGCGTTAGATTCCAAGTATGGGCTTGGCGATACTATAACAGTATCAAATGCGACCGACACCATATTTAACGGACTTAATCCGTATGGTGGATGGGATTTTTCTCAGGATGAATTTAATTCTGTTTCACCTTTTATTGGACATCCAAATGCCTTGTATTCCTCAGCTAGAAGTTACGTAAGTATTATCCACACCAATACTGACGCAACCCCTACTGCGGACGATAAAGAATATTGGAAGACTCTATTTACGGTAAAAGATTCTTCTTCTGCTACAAAATATGCTACTACCGTTATAAAAAGATTTGGTTCTGGTGGTTCTATAATAGTAGATACCCAGGGGATAATAACTGAGTGCGGAAAACTTGAAGACTCTTCCAACATTGCGCCAAGAAGGCTGCAGATTCCTAACTATTTTAACCAAATAAATGCTGCTAGGTTCGAGGGTTCTTATAAGTTTGGTTGGAACTTTATATTATCAACAATCAAATCTAGACCATTAGATTCGAGCGATCAATCTGGGTATGTTTCTTCCTGGTCTTTTGAGACCGAGTGGTTACCTTCTTGGGTTATAAATGGAACCGTATTAAAGGAAAAGGAAAAGCTGCAATATTCTTTTAACTATGAGCCTAAAGATGTTTCTACTATAAACCAGTTCGCCTGGAGGAGAAAATTAGCCTATGGACTTAGTTCATCTAAGTCTCCAATTTTTAAAACGCTTAAAGAATTAGTAGATGAACAGATAGTGAAAGAGATGGGCGCCGATTTCCTGAGGGGTATTAGCGGGAATCAGAGGCAGTATACTCTTGAAGTTACCAACGAAAATGTCATTACCCCAACGACATTGTCGGGAGACATGTACCCGTACGCATGGACGGAAAGTTTTTCTCCCCTGTTTATAATACCTGAGGGTTTTGGTCCCCATATTATCAAGGATGACCCCATAAGCGCAGAGTATGGCGCTGGCCAATACATAGATAGGTCATACCCATCTAATAAGTTTGCAGTGAAAGTTAAAGCTAGCTCTAGAGATACAGTCCAGTCTAGCACAAGGCAGACAACAACAATATTGGCGAGGTACAGAGGTAAGGAAATACTCCCTAGCGGCCAGGTTTATAGTCATGTTCGCTTACCAAGGACATGGACAGAGCATGGTTCTAATCAAATATCTTTTAATAGGTTCAACAAGGGTTGGGGTGCGCCAAGGCCCAACGCTATTTTAAGCAGAAACGAACTGCTTATGTCTAAGACAACCGCTTACCCTTTCGCGGGTATAGCGGGCAACTACACTACGGGAAGCAGCGGGGAGGTTGTTAGATTTATTCAATATGCTTTAGGGCGATTAAGCTCCATCGTGTCCTCCTTCTTGTCTAAAGGGGTAAATGGACCTACTCCAGCTGGAATGACGCCCAACCAGGGTTACGTGGAGGCCTCTGCCTGGGCACTGCGTTATGTCACCGGGACTATACCCCAGACCGGAGTTTATGACAATAGGACATATGAAGCTGTAGCTCAATTCAAACAATTAGCTGGCGCAAGGTATCAGGACGGGATTGCCGACTCGGAGTTTTTTGCGATACTGGGGAGCCAGATCCAATTCTGGGGGCTCACGACTGAAGTAAACCAAAATACAAATACTTCAGGAGCATTTGAGACTAATCCCTACAACCACCTAAAGTATACCTCGTCGCCAGACAAATACATGGATTTGAGGAGTGTTTCTGATTCGTCTTTCTTATATAACTATTCGGAAATGTCTGATTCGAGAAGGAATTTAGATCGCATATCTGACGTATTCCTTGTTCAATACCCCAAGACTTTTGCCTTTGAGTATATTTCTATAACACCATATCTTCTTGGTTTGGGCTCAAATGTTAAGATTGATTTTGTCGATATCCAGTTAACCAGGATAGATACAACTAGGTTTACAGGTGACATGCTCAATAAGGCATGGCAATACTATCAGGTAGAAGAGCGACCTGGTGGCGGCTCTGGTTGGATCCCCGATTCGCAGAGAGTGCTTTGGGGACAAAATCCTGAAATTTGGGCGACGAATAATGTAAAGCAAACGACCTGGGACTACAGATATTGGACTGGGATAACTAAGACACCAGATCCAGGGTATGCTATTATTAATTTTTTTAGCGCCAATAATAGGATAGCATTTGTCAAAATGATTCAAAGAGCGGTAAATGTAAACGCTGATGGCGACTACGGTCCGGCTACCGCAGCAGCAGTGCGCAGGTGGAAAGAAACTAGGGCTTACCAATGGGGTATTCCAGTAGATAGTAACTGGGGCCTTATATCTGATGTAACTAGTATCCAAAGATTACTGCACCTAACAGAAGACGGCTACTACGGTCCAGCAACAGAGAGGGCCGTTAGGGATTGGCAGTCAAGATGGGATGGGGCTATGCCTATAGATGGCCTTTGGGGCCCTATTACCCAGAAGTTTACTGATGAACTCTTCATCTGGCTAGGTGGAACACCAACTATCCAGAGAATACAAAAGCATTTACCTCAACCATATTTCATTAAGCCTGAAGACCTATTGTTTAATTATGATCCCTCTAGGGCTCTAGTTAAGAATATTAATAAAACCGCATTAAATGGGCAAGCGCTGCCAATACAGATCCCTCAGGACCAAAGGTCTATAGGTAATACGCTAATCGTAGGTGTAACTTCTACCTCCAGGGCTGGTTCCCAATACAATAATCAGGTTGAGTTAGGCATATCAGACATAACTGGTTACGGTAGAGATATTGTAGGTTTTACTACAGTATCTGGGGATAACGCAGTTATAGATTATGAGGGCGTTGTAAGGAAGACGTTTACCTTAATTGGCGATATGGGCCCGATACAGCTAAATCATAATTATGTCGAGACGGGCGCATCGGGAACACTCACGGATGTCGTTTGGGGTGTGGATCCAATATCTGAGGTTTCTACCTCTATATCTCCAAATTTCAATCCTTTACAAGCTGGTCTGTATAGGCTTGAAAGTAGCAATCCAAATGTTGAGGCGTTTATAACTTCTGACGGAAAGCTTTACCTAAGGACAGACGAAGTAGTCAATAATGCGGTAGATAAGTATACTGAGGGTAGGTGGCTTCCTGGTCCCCCAGATAAGCCTCTAGAGGGTAAAGTAGTGACTATGTCTAGCCGTAGCGCCAGCACCACTACAACGTTAGATGTCAGTGCCAACCCAATATACGCCATGAACGAAAATGGGCGAATCTTCCCTGGTGTAGAAACTGGCTTTATTAGTAAAGCTGATGGCATAAAGTTGCTGTGCACTTTAGATGGAAGGCCAGTAGGTATCCCAGTTTTCCCGACCACTGTTGGGCCCAACGAGAGGCAAAGGCATTATGTGGAGCTGGAACTTGAGTCTTACGTAACTTCACCATTCGTGCGGATTGGCTTCTACGATAAAAGACAAAAAGAGTTTATAGTCAACAAAGATGGTGGATCTAAGCTTAGTTATATTGAGTACGTAAAGAGGGGCGCACAAAATATATACATTGGCGTTATATCAGAAGCTGAAGTATTAAGCAAGCAGCAGTACCCAAAGGTAATTGACGGGCTAAATGAATTGCCATTCAAATACGCTATGCCCGTCTACGGTGCCTCCCTAAGGGGGAAGTCTAAGATAGGTATAGAGAGTATTGACTCCACGCTAGGGGCATCAGACCCTTGGGGTATACCAGTTAGGTCAGGCTCTTTCAATAGGAACGTCAAGGTTCCTAACAGTTCAGTAATGCCAATTGGTGGCTGGTTATCGGAATATCAGGGCAAAACACTTCAGGCATTCTACGCAATCGCCGAGGCCAATAACATGGGTTGGTCTCCTATATTCGGTAGACCATATGTTGATGTTAAGCAGGAAACGCCAGAGGTTATATCAAGGGATATTATTAGAATTAGGCAAGCACCGATTGTGATGGTAATGGAGCCAACCCAGTTCCCCTCACTTGCCAACCCGCAGAGGCCAATGTTAAGGGTTTGGACACGAGAAAGCACGTCAAGCGCTTGGGTTGAGGTGGCTAAATCCGACATCTTAGACTATAATGTTTCGAATGGTTTGATTTACCTAAGAAACCCAATACAGGAAGAAGATGAAAATCTTGTAAGGGTTGACTACACAACCGTTAGCAGGGTTTACACGGTGAAGAATATTGGTTTGGAAAAAATTAATTTAAATCCATACCTAAAAGCTAGGGAAGACTTAATAGGGGTTCCGGTATATGTGTACATAATCCCTCAATATGTGAGGAATGAGGATGGGGATATTATACAGGAGTCTATTAGCAGTTCAGTAATCAATGTAACACCCGACAACTCAGTGATCAATCCATATAATCCGCTTTACAACCCGCTAGCTATACAAATTGGTGTTATATTCGTAACAGCGTCTGCCAAAATCGAAGACCTAGTAATGATAGATACCAGAAGAAGGGGCGGAGGGGCAAAAGACCTGCTAAAGCCCGCTGAGGTGTTCAATAAAAATAGTGAAGCGAAAGCTTACTGGGATATAGGTTTCGGGGCTGGTCAAAGTTTCCAGTATGGCGGACTAGTAATAGTACGACTACCCAAAATGCTAAAAACTGCATTTCCAGATACTAAGCAGGTAGAAGAAGTAATTCGCAGAAACATACCTGCAGGTGTAGAATTTGTTATAGAAGACCTAGAGGGGCGTCCTTGGAATGAATAATTTTTTGAATGACATTATATCATTAAGGGGCGCAGGTCAAGCTGCTAGGGCGGGCACTTTACTCCAGACCGCTAAGGTGGACAAAATAACGCTAAATAATTTAATTACAAGACTTAGCGAAAAATCTATGTTTGCCGGGACAGTAATCCCACTAATAGATGCAGGGTCTATAGCTTCTGGTTTGCTTATAGCAAACATGCTTAGCGAGGTCTACTCTAGATATAACGACATGTTCTCTTCGTCTAATGCAATTTCTCTTCTTATGGGGAACACAAGCTTCATATTGTCGCAGGAAATTAAGAGCTTAGAGGAAGAGCTTGATTCTTTAGAGAAGACTTTAAACAACTATAGCTTTCTTTTAACTGACAGTAATTCTTACGACTCGGCATTTATTGAGACCTTTAATGATAATTTAAGCTTTGAAGAAGTAGATTTTAGCTACAAAAATTTGAGCGATAGATCTGGTTTGGATTTTTCCTCCAGCGAAGTTGCCTCGGTTAACTCCGGCGAAGGAACATTGGTAATCCCTTCTAGTAGGGAAGTTTCTTATGGGGCGAACGCTTCTATTTGGGCTAGTAATTGCGCGGCGTTCATAACTAATCCTTCTAGCAGTAATTCCATTTCTAATACAGTAGACTACGCAAACATCAACGGTTGGAGAGCCGTTATAGATTCTCCAATCATAATAGATAAACCCCTGTATGCGTTTGGGGGTCTTTATGGTGGGGATAGCTTGTACCCTGGCGCTCAGTTCATTGTACAGTATGAAATGAACGACGAGAGTCCGGTAGATACATTGGTAGTCGATCCGTTTGATGACTACGGTTTCACCCTAGTGCAGCTGGTTGGCTACGAATCAGAATCCGATCTAGTCGGTTTAGCATTAATGTCTGCTCCTGTTTATATAGGAAAAACTACTAACATAATGTTTCCAAAGAAATCATTCAAAAAATTCCACCTGTACCTAAACCAGAGAGCATACCTTAGACAGGTAAGTAATGCCCTTGTTTCTGAATCCGTAGCCGAGTACAAGGTAAGTACTACCTCAAGGATTGCCGATTCGATTAGCGACACTAAGCTAGGGATAGGCACTATGCCTCAGGTTGTAGATATAACTTCTTATTGGGGCATTGTTTTCTCAACCTTAAAAAACTCTTTAGGTAGAAAAGATTCAGAGCTATTCAGCCAAGGCCTGCCAACATATTGGAGTAGCCAGTCTGGGTTTATTGAAAAACGCACATCGGTAGGCGAGTCTAGCGAGGTATATCGAGACAGGGATAGTTACACCTCTTCTCTTGGGGACGTTAATTCTTCTTATATGCAAGACTTTGTTCGTCGTTTCTTTGGTACTCAAAGCACTGGTATAGGGGCCTTTATAAGGCCGTTGGTAGATAAATATTTTCAGTCTAACCCAATATCCCTTAGGCCAGATGAGCCAGAGATGAGGAGCGCGCCATACCCAAGGTTAGGTGAGCTAGAAGTCTCAAGTACAGCTATGCCCCCTGAGTTGGATGACTCTTTTTCTTATTCTTACGGTGGAACAACTCCATGGTCTGCTACCACTAAATGGGATTTTTGGTTGGATAGCTCTACGTCCCCAGTCCTGGATAGGGAAAGCAGTTTAGAAGAAAAATATTGGTCGGAAGACGAAGGCAAATGGGTGACCGGCCAGAGGCGATTAACTCCGCCCGTAGTGGAGTTTGATCGAAAGTATAAACTCCCCTTTATGCCTGCACCAGACCCTTCTAGGTCAGAAGATCCCGGGAAAGTTCCTGCACCTGGAAACAACTTAGCTCTACCAGCAGTGCCTTATTCTGAAATACTTTTTCAACCAAACAAGTCTTACAGGTACAGGTATATATTAGGTTTGAAAAGCGTTAGAATTAAGCTGGCAAATTACAAGAATAGAGCAGTTTATGTAAGTAAACCAATTGGTGTATCTGGAGATATCTCTGAAGTTAAACTCAAGGAGTCCTCCGTGGATTACATAAATGAAACTAACTCCAGCAATATAGCTCTTACCTCAGTGGAATACTCTGTCACTAGTAGCCCAGAGTATTACAATGAGTCAAGTTGGAAGCCTATCCTGCCTTTTAATGCCGATATAATAATAGGAGAAAGACTATTCCCAGATGGAAATGGGATATCTTCATTCAGGTTTGGCGCGGCTAACCAGAACGTTACCCTATACAAGAACGGTGATTCGTACGGGAATGTAGACCTATCGTCGCTTTACTTGAAGCGTGAAAATTCTAATACAATTTACGGACTAAAAATACCGGTAAATTCATACACATCAACTGACGTATTCACCTGTGACTATGTACCTGCACAGGATGTTTCTACAGTAAGTTTTGACAACTATACCGATAAGGTTGGATCATATATTTCATATCACGATGGTGATTCTCCTGGTCAAGCTTTTTACGGTAGTGACAATTTACAGTACCAACTGGCATACTTCCCTTACGTTGATTACTCGCAGGTCGATAATTCAACCTATTCTAGCTCTGTCGGACTTTCCCCTTATAACCCTATTGGGGTAATTTTCGAGGATGGCAGCAGGGCAATAAACTTGACGGACTACAAGCTGGGAACCACAGTAACCTTGGACCTCGCCAGTTCGAGTTATTCCTTCTTGCACTCTGGCAATGTCCTCATTTTCAATAAGCCTGTTGATAAGAATTTCAGAGTTTTTTATAATTACTTCCCCAGCACATTAAGGGTTAGAGTGGTTTTAAGAAGTAATTATTCCGAAGCTGTTAGTCCAAAAGTAGATTTTTATCAGGTTAAAAGTAAAACAAGAAAACCGGATTCTAGAAGGAATTAATATGACACAGCTAAACCCGTCTACGGAGTATGAATCAAAAGCTATTGCGCTGGTCATGGAGATGAGAAACTTCCTGCTTGAGGCGAACAACAACCTCAATGCTGACGAAGTAAACGCCAGGTACAGAGATATGCAGACAAAATTTTCTGAAGTTATAGGTAAACCTTTGACCGAGTTTGAACCATTTGTCAAGGGGGAGCCCGCTAGGTCTGATAAGGTAAACAGATTTATATCTAATTTAGAAAAAGACATTAATATATTGGAAGATCAAATAGAGTTAATGCGTGCTAATTCTGTTTTTATTCACAATAACATGAGAATACAGATACAGCAAGCTAAAAACGAGAATGCATCTGTATCCAATAAAATGAAATCATTACAGTTGTATACCAGCTCCCAGAATAATGAAGTAACTATATTTGGTGATTATTTCAAAAATGATAATTTTATAGATAAGCAAAAAGTTGATCCAAATTTAAGAGCTTTACTTGAGACGGAGCGTAGATTTACGTTGCCCAAGAACACAGTATCCGCAACAAATCCACTCACTGCTGCTAAAGTGAAAATACTACCAACGTCTAATGGGTTTCCTGGTCGACTTGTTGAGGTAGAGGAAATAACCGGCAAGACACCCACCAATCCTGTTACTAGGGAGAAAATATATAGATTTATAGCTGAAGAAGACGAGAGATCCGATCCTTTTTATATAACGGATAATTCACCAGCAACATGGTTCGAGTATGAAAAGAATCTAATTTCGGAAGATGATAGAATTAATGCTTTAAACTATAATTTCAAGTACCAAAATACTGATGAGAATAATTTTAAAGACCTCAAAGAGGTAGTTTATCCAGTGGCTTTTGGCGAATATATCGACTGGGCTAACGGTCCAGACGGCGATATGCTTAGGCTAGATATGGAGTTTGATCTAAAGTCAGTTCAGAAAATAAATGAAATAGTTTATAGTCCATTTGGTCTGGAGAACAATAAAAACAATCCAGTGACAATTAATTACGTAGAAGTTTCATTAGATAATAATACATGGGAGACCTTACAGCCGACTAATGTAATTATAACTCCAGACGTCAACCTTGCTGCCGCCAGAATATCTCAAGAAGTCTTCGCTGGTTCTGCGACTTGGAACTTAAAAAATGATTCAGTTAGATATATCCGTTTTCATATTCAGCAGAAAAATCCTATAGATAGTAAGATTGGGCATCTGTGGTATAGAAAACCTAGAAGAATCGTTAGAGTACTTGACCCAACATCTGCCACCCCCAGTATAATAGAGAGAGTAATTGGTGGGGAAAGGACTGAGGGTAGGATACCGTCTACATCTAAGCCCACTAAATTTTACGACCCATCATTCTCGGTAGTGCAGGATTCTAGATCGACTATAGACCAGAATCCTAGTTTGGTCAAAAATGTTGAGATTTTCAACGGAAAAAGATGGGCTATTGGGATTAGAGACATATCAGCTCGATCCGTTAAATATTCTGAGTCTGGTGTAATAATTACTAAACCATTTAAGATTGGCGGGGTCATAGATAGGGTCTCTCTAGAGTCGGGTGTATATATACCAGAAGAATTTTCCGCCACCCAGTTATGGGTAAGGTACTATATTAGTCCGAATGATGGCGTAAACTGGTATCAGATATCTAGAGTCCAGGATGATTATATTGGAGTACCAGAGATACTGTCATTCAACGATCCGATACCAGCCGAGTTTAGGGAAGGGAATGTCGGGCACTATAGCGTAAACGGCGTAGTGAACTCAGTTCGTGTGAAAATTGAAATTAATAGACCCTCAAACAAGCCGCACCTAACACCAGTCGTGAGCTGGTACAAACTTAAGATAAAGAGAAGGTAATGAGCCTATCATCTATACACTACCAAAAAATCGTAGACTCTGTAAGCAGGTATTATTACGCCTCGGGCGCAAAACCTACTGAAGAGCAGGTAATGGGTGATCTATCTTCGTATTTCTCCGTCAACAGGTTGGGTAGCCCCATAGGGGTTAGGAACGGGGTATTTGCCGATGACTTGACTAGCTCTGTAGCAGAAATGAACGAAATGGTTAGTAAGGTTATCGCCAACCTAGACTTACTGTATCAGGCTACCGCAGAGCAGGTCGGGGAATCTATGAATATGAACACCTACATGAACTCTAGACTTGACCAGCTCCGTATACGGAGGAAAAGGATAGATTCCCAGATAGAGGAATACCTATTCACCAACTCTAACTCGGATGGCTATTTCTATAGTTTTTTAGACACATTTCCTAACTTAAGCTTCGTTGACCTAGCCTTGACATCGGCTTTTGTAGACATAAAAAACGGTTCTGTTTCCATACCGATTCATAGCGACAAGACTGAAGTCCTACAGGGAACATCAGTCAGATTAGTCACTAAGACCTTTAAGCTTAATGGCGTAGAGGTGAGTACGGGCATAGAAAGAGCAGAATTTGCGGGCTGCCTAGATGGGCTAACCAATACTTATTGGAGTACAGAAATAGTCTCAGATTTGCCATCCGAGATTGTTTGTACCCTGGAATTAGAGCTGTCTAGCCCATTCTTATCTTATGTCGAATACGACCCCTACGGCACAGTACCTTGCCAGGTCTATGTTGAGTACGCAGGTGGGGATAGGGCTTTCCGAACTTTCGGCCAGGGCATTAAGGAGAGTACTGAAAAAATGGTTTTTTCTAACTCTTCGGTTGAGGTTAGGTTCCTAAGGTTCACTATAAGAAAAACAAAACAAGACTTTATGTCCCAAACAGACGCCGCTATTAAATACAACTATATAATAGGGGCGAAAGATATAACTATGGTTGGCAGAGAGTACGAGGATTCTGCTGTGCTTGTCACTACCCCGATATCGATATCTAAAGACTTATCTACGGAGAATGTTCTAGACTCAATATCACTTAAGGTGGACGATGACACCCCAGATGGTTCATTTATAGAGTATTTTGTAGCTTTAGATACTGGCGAGTCCAACCCAACGCTTTTTGATTTTGACTGGAAAAAAATATCAAAATTTAGTGACTCTATTTTTGATCCTGGCATGATCGTTAACTTTTCGGGCTCTAGTAGTATATCTAAGTATATTCGCACTAGTCCCACGACGGGGACCGATGACTTAGCGATTATCAGCGAAGATCCTGCGAGTGCTGACCCAAGGGTTAGGAATCCATTTAAAAAAGACGGAATAGAAGTTTGGAGACTATGCTCATTTGATTCTGAGGACCCAATTATAAACTCCCTTAAGCTAGAGGAAGGGTCTAACTCTCTTAAAATCTACTACACCGCCTACGATGTTGATGCTCTAGATCTATCTTTTTGGAAAGATTACCTTAATGGTTCATTAGAATCTAGCACTACAAATACTAGAATAGACACCGCTAACGGATTCTTTAATGGTGGGGATATTGGGGAAAACTACAAGAGTGTCTACATGGAGACTTACCTAGATTATGAGTCAACACAGAACGCTGGTATTCAGAAGTTTATAAAAACAGATTCTAATTCCCAGCTTTGGGCATTGAAGATTTACTTAAATGGAGCAGAAATAGGGTATATGCCGGTTGGAACTAACGAGCTTAATATCCCCTGGACTTTCCGACCAGGCTTAAATCATATTGCGGTTACCGCGTTAATCCCTAGGGCAACGACGTCTGCCTACCCAAATGAGGGATCTATAAGCATAATGCAAGATAATGACTTGACCGATTTTGGTTCGGTAAGGCTAGCGAACTGGGCATATGTGGATATATTTCAGCTATTAAATAACTCGGATCCTAAAGCTAATCTTTTTAGTGTATACAAAGAATCCGATAAAGTCCAGATTATTTCAAGAAAAAAACCTACGAATAATTTTAAGTTAAGCTATTCGAAGCCTTCGGGATCGCAAACGCAAAAAGTTAGGGTAAGGGCAGACTTAGGGAGAGCGTCTAACAATTCTTCCGTTTCACCTTTACTAAACTCATATAGACTAAGGTTTAGGTACGCATAATGGCTTTATTTTATGATGAAATAGATAAAAGAAAAATTATATACGAACCAGCCCTAAAAAGGTCTAGGCAGAGATATAGGGGATCTAGGGAGAGCTACAAAGTCAATTTAGAAATATCCCAATTCCTTTTTGATGTCAACAATATAGATAAAAAGTTAACTGATTTCATAAACACATCCGTAAGGTATGCCGCCTACATTTCTAGGGGTTTTACTATTGATAATATAGAATATTCTGGTACTGAAAGTAATGAAGTCATGGGTATTTTGGATATGTCTTTTGAAATAGAAGACCTAAAGAATAGGATTATAGAGATGGAGCGAAAGTATGTCTGAGTCACTTTACTCGCGCATGGAGCATGCCCAGTATAGGGGCCCTGCAATGAGCGATAATTACAATCAAAGAGTTGAAAAAGCTTATAGAGATCTAGTAATGCTACTTAACAAGGTCGGCTTGGCGGACGAAGATGCAAGGATTAGATTCCGTAATTTAGTAAAAAATCATTTTTCCTTGATGAAAACCTTGGAGGAACTTAAATCGAGAGTAATAGCGCTAGAAGATATCACTGAATTAGAATCTGGTGAAGAGATAGCTATTTATAAGCTTTTGACTTTCTTCAACTCCTCTGTGGATGATACGAATAATTTTAACGGCACTGAGTTTGAAATATCTAGCACTTCAAGATGCTCGATAGACACTAGGCATGGCGTCATGACTCTCCCTAAAATAAATTCTAGCTCAATGTCCAAGCTTGGCTATAGCGATAACTATGGCAACTTTATCTTGCCAGCATCCTTTGAGGCTAGGGCCTCTGGGGTGGTAGGTACGGCAGATGCGGGTTCTGCGCTGATATCTACTTCGGACGTGCAGAATTCAGCTAAAGATGAACCAGGTAAAGTTTGGGAAAGGAATGTAACAGTAAGCGCACCCAACATTGCATCTGGTTCTGAAGTTAGCTTTTACGCAAAACCTCCAGGAGATATATCTGCAACGGTTAATGCCAATGCCATAGTGGTACACCCATACCCAATGATGGGCTGTGAACTTACTGGTGTATATACCTCCTCTCAGCAAGTTATTAATCTGAATGACAATGATTCTTACGTACCAGTCAACTCTTCTGATTATTACTCGGGAATAAACGAGGCAGTCGGATGGGTACCGCCAGGAGCGTGGAACGGTGACTCGATCCCTAGCTGTGGTCCAAAAATTTTCTACTTTGACCCAAAAGAAGTTAATGCAGTAAAATTGAAAATCAAGCAAAATGATTATTACCTAGAGAATAACAAGTATACATATACTTATGGATTGTCATTCTTTGACCTTAGATATGACAGCTTTCTGTCGGCCGGCAAAGCCATCCTAAGGTTTGATGCGCCGACTGGTAAAGTTATAAATTCGGTAGATAATGTAACCCCCAATATATACAACGTATCTGAGGCAGAATTACCTTACATATTCTCGTATAGGGCGATTTGGGAAACCGCTGTAGCTGGTGTGTATACCCTAGATCCCCAGCCAGCTTCCCAAAGCGTTTGGATAGAAGTTACCCTGAGTCAGACTATAGGTAAAGGAACCCCATCTCTTTCTGGATTGAAAGTAGAGTATAGTTAATAGGTCGTTACTATACTAGTGGAGGGTATGGATCCAGGCAGTGCAGGCTACTGACTTAGGACCCTATAGTTACTTACCATGCCCTCCACTCTATTTCTATAACTACAGGAGAATGTAAACATGGCTTTATTTTACGTAGGCCCAAGACCAGTACTCAAGGGGCGCAACTCCAATAATATGGTCAACCCCTACAAGGGAACCGCCGGCACGTACTCGTTCTACCCGCTATACAGCACTGACCACGTGTTGGATGGTGCGCCGAACATTAACTACGTCCCTGGCTCCGGAGACTATCCTCACGGACTAGGTCTTAGCCGCGCATTTACCGGACTAGATAACGCAATACAGCCACTAAAAAGCGCTGGCGCTGGTGCACGCATAGATGGTATGAGGTTCAAGCCTTTCGAGAACCGATCAACTACCGGAGCGGTAGTATTTGACTCTAGCTTTGGTCATATAACTAGGGAAACCGATTACTCTTATAACAGAGGCTACGAGCATATTTACAAGTTTCAGCGAATGGCTAACCCTGGTCACGCTGTCCGCTTTACTGATTCCGCTGGAACCGCAGATTCGTTTGGTGCATTTGGCCCCAATCTTCGCAAGGGTGTTGGGGAAGCAGCATTCGTAGCTACTTTTGGGCAGGCAATTCCCGCTGGATACGACAACGAATATGGCCATAATAGGGTCAATGAATACCGTGGCGTTCCTTCAGCTCGCGCCCTTTGATGTGATATAATCTTTCAATGGAAAGAGAAACTTTACCAGCAGAAATTGCTTGGCTAGGTTTAGTAGCGTATGTATCTGTAGCTGATGGCTTGCTTTTAGCTACAGGTAACGCTCCCATGACTGACGCCTGGAGAAAAGCTTTAAAGCACCCCATTAATAGATGGGTAGTTATACTTGCATGGTTCTTTACAACCAAGCACCTATTCTTCGGTAACCTCTTTCCAAAAATAGATCCATTTCATTTGATAATGGTTATCGCACGTCAAATAAACAAATCCTTAGGAGAATAAAATGACAGTAGATGTTAGTCTGCTAGAAATAGTAGTATCGATGATACTACCCCTTATTGTCGGTGTAGTTGTCAAGCAGGTCGCACACCCCGCCGTCAAGTCCATTACTCTTGCTTTTTTCGCTGCACTTACCGCAGTCTTGACAGCAGGGCTTAGCTCTGGTGGCGAAATAGGAACTTCAACTATAGCGCAGGCAGTTATGAGCTTTATCATTGCTGTTGGCACCTATTATGGTCTTTGGAAGCCCGTGGGCATCTCTCAGACGGTAAACACTGCTACAGAAAATTTTGGCATTACTGTCAAAAAAGAGTCCTGAATATTTGAGAGTTACCATTTTTACGTGGTAGTATTAACTTATGTTGATGCTTTGGTTCAAATAAATTGCGGTCCTATCGTTAGTTCGGTAGGGCCGTAGTTTGTTCTAAGAGCATCTTTTAACACCTTAAGATAGGTTTTGATGGAGTCATTTAATTGTCCTTAAAAATAGAGTCACAGAGTCGAGAGATCACCAAAGAGAATGCTGTAAAGTATTTAAACTTGTATGTTGGTGAATCAGATTGGGCTAAGCACATAGACGCACTTTGGTCTCGCTTAGCTAAGAAAAATGGGGAAGAACAAGCTAAGGTATTGTTAAAGAAAACTATAGCTTGCGCTGTTTTACTCCCGGTTTACGACAAGACTAAAATCCCAGATAATCCAGAGAACCTATTGTTTTGGTGCCCATCTTATCAACAGTTTGATGATCAAGATTGGACAGAAAAATTACTAGAAGTAATAGAAAAAGACTTAGAAATAGAGTCATGGAGGCTTCAGTGCCAAAGGCTGGGAGTCATTTATCCGATAGTCTATGCACCATGGCCCAGGCAAGCCTTTAACTGGCTATTCAAGGCGGCCGAGGAGTCTGGTCAGGTTAATGACGGAAACAAAGAAGTGGTAGAAAAAAGGTTTGAGAGATTAGTGCTGACTTACGGTGGTCTAGTAATATGCCACATCTTTCAAAAGGAAGAGTCAAAGATAAAGAAAAAAGTTCTAAACTGGAGAACTGGTTATTTTTTTGAAAGATTAATCTTCGAAATATATTCGGTAGATCAAGTCGTAAAGATAAAAAAACAAGAATTATTAAAGACCAACAAAACATTAGTTAAGCAAATTCAGAATTAGGAGATTACATTTATGCCAGAGGATCCATCTTTCCTTTCTTTTAGGTTGCCAGAAGAATTCATGAAGGAATACAAAGACCGCACAGTACCTTGGGGTTTCCCGATCGGTGCTGGAAATTCACTTGGTGAATTAACATTCCTCACCAAGTATAGTAGGAGGAAGGCGGATGGCGGCAAAGAGCGCTGGTCCGAAACATGCCGCAGGGTAATTGAAGGTATGTTCTCCATACAAAAAGATTGGTGTAAGTCCAATAGGCTACCATGGAACGAGAGGAAAGCTCAGGCTACCGCTCAAGATGCGTACGAGAGATTATTTGTAGGAAAATGGACCCCGCCCGGTCGAGGGCTGTGGATGATGGGTACAGAGTTTGTTAACGGGCAGCACAACTCTGCCGCACTGCAGAACTGTAGCTTCCTATCTACCGAGGGCATTTCCTCTAGAAGCGTTTACGAGGCAGTCTGGCCCTTCGTTAGGTTAATGGAGATGTCTATGCTTGGTGTTGGGGTGGGTTTCGACACTAAGGGTGCAGGAAAACTGGAGATACATCAGCCTTTAGATGAGGTAAAGGTCGTTGTAGTGCCTGACTCCAGGGAGGGTTGGTGTGAATCGGTATCCACTTTACTTGAATCATATTTTTTTGCTAATAGGAATAGTATTGAGTTTGACTACTCGGAGATAAGACCATCTGGAGAGCCTATAAAAGGTTTTGGCGGCGTTGCAGCCGGCCCAGGTCCTCTAATGGAGTTACATAGGACTCTTAGGGATCAGTTCGAAAATAGGGCAGGGCAGAGGATTACGACAACAGATATTGTTGATGTGCAAAATAAGATAGGCAAATGTGTTGTAGCTGGCAACGTTAGAAGGTCGGCTGAAATCGCACTGGGCAGTGCAGATGACCCAGAATTCCTAGACCTTAAAAACTGGGAAGTTAACCCGGAACGCATGGGAGCCAATGGTTGGGGGCATACCTCAAATAATTCTATCGTGGCTAAGGTTGGAGATAACTTCGATAATATAGCAGAAAGAATAGCAGACAATGGGGAACCAGGTATCGTTTGGTTGGACCTCTGTCGTTCCTATGGTCGCTTAGTCGACCCAAAGAATGATAAGGATAGGCGCGCCGCAGGGACAAACCCATGTTCGGAGCAGACCTTGGAATCTGGAGAATGTTGCACGCTAGTCGAGAATTTCATCTCACGACATGATACATTGGAAGATTTCAATAAGACACTAAAGGTATCTTACCTCTACGCCAAGTCCGTCACGCTCCTCCCAACCCATTGGCCTGAGACTAATGCGATTATGCAAAGGAATAGGCGGATAGGTTGTTCCGTATCTGGGTTAGCGCATTTTGCTGAGACACGTGGCTGGACCGACCTAAGGGGCTGGTTAGACACTGGCTATGACTATATTCAGATGCTTGATACTAAGTATTCAGAATGGCTTGGCTGCCGCCAGTCTATTAAGACTACTTCAGTTAAACCTTCTGGCACTGTATCTCTACTTTTCGGGGTTACCCCCGGTGTCCACTGGCCTGTCGCGGATGTATACATTCGCAGGATGCGCCTAGCTTCCAATGACCCACTCCTAGACTCCTTAAGTGCCGCAGGGTACCATACCGAGCCAGATGTCATGGACCCTACCCACAGTGTGGTTGTCGAGCTTCCTACAGTTGGGCCAGAAGTAAGAACGGAGAGAGATGTTTCTATGTGGGAAAAGACGGCACTTGCTATCTTAGCCCAAAGGTATTGGGCCGATAACCAAGTTTCTGTTACTATTACGTTTACCGAAAGCGAAAAACCCCAAATTGGTGCTTTGCTACGTAGTCTAGACGGTCAACTAAAATCAGTTTCAATGCTACCAATACTAGAGGTTGGCGGAGCCTATAAGCAAATGCCTTATGAAAGGATTGCTATGGAATCTTGGGATAGTAGCGTATCTAGTGTAAAGCGTATCGATTGGACAGATTTTTATAAAGGAAATTCATTTGACGCAGAAGGTGAAAAGTTCTGTTCTAACGATACCTGTGAAATATAAGGATGCACTATATGGCTAGCGCTGAAGAGTTTGATTCAAAGTTTGATGAAATTATAAGTCAAGAAGATTTTGACGAGCCTAGTTTTCAGCAGATAGCATTGAATGAAGTATCCGAAACGCTAGCTAGCATAACTTTTGTATGCGCACAACTCTCTAATCTAATGAGCGAACTCCTTAGGGCGTCCGACGTGGAAATTACAGCTGATTTTTTAGAATTATTAAACAATGTAAAAGAAGTTTCAGAAAAATTCAATGATGATATTCAAATGGATATTATCTTTAGCGACGACTATGATGATGATTTAGATGAGGACAATGAAGATGATGAGGATGAGGAGCTTGAAGAGAGCGAAGATGGAGAAGAGTAGCCCCGAAGACCCGAATAAAAAGAGCGTGCTTTCTAACGGGTACGTTAGACTAGTTGATTGCATGGGATCAGATCTTTCGGTAGTCAATGCGGCTAGGGCCTCCTACGAAAAAGAGAGCTTAAAGCTCAGTGAAAAAGATGAAAAGTTAATTTACTTCCTCGCTAAAGAAAACCATTGGTCCCCATTCCGCCACGCTTTCATAACGCTTGAGTTTAAAGCTCCCCTTATGGTAGCAAGGCAACACTGGAAGTACGTGGTGGGGTCTGATCACACTATGGACTCATGGAATGAGTCGAGTAGGCGATACATAACAGGTGAACCCGATTTTTATCTTCCAGACCCAGATCAATGGAGGAGTGCACCGGAAAATCTGAAGCAGGGCTCTGGGCCAGTCTTGGAACTAGAGCAGGGCTTTGAGTTGACAGCCCTACTGAGCAAGACGATAGACGAATGTGTAAAGAATTACGAGTACGCAATGAATACCCTCGGGGTAGCACCCGAGCAAGCTAGACTATTCTTACCGGCCTATGGTATGAATGTCGTGTACCGTTGGTCATGTAGTCTTCAGTCTGTTGGCTTATTCCTTAAGCAGAGACTTCATGACACGGCGCAGGCTGAAATTGGCGATTACGCTAATGCTGTGGCGGATTTAGTGAAGCCACTTTTCCCAATATCACTAAAAGCTATTATGGAGAACTTAGATGGGTGAATTATTAAGTTATTTTCTTGCAGGATTTTTTGCTGTTTGGGGAGTTATTGTAATAGTCAACACTAAAGATACGGCAAACACAATCTACCTGAAGCTGTTTACACTACTTGTGTCTATGTCCATGTTTATTCTGTCTGGACTGATGTTAAATGCCGCTATTCAGTAGAAAAGATATACAGTTCTTGATGTTCTGTGTCGAAGGTGCGTCAATTTTTTCTACTTGTGGAAAAAAACAGTATATGGCGATACTCACAGATGACGACTACATGGTCCTGGGAATGGGCTACAATGGTGGACCGCCAAAAAGTAAGCACTGCGACGAGGGCGGTTGTCCTCGATTGGTCGATGGTTCCGAAAATGGATCTATATACGACAACTGTATAGCGGTCCATGCTGAACAGAATGCGTTAATACACTCTGATCACAGCTCTAAGCCAACTAAGTTATTCGTTAATGGACCCCCATGTTTCACTTGTGCTAAAATGATAGTTAACAGCACGATTAAAACAGTATTCTATATAAGAGATGAAAACTATAAAGATTGGTCAAAAGTTTCAAAATTTATGAAGGCTAATGGTTTAGAGGTTTTAGGATTCGCAAGTGCCAGCACAAAAGATTAATTACATTGTTGTTTACCCGCATGACGCCCAAGTTTATGGGTGCTCTAGTAAAGACATAGCCTTGCAGTCTCCCCCTCCAGAGGGTTTTTCGTTAAGCGACAAAAAGGTATTCTTTGTTAGCATGGAGCCTGAAAATGGCAATCTAGCATGGTATCAAATTCCGCGAGACGAAATAGAAAATGCAGAAATAGTTTATCCGAAATCAGCACAAAAAAAGAAGAAAGAATAAAATGTCCGCTAAAAAAATCAAGCTATCAGTAGAGCCTGGCGACTCTTACGTAGTGGCAAGCGCTCAGGTCTGGGAAGATCTGTGCTACACCATAACGGAAATAGCAAACCAGTGGGGCGAGGGTAGTGAAGAGCGCTCTTTATGGCTTGAGTATATGGAGTTCTTTGATTCACAGTTCAGAGCTAATCTTGTTGAGGCAGGTTACGACGAAGAAGACGGCTGGAGCTAGCATAAAATGATCGATCTTTGCGTAGTTTCCTACAACACCAAAGATAAGCTTAAGAGGCTTATTGACACTCTTGGATCTGATTATGACTCAGAAATATTTAACCTATATATTATTGACAACAACTCTACGGATGGTAGTCAAGAATATTTAACCGAAGTAGTTAAACCCCTTGGTTGGGCAGGGGAGATTATTTTAAGTTCATGTAATTACGGTTATGCTTATGCTTGTAACCTGTTGGCTTCTAAAGGTAAGTCTAATGTAGTCGGACTGCTGAATGCAGATGTTTGGTTGAGGACTAAAGATGTAAAGACTATTGAGGATAGAATGTATGAACTTGACGCAGATATCTATGGTCCCAAACAAAGAGATGAGAATGGTAACATAACTCACGCCGGAATTTTTGGAACCAACACTAAGCCCCAGCACCGGGCCTGGAAGGCTAAAGATCCAGGAGATGATCTTTTCAGGGACACCCTAGATGCCGTTACCGTCTCTGGTTCAGCTTACTTTGTGAAGAAGACGGTATGGGAAAACCTGACTTACGATCCGCAGTATATAGAGCTTCTAAGTTATTTGGTTGGATCCGGAAAGATACCTTTATGGTCGACACTCTCGGATGGAGCGTTTTTGCCTACGCCACACTACTACGAGGAGACCTGGTGCTCTTACTTTGCTAGGCACAGAGGGTATAGCGTAGTCTACGATGGTCACGTTTCTATAGGGCACAGCTGGCATGCTTCTTCGGATATCGGGGGCGAGCCGGACTCTAAGTTTAAGATTAGTCAATCCATCTTCAGGGATGCATGTGACCACATGGGTATAGAGCGTGACTGAACAAAAAATAACTCCGAGAAAGGAAATAAAAAAGTATGTTAATAGCTAATATGGTTGGGAAAAATGAGTCAGGAAGATACCTGACTGATGTGCTGGAGCACTTGTCTAGCATGGTCGATTTAATTGTGTTTACAGATGACTGCTCAGAAGACGACACAAAAGAGGTAGCCTCTAAGTACGCTGAGACATTTAGCACCGACGAGACACTATTCACTAAGCATGAAGGGCAACTAAGGAGTCAGGCTTGGTCAAATCTATGCGGTTTTGCTAAACCTGGAGACTGGATTCTAGCTATCGATTGCGATGAGAAGCTTTGGTCAACAAACCCAAATTTCGACATGTCTATGATATTGCAACAAAATAAATACGATGTCATTAATATCAAATTCTTTCACATGTGGAACCAGTCTCAATACAGAGTAGATAAACTCTGGGCGCCAAATAACAGCTCTAGACTTTTTAGGTTCTATAACGATGGACATTTCAATGATAGGAAGTTAGCCTGCGGATCCGAGCCTACTTATGTTAACCAGCTTATACAATCTGGCAAATACCTAGTCGATAGTTCATTAGTTATGCAGCATTTGGGCTATGTGGATGACGATGATAAAAAATTGAAGTATGAAAGGTACATGCATCTAGACGGTGGAGATTTTCACCAGAAGAGTCACATAGAATCTATTGTAGATGCAGATCCGGTACTCGTAGATTGGAAGGTCTATGCCTAAAGTTAGTGTTATACTCACGGTATACAATAAGCCACAATGGCTTAAGCAGTCTTTAGATTCTGTTATTAATCAAACATTTCAGGATTGGGAATTAATTATCATGGAAGATAATTCCCCTAATCCTTTGGTGAAAGAAATAATTGAAACATATACGCATGATCCTAGGGTTATTGCTGTATTTTCTGACGTCACAGAAGAAGAAAGATACAAAACAACACGCTATGCAACCTTGATAAATCAGGCTGTTAATGATATATCTTCTGGGGATTATATTACGTATTTGACAGATGACGACTATTACTACCCTCATCGTTTGGCTGTTATGGTTAAGGAATTAGAAGAAAAAAACGTTTCAGTGGTATACGGGAATCAAGACGTCGTAGATGCTGACGGAAATTGCTCGGGAGTTAGAGAAGTTTCTGGCATATTAGATGATGCCTGGAATAAGGTTGATCACAATTCAGTAATGCATACGAAAGAATGCTTTATAGAGGTGGGGGGATGGGCTGACACTCCCGATATCTGGGGTGGAGGAGACGCTCATTTTTGGCGGAAATTAACAGATGTAGGACATAAATTCTACCCGGTAGAAGGAGCATCTAATGAAGCTAAAAGGTATCACGAAGGAAGCGTCCAGTGGTTAGTTCATAATGGAAAGTTTTTTCCTGAATGAGTTTAGCCCAGTATCCAATTTTTATAATCTGTAGAGATAGAGTAACTTGCACCTCTAAGCTTGTCGATTGGTTAGAGAAGGTTGGTCAAGAAAACATATATCTTGTTGATAATGATTCTACGTATGAACCATTGCTCGAATACTACGAGAAAACTCCACATAATGTAGTGAAGATGCTAGGTAACACCGGTCACACTGGTGTATGGCTACACGGTGTATTGGACAAGTATGCAGCAAATAATTATTTTGTAGTTTCAGATCCAGATGTTCTCCCTATCGAGGACTGCCCAGATGATGCTATCGATTATTTTAGATCTTTATTAGATAAGTATGATGATCGCCAAAAGGTTGGTTTTGGTTTGAAGCTAGATGACATTCCTGACCATTATAGATTTAAGCAAGCTGTTATAGATCATGAAACTCAATATTTAAGTTGGGGTGCTCCTGAGAATAACTTGAATTACGCACCAATTGATACTACCTTTGCTTTATATAGGCCAGGTGCAAGTCAGGATATTAGCCTTAGTTGCAGGACTCAATACCCATATTTAATCCGACATCTACCTTGGTATATTGATTCCGATAATCCAGGGGAAGAAGAGGAATTTTATATCAAAAACGCACATACTCGTATTAATTCCTGGAATCACATTGATCTACCATTTTGGATGGGCGGAAATAGATGAGTATTTCTTGCATTATACCAACTATATGGAAAGATAATATGGTCAATAATTTGGTTCTCCAATTGGTAGAGCAAGATGAGTTTGATCAATTATTAATATTAGATAATAGCAATATAGACCATACGCATACTTTATCTGATTTTAAGAATAAAAAGATAACGCTTTTGCCTACTGCTGGATTAAACATCTATCAGCAATGGAACTATGGGGTATCTATAGCGAAAAGTAGCTTTAGTGATTGTAGTATTGTGGTCTTAAACGACGATTTGATAATACATTCTGAAAACTTTTTGACTAAATTAGTCAATCCATTATTGCTAGATGGTGACATCTGGGCGTCTTGCGGCAATTACGACGAGAGATTAAGCACTGGCACGTATGTAGAGGTAGCGGGAACGTATAAGGATAAGGGGTTTGCTGGGTTTTGTTTTGCTATATCTAGTCAAGTTCATTTTGGCGGAAATGAAATCTTTGATTCAAATTATAATTGGTGGTATGGGGATGACGATTTAATTCATAGTATACATAAATTTGGAAAAAAAACTGTCATGGCAACTAATGCTTCATTTACTCACATAGATGGCGGGTCTAAGTCCACTGGTGGATATACACCTGAATTTAATTCTATGGTGGAGCAAGATAGAATATACTACATGGAGAAGTGGCACGCATGAGCGAAAAAGTTTTGCTTGGTATCATCGATAACAAAAGACCAGATTTACTAGATCAAACTATTAAATCCTTAGAGTCTAATTTAGATTATAATTTTTTTGAAAAGGTTATAATAGACGATTCAGGAGACGCTGGTTATTCACGAGAGCTCAATGACATTTATGGCGATCGTTATACTATTTGGTCTCATAGGGTAAACATGGGATTATCTGGATCTATTATGTCTCTATGGTTATTAGCTAAAGAGCATGACGTAGATTATGTGTGGCACCAGGAGGGTGACTTCACATTTAATCATTGCATAGATTTAGAATTGCTAAAGAACATCTTGAAACAGAAACCTAAGCTAGCTCAAGTTGCATTAAAAAGGCAGCCTGTTAACGGGGATGAGGCGTCGGTAGGTGGATTTATGGAGCAGAAGCCAGACACATATACTGAGTATAGTTCAGAATTTTTAGGCGCAGTATGGGTTGAGCATAGGAACTTTTTCACCCTAAACCCATGCCTGTATCCAAGGTGGGTAGTAGATCTGGGATGGCAAAATGGATGGGGAGAAGCTGAATTCTCTAATTTATTATTTTCTGACGAATCTGTAACTTGCGCTTTTTTGCACGGCGTAGATCACGAGCCTATCGTTAATCATACCGGTAATTATCGTGGGGATGGGTGGTTCGTTTAGTGGAAAAGCTTGTTATAATTGGCGCTGGATCACATGGCTCTGGTATAGAGACTATAGTAAATGCTATTAACCAGGAAAATTTAACCTGGGATTTATTGGGGTACCTAGATGATGACCACAATAAGGCTGGAGTCATTGGTGACATTGACCATTTAATAGAGGGTGCGTATTACGTAATAGGGGTTAATGAACCAAATCTCAAAAAAAGTTTATACCATAAAAAAAGAATGAATACTTCAGCAACAATTATTCACCCTTCCGCTTCTATTGGCAGCAACACTACTATAGGCGAAGGTGTCGTCATATTTGCTGGAGCTATAGTTACCGGAAATGTCCACATAGGGCAGCATAGTCATATCAACGTCGGATCAACCGTAAGTCAGGGTTCGTCTATCGGCCAATTTTGTAGTATAGCCCCAGGAGTAAATATAGCTGGGCAGGTTACGGTTGGCGAGGAGACGCTTATAGGGACTGGGTGCTCTATTATTCATTTAATAAACATTGCTAAAAATACAACAATCGGCGCTGGAACTGTTATTATCAGGGACATAACCGAAGAAAAATGTACAGTTGTTGGAATTCCCGGAAAAGTCATAAAACATAATGAGTAAAATTTTTGGCATATGCATGGTTAAAGATGAAGAAGATATAATTCAATATATCTTAGAGCACCTTCTTTCTGAAGGCTTAGATCAGATCATTATTTTAGATAATTTATCAACTGACGGAACAAGAGATATCCTAAATGATATGTCTAGAGTATATAAAAATATTTTAATAAAGGATGATCCAGAAATAGCTTATTATCAATCAGCTAAAATGACCGCATTAAGCCATGAAGCTGGTTCGCTTGGCGCAGACTGGATTGTCCCGTTCGATGCCGACGAATTCTGGTATGCGGTTGATGGATCTACTTTGGCGGAGAAACTCCGTTCCATAGAGGAGCCTGTGGTGGAAGCAACTTCTTTTGATCATCTGCCCACCGAAAATGATCCATACGATATAAATCCTCTTAAAAGAATAGTTCACAGAGAAAAAGGCCATCAAGTATTCCCGTGTGTAGCATTCAGGTATGAGCCGGGCTTGACCCTTTTGCAGGGCAACCACAGTGTAATCAGGAGTGGGAATAGAGACTATTCCAGCTTTCAATTAAGGCATTTCCAATATAGGAATTTTGAGCAATTTTCAAAAAAACTAAGAAATGGTAAAGTAGCTTATGATGCCACAAACCTTCCCCTTAATGAAGGTCAGCACTGGAGAGAGATGGGCGCTCTAGGGGATGACCAGATGTTGTTGAAGTGGAAAGAATTCTTATCAAAACCCTTGATCTATGACCCAGCACCGGTGCGGTTATGATAGTATAGTGTTAGATTTTTACTTTGAGGGATAATAATGGATAAAGAATTTTGGGAGTTAGAATCTATTTTAAAAGATTTGCTCTTTGAATCTAATATGTCCTTAGCTTCAATATCTAAAGAACTAGATATAAATCAAAAAGATTTAAATATCCTTTTAAATAAAATGGGACTCAAGTGGGTTAAGAAGAATAACAGGAAGCTCTCAAGGGGGCACGCCGCACTCACGGCAATCATGCAGGACATTTTACCGAATGAAGAAATAGTTAATGAATACCATATAGGCGATAGGCTAAGGTTGGACGTGTATTGCCCATCCTACAATCTGGCAGCGGAGTATCATGGTAGGCAACACTTCTTTTTCACTAGTCACTTCCATAAGGATATGGATGCGTTTCACGAGTCAGTAGAGCGCGACCTAAAGAAGGAGCAACTCTGCAGAGATAAGGGTATAGCTCTTGTTATATTCCACTTTTCGGATCAGCTTGATGAAGAAGCTGTTTTCAAGAAGATGCTTGAGGCTATCAAGGTGGCCCCAAAAGTAGATATACCTGATGAGAAGAAAACCTTTAAAGGCAATAACTATTATGAAAAAGTCAAGAAACAAAACAAAGACTATAGAAAAGCAAAGTACAGAGAGCTAAAAAGGAAAAATGGATCTAAATGAAGAAATTTCATATCCGCTAGAGTATCAAGTTTTCGCTCTTTCGATGAAGGAGCCTGGAGCTATAAGCTACTTTGCTGAACATCTGCCAGAGGAGGCAGTTGGTCTCCTAAGCGGAGACACAGGGCTATACGAACTATATATAGCTTTTAAGGATTTTCATAAAAAAACAAACCTAGACCCAGTAGATCCAATAGCATTTCGTGCTTGGCTGGAGTCTGAGTCCGAGATATGGGATGCGCTTGGCGGGATAGCCGGCGTCAACCTACTCATAGAGTCTATACTGACAATAGATATGTCTGACACTGAGTCGGTAACAAAGATACTGAAGCATAGAGCCAACAAGCGCAGGCAGAAAAGCATATTCCAGGACCTACAGTTACTCCTAAATAAAAAGGGCCACAAAACAGATGCAGAGGTAGAGAGGCTTAATAGTCTAACTGAACAGATTAGGTCCCTAGAGGGAGACCTAGACTATGATCCTTTAGAAAGGGTAACCACTGCTACGGATATAGCGTCAAGGGCGACCTTGCTAATGGAAGTCCCAGACTTTCTGCCCACCCCATTCAAGTCTTATAACAAAGCTTTGGGTTACACTGAAGATGGCGGCTATTTCAGGGGTGCTGTTCACGCCATAGTGGCTATGTCAGGTTTTGGTAAATCTACATTTGCTAAGACACTCTCGAACTACTGGGTAGATCAAGGTTATACCTCTCTTTACATCAATTTCGAAGAGGCTCAAACCCACTGGGAAAGAGTTCTTATGAGTCAGATCTTAGATGAAAACGTCTACGCTAATGCTGATCACTGGAATCAGGAGGAAAAAACTGAACGTATAGCTAGATTCACCGAGAAGATGGATGAATGGGGCGATAGGTTTATGGTTAGGCATGATCCAGATAGTTCCTACTTTGATGATCTGGAACTTTGGCTCAAAGATATAATGGGTCACGAAAGAAGCAACCCTGACATAGTTATTATAGATACACTCCAGTCAATGTACACTAAGGGCGGGGGTGGCGCTAGATGGCAAGAGTTTGAAAGAATTATGGTTAGACTAGAAAGATTAGCTAAAGCTATGAATGCTGTATTCATTGTGACAAGCCAACAGAACAGCAACGCCAACAAAGAAAAAAGGGACGTAATAGAACAGTCTGATGTTGGTGGTTCTTTGGCTATTATACAAAAATCATCCGTGGTTACTTTCATTACGCAGAAAAAATTAATCAGCAACGATGATTCGGAAGACGACTACTTAATGCAACTACAGATACCAAAAAATAGAATTACTGGCTCTACATTTAATTACGATCCACCACTAGTTAGGTATGACGATAATAGTAAATCTTACAAGGATTTCGAGATGAGTTTTGACGAAATGCCTGACTATAACTCATCAGAGGTATTCGCATCTGATATATTTGGAGCTGGAGACATTCATGCCTGAAGTAGAAATAACTCAACTAACCGCAGAATCTATCAAGGACTATCAAACTTGCGGACTACTCTACAAGTATAGGCATATGGACGATATGTACGAGTCTATATCGTCTAGGGATTTGATGTCTGTTAAGTATGAAAATACTATTAAGAAGTTAGCAGCTTTTTTCTTCTACAAAAAACAGGGTGGGATCGTGCCATCTATGTCGGCAATATTAAACCGCTGGGAAAAACTTTGGTTCCCTAAGGAAACGTCGGCGTATGATATTGCGGTAGAAAAACACGAGTCTTTGTGGGGTAATTTATCAAGTATGAACACTAAGGCTATAAGCTGTATATCTCAATTTTATGAAGACTTTCATTCAGACAACAGAGATCCTATACTTGTAAACGAAAATTTCCTTTCGTCAGTTACGCCAACAGTAAGGGTAAGTGGGGTCTTTGACGTTGTCTTACGTGACCCAAAAACTAAAGACATCTCAGTAATAAAATGGTTAGCTTCGCCTAAGAGGCCAAACTTGAGTAGTTTGTCTGTAGACTTTTCTATTCTAAAGTATGCTTTTGATTCAAAAAATCCGGATAAGTCAGATAGTACGCGATACTACGCCTACGATATCGGGTCGGAGAAAAACTCCCTTATAGAAGTAGACGTTAAAGATCTAGATATCAATACGCTAATATATTGGTCTAAAGAGATAGGTAGTAGGAAGAACTTCGTCCCCAGAAGGGGTCTAACAATTTACTGCAAGAAATGTCCATTTGATTCCCCCTGTAGGGAGTTCTGTATCACGTCGGAAATGACAGAGCTAGGTTAATTTTTATGAATGAAAAAAAGAAAATATTAGATAAATTAATAGAATCTTCTACCTCAAATATTTGTGATAGAGACATTGAGGACTCCGTATTAGAACCTCTGATGGAAGAAATAGATTTGATTAGGGACCCATCGGTCTCTTCATTCGTCCGCTCGATGCTGCTGAAGTCTGATACTTTCTGGAGAATACCCGGCAGTTTTGCGAGCGTATATCATCCACCAGATGAAGATAACGAATATGGCAACGTGCTACACACTAAACGGGTTGTTAGGGTGGCGTTAATCATGTGCAGCAACTTTCATTACGCCAATATAGAAACAGACATAATCGTAGCCGCATGTTTGCTGCATGATTTAACTAAGGGTGTTTCTGGTAAGGATGGGGAAATTGAGTATGATGAATTCCACCCATTTACTATAGATAGATTCTACGAGGTAGCAAAAAGGCAAGATCTTTTAGTTTCGGAAACTCAGTCATCTGTTTTGCACTTGGAGGAAGAAACTGTATATAGGATTTTGCGCATAATCCACTGCCATGCGGGTAAGGGTTCTAAGATTATGGAAACAATGCCGCGAACAGAAGAAGAAATGATCGTGGCAAATGCCAACTCGGTAGCTAGCCGGCTACACTGGATAATCGATGGGGATCAGATTATAATGGACAGATGGCTGCTGTAAAGAGTAAGGAGTGGCGTTCTGGCGTCGACTGCAAGTGTGGCTCCGACATACTTGCTTACTCGTTGACATACGACAACAGCAGAAGCTTTTATTATTTTAAATGCCCAGGGTGCAAGTTGTCCGGTAAGTGGCTAGATCTAGCAAGAGGCTATTTTGAGTATAGAAAACGAACGTCTTGAAAAAAGAAATTGGCTTAT